>ENA-UOTZ01000366-UOTZ01000366.1-compost-metagenome-genome-assembly--contig:-NODE-366-length-38325-cov-7.030093_pt1 | contig 38325 bp, 23 predicted proteins | sample MGYA00238144_ERZ746983 | MGnify/ENA primary metagenome ERZ746983 (study PRJEB28759, sample SAMN06268863) | compost metagenome | isolation source: single cell | place: USA: California, Emeryville, Joint...
GACTCCCAAAACCAAAATCACATGCAAATGGAAGAAGAACCTGCTCCTCAACCTGAAGAAAGCAAGCAAGTCAGCTTTGAGGAGTCTCGTTGGGAACAAGAAGACTCCCAAAACCAAAATCACATGCAAATGGAAGAAGAACCTGCTCCTCAACCTGAAGAAAGCAAGCAAGTCAGCTTCCAAGTCAACAACCCAGCAACCACCCAACATCAGCTTAAAGAGATTGGGGAGGTAAAAATGTTGATCACTGCTTCTGAGAATTACTCTGCGAATATTCCTGAGAATGATTCAATGGCTTTCAAAGTTATTGTGGAACCAAGCCCAGATATCATTCGTGAAATCGAACTATATATAAAAGAATCTCACTCGAACAATGGAGCAAAAAATTTCGCTAAAACATTTGGAAATAAGTTCCTGGTTTATCTTAAAACCATGCTAAAATCGAACGTTGACGATAAACTTTTTAGAGATAACACGTCCTGGAAAAAACTGACGGAATATTGCACTGGATTAAAAACGATACCTGGAGTGGATCAAGGAGCTTTTATCACAATGCTTTTTGAGTTTATTAAAGACCCCAATACCGAAGCAACCTTTGGAAAGGGAGGTACCTTCCAAGCAAACCTATTGTGCCAAATGACTAGTTTTATGGGCCTTAAGCTCGCAATCCAAGAGATTGAAAATTCCGGAAGGCAATGCAGGTCTATCAATTTCGGGTCCATTCGGGGTTATAAAAAAATGATACTAAAGTGTGAATCCAATCAATAACCGCATAGCTATTCCGTCTTCATGTTGTTTGTTCGTTGAAGGTTAGCATTTGCGTGAAAACTTTATTTCTTATGTCTCTCTTGCAGGTTTACTGTATACCCAAACTATTAAAAATTCCTTATTCAATGACTCATATCAAATATTTGAGAGAAATTTCTAAAACTTAAAACTGATTCTGATTAGAATGAACAATCCAAATCAATAAATTGATACAAATAAATGTGTAGTGCAATCCATTTTCGAATCAAAAAGCTGATAAGTTAATTTCCTGATGCCGTTAGGCTCCATTCTATTAGTTCTTTCTTGTTTTGCACAAAAAGATTCAATTTAGAACCTTTTTATTGAGAAAATGAAGAAATCTTAATCACAAACTCACTCCAAATTTTAGTGTTTCGTAGACGACGGCTCCACTCGTTGACTTATTGTTACTTCTTTCGGTTGATGGAAACATATGATCTATCATACAATAGCTAATAATCATCGATTTAAAGAATAAATTAGAGTTGATTTGATTTAGATATCTCGATCACTTTGCTGTTATGATGGAACATACTAGTTTGAACTGATTTAATCACAACTACTATTATAACAACAGCTGTTCTGTTAATTTTTTCAAAAAGATACGTCGTTCCTTAAAGCTAATTTGCAACAAAATTTCCTTTGATTATGCTCTAACTTTTTATTGTTTCTCTCTATTGAATAACTTATTCTCAACATATTCACTTCTGGAGAGTCAGAACACATGCATAAATACGACTAATTGCGTTAATATTAGGCTATCGTCATATATTTTCAGATTTGAGAACAGATTAATGGGTTGATTCATTCTTCGCACCTTCGGCCTTTGGGATTTTTTGAGTGAGTCCCTTGAGTTGTTCAGAGATAATTCCGCCAACTTTAGCCTTAAGTCCTTCGATTTCATCATGGAACAATGCATCAGCAATTCTGTGAATTGGGTAGCCAACACCAGCTAAGAGGACCGTAAGACAAACATTATAATCATTTAAGATATACCAAGCCAGAGGGTATAGAAATCGCCTAAGCAATTGGCGAATTTCCAAGCCAAGAAGACGCTAGCAATGAACTACATGATAAAACAAATGAGCTTTTTCTCGAGAAAAGTAAGGAGTTTACTCCTAGGGTGAAGATTGGGTTGACCAAAAGAGCAGCGGTTCTAAGGTATTGGAAGAATGCGTTGATGTATCTGTATAAATCTTCGTAGAGGTGAATAAAATACTCATCTTTGAAAATTTGGAGGCCTTTTGGACTATACAATGATGAAAAATCAGGGGAAGGCAGCAGATAGGAACTCACTCTCCTTTGCCCATTTGGCTGTAGACGACACCGACGATAGTTCCCGTGAGACCGACCATAGAGACGAGGGTAAGTGCATTCAGATCGAAGATACAGAGTGATGAGAAGAAAGCAGAGACGGCGCCAACAGCTATGAGGTTTCTGATGACGGCTGGTTTGTTCTTCTCGAATTTCTCTTGAAAAGTGGCCATTTTAGCGATTCTGGGTTAGTTTTTCGGTTATCGATCCTTCTCAGATATTTAAACTTAGAATTATTAAATTAAGACTCTCACGCTGAGAAATTTGAAAATTAATTCGAGTTCCTTTTTAATCGCTGGAAGATTAGAACCAATTCTCTGCTCTCTTTTGGCATTATTTGGCAAATCGAATATATCTATGGAAGGAATACAGAATTCAGACGAACTCAGAAATATTTATTGAATAGAAATGCAAGAATTCGCCTATAATTCATATAAAATGAAGAAAGACATTGATTTTTTCTATTAGAATGAATTTATAAAAGAATGAATTTCAAATCATTGAGCTTATAAATATTAAGGGAGCTGCTGTGAAAGCCTTTTTTCCTAGTTTAGTTTTGATAGGAAAAGTGCATAGCTATTGCTTGCTCTCCAGAGCTTCACTAAGGCGATTTGCATGGCCTGAGCAAACCCATTTGAAATTTCAAAACGCTTGAGAAGAGAAAATTCGATAAAAAGGGGTTTAAAGTATATGATGCCCAAGTCTAATTTCTTCTGCTGAACCTTCCTCTTCAAGACACATCTCAGTGAGTTGAAGAAGGCCTTAAGTGAGCATATTGCATTTATCAAAGGTTTGAACTTAGAAGTGAGCTTTCTGAGAACAGGTTGTCAGAAATTCGAAGAAAGAAAATCTAAATCTCAATAAAAGGGTTTTAAATATCTTGCTCTAAAGAAAATTAATTCGGTTCTAATTGAATCAAAGTCATATTTATGTTACAACAAAGACGAGCTAGTCTTATCAAACCGCACACATTTCACAAATACAAGGGAAAGCCTTAGCTCTCTTAGCTGCGGAGACCGTAGTCCCCAAACGTTACAAATTATCATCCAAAACAACACATTAAAAAATAAGGAGAAGTAACTCAAATCTTTCATTTGTAAACCAATCCGCCGCCCTCGACGTAAGGATCTGAATTGATAATATATATAAGACCAATGATGAAAGGGAAGGCAAATTACATATTGGAACGAACCAGTAGATTATATTTGTGCCAAGAGTACGCTTGAGGTTCCCATAGATCCCGAAATTGTATTTAGATAACTGCTTCTTTTCGCAAAACTCCAGCGTGGATTTACCAATCGAAATAAGCCTAATGGAACGAAGTTCAATAATAACCATGAGAGGAGCAAGGCGCTGGCATTACCAAATATGGAAACCGAAGAAAAGCAAGAGGATGAGCCCAAGGAGCCAGGTGAGTAGGTAGCATAGGAGAATAATGTATAACTTGAAAGTTGAGACCTATTCACGATGACATTGTCGTTAAAGAGTATGTTGTCTAATGAGCTTTGAGTACCGTTGGGTTGAAGACGCTGTCTTTTACGAGCTCGGAATAGGTAACGGCAGTCATGAGGAGCAGGAGATCTAATACACATGAAAATTTGCTGTGTTTTCGGTGGAATTTACCTGCGTAGAAGACCATATTGATGAAGTACTTATAATTGTAAAATCCAACGCAGTTGCCTACCCAAGGGCAATGGTGATCCATTTTCAACACGCAATACCCGCATTGACGGCAATGATGCGCTCTTTCAGGCTTGAACATCTGGCAGTGGCTACAGAAGCGCTTATTGCTTCGTTTCAGCGCGCTCATCACGGCAAGCTGCTGGATTTTCTCATTCGCTCTGCGTTCCGCTTCCTCATCGCCGAGCACCATTCCAAAGTCCAGATCAAGCGGGTCTGGCTCAGGACTCAGCTTTTCGCTCTCATCGTTTGGATCACGGAAAGTTGCTCCTCCGTGACCTTGATGCGCATCATGCACTTCATTCCTAGTGTCTTCGTCTTCAACTAAACTTCGTTCTAGCGGCACAGGCTCCTTCTGTTCTAGCAGTCCTACCTTTCCTTCATCTGTCGTTTAATCCAATGAGTATGGGAAAATGGGAAAATTAATGATGGGGTTACCGGCTGGAATGTCTCCGATAGTCTCTATTGCTATTCCAACCTCAGCTTCAGCTTCAGTCTGAGCTTGAGCTTCTTCGAGCTGCTTGCGCTCTTCAAATCGCCTACGTTCCTCCTCTAATAAGCTTAATAGGATCACTGAGTTATTTAAAAATTTAAAACCTTCTTTCATTTTTCGGATTTGAACTTGACGACGAATATTTAGCAATATCTTCTTTTCCACATTAACGACTTCAGTTAGCTCCTTCTCGGTCTCTTTGTGCCATTCCTAGAGATAAATTAAGAGTGAAAAGGAATTATGTTAAGTTTACTAATGGCACTTTGCCAGGATTCGTCTTAATGACTCTTATCGTTGAGATAAGGAAGGCTAGTAGTAGTAAATGCAAGAGAATGGCATACACAATGCCTTTTCTTTGCATCGGTGTATATGCAGTTGCATGCGAAGATGATAGAAACTCAGCGAAAGAGCTTCCGTACTCGCTGATTTGATGAATCGTGATGAGGAAGGTTGGATTCACGGTATTTTTCGACGTATCATGTGTGTTATAGTCATAGTCGTTAGAAATAAGTTCTACAACATATGTCTTAGGGATGGGTGAGAATATCAAAGAAGAGGTAGTCATACCGAGAGGTAAGTAGTGTATATGAACCCGACGAGGCCGAAAAGAACGACCATGGGCATATTGGCCGCTACATACAGCATAAGTCGGCCAGGTTCTTTTGATGTCATTAGTTGGACAGGGCAAGATTGTGTCAATAAAAAACTTAGAAACGGTGAATTATACAAAGATAGAGCGGTAAGTCTGGATCGAGCAAGGGGAAAACCGGAATAACGGGAGACGTGGGAAAACTGAAATAACGGTGGTCCATGTAGCAGAAAAACCGAAAGCTTTCTGTATTTACTGTTTAATAAGAAAAACGGGTATCAATTAAAATAGAGCCAACGTATAATCGCGTAATGATAAAGTGATTCTGTCTCGAAATTGCAATGGTTATGTGTTGAGGTACACCGAACTCAATGGAGACAGCATAGAGGTAGCGATCTAAGATAGGAGATCGGTTGCAGAGATTTATTGTTGCATTAATGAAACAAGATCAGGGTATCAGGATATGAACTGATGTGATGCTATTTCTGCATGAATTCGCTTTCTGTTTGTTTAAGTAACGGCAAGGCTTGTGAGTCTTGACGAGATTTCGAAAAAGCACCACTTTGTTAATAATGATGCTTCTATTTATCAACTATTTAGTAAATTTTTTTAGTTAAAGTCATGAGCTGGGAGCCTGTGAGCGGGATCTATCGAGGTGCTAAAGTGCTGCTAAGGAGCAACACTCAAACTGAATGCTAATAAAAGCCTTTTTAAGCAAGGTCAGCGACACGGAACGCTTTAAACGATATCCTTTTTAATTTCCTGAAATAAAAATAGCTCCAAATCAACGTAATATGTGAGTAGATCTAAGCGTTAAATTTGAAGTGCAAATATCTTTTTGTTTGAATGTGTGCAATATATATATGTTCCATTTGAAGTTGTTCTCGCATTCCTGGATGCGACGTTGGAAACTCACTCAATTATTGAGGATATTCAATCATCAGATACACCATTTATTGTTATAATAATCGAGTTGTCAAATGAACGGATTTCTGCTATAGCATTGCCTAACAAATGTTTTCAAGCTGAGATCTTTGAGTTGTCAAAACAATAATATAATTGTAGGGCATCTAAGATCATCTAATTGAAATTTTTTTTCTACTTAAGCTACTGTTTGATCAGTCAAGTCAATCTTCATACCACTCAAAGCTGCCTCAACATTTCTCCCAAATACAAATCACATGAGGTCAACTCATCTGACTCACATTTTGTTTTTCAAAAAAAATTAAAAGCCAACAAGGCACTCTTACTTGTCCACATCATAGTCTATTACTCACATGTTTTCTTGTGTTATCAAACGGAACATCAACATCAACCTTGAAATTCCGTTGTCAAATATACGCAATAATTTATTTTAGGTAATGCATCACAGAGAGAATACATTATCCAAATAATGTATCACGAGCTTTATTTACTTAAAATTTAGAGGCTGTAGGGTTATATGGCACACCATCTACATACTTTCCATAATCGAACGTTTTCAATTGTCCAAAGTTCCCACTCAGCCCGATCGAAATCACGTTCTTTGTGATCGGCTCCATTATTCGATAGCTCTCATCCTCTTCCAAGACATTCATGGCAATCAGATCCTTCTGATACTGCTCAGCTGTATACCCCGGGCCAAAGCTATAATAGGTACTCTTCTTCATCTTCCAATCTTCCACAAGCCGTCTCAACTCCTCGTTCAGTTCAGCCAACATATCTTCCTTAGCAGGAAGCTTAACAAGGCCTTGGCTCACCTGCTTTGCGATCATGATTTGCCTTTCGACGGTTGGATGCGAGTTCAAATTTCTCGAACTGAAGCCAATGAACATCAACTTCGGTTGATTAATCGCAAAGATTCTCTTGTAAAGAGGTCCGAAATAGTGCCCTGGGTCTCCTTCATCAAATTCGATGATTTTGTCGTTGTTGTTCGTGAGGAAAGGCAGGCTGGTCAGGTATCCGGTAGCGTATATAACAGTATCAATGACCTCGCTGGTGCCGTCGTTAAAATGAACAATTTTGCCTTTACCAAAAGACTTTACGCCTCCTCTTGTGTTCTTACTGGTAACTTTACGGATGAACGCTGCTGCTAGGCGCCTCTTTAGCCCGCCAAGCAGTCTCAATCCGGTAATAAACGCGATAAATCTCAGTATTGACACCAAAACAGCTTTAGCTTTCCCAGGTTTAGGAGTAGTGGTCGTTTTGGGTTTGCTTCGAGGCTGAGGCACTTTCCTTTTCCCTTTTACTTTATCAATGAGCGATACTAACGTAAATATCAGTCGGAGAAACCGAAGAATGATGGGCTGACTATGAGGTTTGCCGCCTTTCAGGAACATTTTCTTCGATTTAAACAAAGCGTCATAGTCTGTGCTGCCTTGAAGAAGCGATGTCGTCGTTCCCGTGACAAAAAGCTGCTTCGGTGTTGCTTGCTCCCGGACGGCTTTTTCAGAGAAGAGAAGGTGAATTGTATCATTGGCGGAGATCGAAGTTCCGATAAGCAGTACTCTCTTATCACCGAATAGCTCCTTTGTAACTTCCCTGAAATGATGTGTATGAAGCTGTTTTCCTTCATATTCCTTCTGGCCAGGAAATTCAGGGATGTATGGCTTAGAATAATGCCCGGTGCACACAAGGACAAAATCAAACAACCTATGTTGTTTTACCGAAGGCTTATCACCTATGAAAGTCGTTATTAAGAACGTTTTCTCGGTGTTAGAGTTCAGGCCATGGGATTCCAGCTCCTTATTCGAGAGATTCTTGACAAGACGGACGTTTTCGACGACGGTATTAAACTCGATAAGTTTCGTGAGTTGAAAGTGGTTGCTGTAGTCCTGTAAGTATTTCAGATAGGTCTCGGCTTTCATGATATGTGGAGTAGATTCATCATGTTTAAAGTCTTTGAAGCACATGAAATTCTTTGGGATGTTGGTCATTAGGTCCTTGTATAGTGAGGAATGAAGATTGCCGTACAGGCGGTAGTAGCCATCAGATTCAAGGTTAGGGTGATTAAACTCGTTATAATCGGTGTAGACCCACATTCCTCCTACTTCCTTCTTGGCATCGAAGATTGTGACATCACCGAGCTCTTTGAAGTGTCTAGCAGAGGCTAAACCTGCAGGACCTGCTCCGATAATTGCTATGGTTGGTTTTTGCATGGTATTTACAGACTGATGAGAACTTAGTTTTGAATTAAACAATATATTGTATGGGATGAGCCCGCATTACATCAGTAAATTATAAAGTTAATTGAGAATGCTGGGCGTTGAAGAACAAATATAAAGATAGTTCCAAAGAAGAGAGATTCGTTTATAGGACAGAAGCAAGAAGAATAAAGAGAGGATCGTTAACTTATGTTACATTTGATGCGGGCTTTGTAGGTTTCATAAAATTCAGAACTTCGAAAGCCGTTTTCGAAAAATTAAAGGAAACTAAGATAAAGGGAGTTAAATTACATACACCTTGTTCTTAAGGCAAAAATAAAGGTAATTTAAGACCAAACAAAGCTTTTTTTCTCTCTCCTAATTTGTGAAGTTTTGGCGATAGAAAGCAGATGATCTTCTCAGTCTCCAGTAAGATCTTATGAATAATAGTGCTTTCCAAAGCAATAAAAAAGGTAAAGCCTCAAGTTTCTCATCGGCTACTCTACTCATAAAGGCTGTTCTCTCATAAAGGCTGTTCTTAGGGTGCATTGTGTCCTTTAAGGTTTAATTTCATTTTTTTGCAGTAAAATCAGTAAATTTCGCTTATTATTTACTTTGCTGAAATAAAAAAAAACAGCAACAGAATTTCGTTTCTCTTCACGCTCGTAGGTTTACAAAAGAATTATTGTTGCTCTTCATTATCTATTACATAAGAGAGACCTGTTATCTTCTGCTGGTAAACCAAATGTCTTTTGCTCTATAAAATAGCATTTTCGTATATAAACGTAAATTAAAGGATGTGCTTGAGTACAGGCCTTTTAACAAGTTGAAAAAGACCTTATTAAATGTAATGTTCTGAATTTAGTTGTTTAGTAAGCATTAACCTCACAAACAAACAAATGTATTTCATAGCAATTGTGGTTAAAAAAAAAGAATCGCTATAAAAAAACATGTTATTTCCATACGAACAGGCCAGAATAGCCTCCTGCCTACCAACTCGTTCTATGAAAAGAAAACCAATTTATTACTTGAGAAAAAAGTACGTATATCTCAAGTCACATATGCAAAAAATATCCTTTAGGCGCGGAATGACTCTTCTGGCTGCTCGTCGCCTCCATCCAGTGTTGTATCCAACGATGGAGCAGGACCAATTCTCTTGCTAAGTTTCCTATCGCCCTTCGCGTCCTTCCATTGGGTCAAGAATCCAATGAATAACCCACTCAGACCCACAATAAGCGCCAACGTGAATACTATATTGTACCCATACGCATCATGGGTCGCATTCGCGACTCTGCCGACGATGAGCACAAGCACAATAACCTCCGCTGAGATAACCACGGGAATCAACGCAGTAGCGATTCCCAACTCCTTCTCATCAATTATTCTAACCAAGCTGCTGTAACCAGCGATAAGGAGCGGTCCGAGTCCCATGCTCATCAGCGCGATTGGGAGCGCAGGCCAATAGCAGCCCTCGCAGCGTGGAGTGATGATAGTGAAGAAAACACCGCTTTGGATGAGCCCAACAGAGATATTTAAGAACATTGGCAATCGGCCGTATTTATCGGTAAGGAACCCAGCTAGAGGCGTCGCGACGCCTGTGAGGACCGAAGAGAAAGCGAGGAAGGCTCCAGACTGCCCAATACTGAATTTGTAAGACTCTTGCAAGTACTTGCCTAGGTACATTTTCACGATAATAAACGCGTCGACACCAAGACTCGCGGCACCGAGCAAATACCAAATAATCGGTGGGAAATTCTTTATGACTTTAAATGAAATCTTTTTGTTGCCTTCATCTTCAACGGCGTCGCCACCTTCAAGCGTTAGCAGCTTTCTATGCATCAGCACGCATTTCACGCAGAAAAACGCTGACCCAACACATACAAACACTCCGACGAGGAACGGAAACCCAAGTGACTGGGTGAATTCGTATAAATTCGGATAGACTAAGTCGCAGACTATGACTGCCATTGTTTGCATGACGACTGCAGCACCGAGGGCTCTGCCAACGTCGTTGTTGATGTACCAGATTCGGACTATCTTCGACCGAGCCAGCTGAGCCGCCTCGCTCGCGGAGTTGAAGATGACCTTGCCGATGATGAAGATCAACAGGCTTTTCTCATACGCAGCGAACGCGCAGATGGACTGTCCGAGGACAATGAAGAGATTAGTCGCGAGGAAACTCTTCGAGGCTCCAAAGTAATCGACTAGAAGTCCGCCGATCAGAGGAAAAACGAAGCCAGGCATGGTCTCCGCGATGACGAGGTAGCTGTAGGTGATCTCGTTCATGCCCATCTCTCGTTCGAAAGGCACTTGGAGGGTCGGAATAGCCTGAGAGTTGTAAAGTTGGCCCATTTGAGAGAGACATAACAACACAAGGAACCACCATTTCCAAGTTTGTCGGAAGATATTGGGGTCTTTTTCGGGTTTAGCGGCCGCAACCTCGAACTTTTGGTAAGAATCTTTCATTAAACTTGTAGTTGACAATCAGATTATAGAAGCGTGAGTCGCTGAGAGGATTTATACTCAATATATTTTCAAGAAGTACGTCGTTTTATTTATCAACGGAGTTTTTAACTGTAATAAATTGTTCTTTTTCTCAGGCTTAAAAATAGAAATCAGAAAAAACCCGTTAGGGCTCAAGACGTAATACTCGTCGTTTCCCTTTCTATCGAGGGTAACATCAGCTATCTCCAGCTGATTTTACTGATGTGAATGAGAAGCTTAAAAATAGAATTGATAAACGCGATTCAATTCTAAATTCGCAGACTTATTAATTCAGCTTGATACCGTGAAATGACACTGATTCACGTGTAAAATTATTTTTGCTAGTAGAAGATAAAACTTAAAGCGCGTTTAGATTACCTAGCAGAGAGACCGTCTGTGGATAGAGGAGAAATGGAGTGGATAGTTAGTTACCTATGACAAAGTAATATTTCTCAAACAAGTTACAATGCGAAAACTTTATAAAGGAAAAGTAAAAGTGAAATTTCTTAATCTGTTTAGAAAAATGAGAAAAGGGTTATTTAGCATTCAGTTACCTATTAGTGAACAAAGCCTAACAATTATTTCTTACCTATCCTAGTTTAGCCCTCATAAGAATGAGCCCGAGCCTCGAAACGAAAAAAAATTTGAGGCATGTATTGAACTTTTTAGCGTCTTTCACTGTCTTGGTCTGCTAGTGTCTTGAAATCGGTCAGTTCGATCAACCCTTGCGAATCGACGTTGGCGGTGTCATTGCCTCGCTTTTGTAGTTTTCTGTCTCCTCTTTGATCAGCGAATTCGGTCCAAATTGCGAAGAAGACACCTCCCAAGCCTATTACCAGCGCAAATAAGAAAACCCATTTATATCCGCTGCTTTCGAATGTAAAATTGGCAATTTGTCCAGAAGCAACGGCAAAAACGATCATTTGCGCTGAGATTATCACAGGAATCAATGCCGTGGCAATTCCAAGCTGCTTCTGATCGACTATCCTCACCAAACTGCTATAACCCGCGATGAACAGCGGTCCGAGTCCAATGCTCATGCAGACTATCGGAAGCGCAGGCCATACACAACGGTCGCAGGTCGGGATAAGAAGACTTGAGAATAACCCGAGTTGGATCATGCTTATGGAGATCAGAAGGAAGATAGGCAGTTTCCCAATCTTATCCGTGAGAAAACCGGCTACTGGTGTCGCAATCCCAGTCAATACCTGCGATAAAGCTAAGAAGAACCCTGCTTGGCCGATCGAGTAGTTGTAGGAGGTCTGAAGGTACTTGCTGACGTAGAGCTTGAATATGATAAAAGAATCAGCGCCTAAGCTAGCGGCTCCGAGCAATAACCAAATGATTTTCGGGAACTTTTTAATGTCTTTGAAAGAGATGTTTTTGTTGCCTTCCTCAGACAAACTGCCGGTGTCCTGAGAGCTGAGCAGCTCTCTATGCATATTCACGCATTTGTAGCATATAAAGGCTGAAATAAGACAAACACCGACTCCCACTAAAAATGGAAAGCCCAGTGAATGTGTCAACTGGTACAAATTAGGATACACTAAATCGCAGATAATGGTGGCTCCGGTCTGCATCACGACTGCCGCACTCAAAGCTTTGCCAAGGTCGTTGTTGATATACCAAATTCGCATGATTTTTGACCGCGAGAGCATTGCTGTCTCGCTTGCAGCGTTGAATAGCATCTTCCCGATGATGAATACAGTTAAGCTCTTATTAAAGGTTGCCAATGTACATATAATCTGTCCAATGACAATGAAGATGTTCGTTGCGAGGAAACTGACTGACGCGCCGAAATAATCGACGAGGTAGCCGCCAATGAGAGGAAAAAGTAAGCCAGGAAGAGTTTCTGCGATGACGAGATGACTGTAAGCGATCTCGTCCATGCCCATTTCTTTTTCGAAGGGCACTTGGAGGGTAGGAATAGCCTGTGAGTTGTAAAGCTGACCTAACTGTGACAGACAGAGCAATACGAGGAAAATCCATTTGTTTCTTTCGCGGAAAGGGTCGAGCTCGGACTTGAGGGAGCTCAAATCGAAATTGAATTCATCTTTGAAGGACCTCATACGAGGAAGAATCAGCGAATGGTGTCTGTTGAGAAATTGAAATTTTTTCGACGCAATTGATTGCTTAATTCTTGCGAACTATTACACTAGTAACAGCTATAATGGTGTTAATCAGTTTTTTTTTTTGGAAATAAACTACTGGTATTTATTTCTGTCGAGCGAGAAAATTGGCTATTTACTTTGAAAGTAATGCGGAAATGCGAGTAGACACGATGAAAACAGGGAAGTTCATGTTTTTCAATGGATTCAAATTGCTGATGAAAAGTTGGAATTGGATGTTTATCTGTGGGTTTTTAACCTGCAACGCTTTAGATTAATTATTCCTTATTCGATTAAGGTGACATGAAAAATTTCTCTCGATTTCGTTTTCAGAGGTAGTAGTTATTTGGAGAAATTCGCTTGAATTTTGGGAAAAGCTGGGAATTAATAAGGCTGCTTGAGAAGGAACGGAGAATGAAGGTTAAAGATATTAGAATAATGTTAATGATGTTGTTCAACAAAAACAAAAAGAAAAAAAAAATACAAATAGTAGCACATTTTGGAATGTGGCTGCTCATATTGATTAAAAGTCTCTTAGAGATCGGGAGTGAAACAGTTTTTTTCGTTGACTACGCTAAACTGTCAGAGTTGGAGTTGTGATTCATCTGAAAAAAATTAATCGGCAGCTACTTGTTATAGTTTGTGTCTGGTTTTAGTCCTCAATGAGAGCATTGGCGTCAAGCATCTTAACGCCTGGGATGGTTTAAGAAGAGCAGGGTGTTTCCAACTGAATTCGGGAAGGTTCTGGAATTTAGAGATAATCTTAGGAATGCAGCCAATGAAGTCATTTCTTAGGAGAGTGAGAGAGAGAGGCGATTCCTAGTGGCACTCTCAACAATAGTTGAATTATGATGCAAGAGACTCTATGAATCAATGAGAATTATATGATGTTTTAGGTTATAAACCCAAAAATTCCTCGGGCATCGTTTCTACTTGCTACTCACTCTAATGAGATTATTTGTTTCTAAACTCTCAATTAGCTGTCCTTCAAGATAGTTGGTTCCAGATCGTATCTGCTTTTCTATTTTTCTGGAAAGACTGGTAAGTACTCTCCCACTAAAATTTCCACATTCAAGGGTTAAAGCTCGCTCAAAATGCTAACACAGCCTGCTCAATCCAGTATATCTAGCAGACAACTATAAATATGCCTGGGGATTTATTGAATAGGTTCAATAAGAGCGCAGAATCAAATAAAGTATAAATTCTAAGTCCTTGCATTAGAAATGCCCTCTTTGTTGTCTGCATCTTTACCATCCAATCCAACTAGGTAAGTATTTCTTCGGGCAGTAGAAAGTGTTCTCAAGCTTCTGAAGGATTGAAAAAATTGGAGAAAATCCATATGTTGCTCGTAGCAAGTAAATTAAGCATTTTGTTAGGGATTTTTTCTCTTAAAAGCCATAAAATACCGGGTTCCTATCTGCAGTAGCATCCACTTACAAAAGATGGTGCCCAAAGTTCATTTCATCAAATGAAGTGCTCTACCGGTCCATTTTCAGAACAATGTTTCGCTAATAAAGGCACCTAGAGGGAAAAAAGGCCCAGAACCTGAGGATTTTATCACTACCGACCGACCTAAAGTTCGAGAGCACAATCTCATACGAGCACGAAATTGAGGAGCAAGTAAATTTTTTTATATTTGCGTCATCACAGTTCTAATTTTGATTCTAATGATTCTAATTACTGGAAGTATAGCTCGCACCACTTATTATAAAAAATTCTATCATAACTCGCTGTTTTTTTTTTTATTAGAACAAATCTAATTTGTTCTTCGGTAATTTTGGCACTTGGAGTTAGCAAATAATATTAGCTGGAAATCCTGCGTTCGTAAACGTATTTTTCTTTTTACGAGTGAGCTTTCTTCTCTGTAGTATAAGATTTTTCAGGCGTTTGACCTGCTATTTGAACATATTATGATAAGAAATACACTTGCCATTTTGAAAATCGTAGGTTTCTTTCTTGAGCGTGCTTGAGAAACTCCATTAATTTTCCATCTAACAGATCTTATAATAAAAGAGAACTCAACTCTCTTTACCAGCACTAAATAAAATACACCGATGTTGTACTGGTTTGCGCAGATTTGATAATGGAGAGTGAGGCAAGAGCTAAATAAAGCGATCTATCTACTGATAATTTTGAACGAAGACCACAATAAGGCGCAGAACGCTAAATTAAAGTCGATCGCTTTTACCTTCTAAAAAGATTTTCAGAAGCCCGAACTTATTCTTTCCCGAAAAAGTTTCATATACAAAGAAACGGCCCGTATTCTCCGGAAAGACATGAGAGTCTTGCAATTGAAGCTTCAAATCGTGCTCTCAAATGGCCAAACATCTGATATCCAGGACTTTCGTGATGCATTAGAGAGAATATATATAAGAGATGTGAGTGGAGGATAAAGTTTCCCGCCATCAGAATTATATAACACTTTTTGATTTTTTTTTTTTGGTGACCTCAGAAAAATCGAGATGACAGTATCATGCTTCTGAGAACTAAATTTGAAATGATGGGTTAAGATTAAAAACATTATAATTTAGAGTCCATATAATATCTCATCCTAAGATTTTTTGATAAATAATAAAACATTATTTAATTTGAGAAAGCAATTCCCTTTTTGATCCTCATTGGAAAGAGACATGGACAGAAGTGATCCCATCTGCAAAGACCAAGAGAGCTTTAAGAAGCTCTTCACTCCTCAGGATAAGGCGATTCCGAAATTTATAAGAAAAGCGTTCATTATGCTCGAGGTACCTGATCAAAATTTTATGGTCTTAATCAATTTTTAAAAAATTATAGGGAGGCTCGCATTCTGATTGCGTGGCTTGGTCAGAGGACGGCAAGGCCATCGTTATCAAGAATACTGCTGAATTCGCGAAGAAAGTGTTGCCTTGCTACTTCAAACACGACAAATTCCCGTCGTTTGTGAGGCAACTGAACATGTACAGCTTCAAGAAGACGGGTCATGATGAGCATGATCATGCTTACGCTCATCCTATGTTCCAACGAGGAAAATCGTAATCAATTTGCATTATCTAAGAGAGAGGCTAACAGAACCCTAGTGAATTGCTTAAAAACATCCGTCGAAAGTCATTGGAGAGGCCTCAGCCGCTTTTCTCAAGACCTTCTGCCATGGAGACCCAAGAAAGCTTATATCCTAGGGTTTTGAGCCATGAGCAGTTACGACAAGAGAATCTGCGCCTCAAAATGAATCAAAAAGCGTTGATAACGCAGCTGCAATTTGTTGAAGGCAAAATCAAAGGAATTAGATCGGAGATGGCTACTCTTACCAAAGATTACGAACTCCAACAGTAAGATTCGTATTTATCTTCATTGCTGATATTTTTCCTCTAGAGCCAAAGTAGATTTCTTAAAAAAAATTATAAAGAAAGTAGGAGCCTACTGCGGCACCGAAGGCATCTTAAAAGCGACGGAGCAAGCTCTATATGACACCGATGCCCAGAGGGTAGAGCCTCAGAACTACCAGAATGGAAGTGCCATGAAGACCAGCCAAAATACTCACGAGTACCAGCCTATTTCACATTACACGAATCAAGATGCAGAAAGTGGACAGCTCTTGAATAATTTGGAGGCTGTTCCAGCGAGAGAACAAACTTTTCAATGGAATCCTCTGAGTATGAATGCCTTTGCTCAAGAAGAACAATTATTTTCAGAACATCAGGTAAAACTTTCAAATCTTTTCTTCGTTTTAATTACGCGTTAATAGAATGATATAATAACGACAAATCCTGTTGGAGGCAACTATTTCGGAGGCTTTGGCCAGAACTCCGAGTCATCTTTGAATTATAATCCGAGTTTAAATTGGAAAAATAATTTCGAAGAACAACGGGTTGACATGGAAAGATTGCTGCTGAATGAAAGCGCTACCGACATGACCCTCAGAGAACAGTATCCTGCGAGCAACTTCCCAATAGATACTCAAGCTTATTGGGGGTTCTGAGTGGCTCCTGCTCTTCTCAAAATCTTACAATGCCTCCGATTTTTTTTTTACTACTGATGGTATCATTTTCAAAATATAGTCCTAAATTTGTATGTTAAATCTGCAAGAGATACGCAGAGATTCAATTTCTCCCAAATTTTTCATTTATTTAGAACGATACATAAATTAAATCCTCTTTTCTTCTTCATATATTAACAGACTGCATAATAACTTAACATCCTAAATGAATTCAAAAACCTTGAATTAGTGCTCCTTTTCTAGTACCACTGGTTAGATTTTGCTCACGTTTAGTTATCGCCTAGTGGAGGCCTCGAAAATTTATAGAATACTTTTCCCAACCTCTCAAAACTCAATAAATTCTGCCTATTACTTTGCCCAAAATAATGCTAATGCGATGATTCAAAGCTGAAGTGAGCAATCAAAGGTGACTTCTTCTACGTTAAGAGTGTTAGATTAGAGATATCTTCTCTCTCTTTTTTTTAAAATTAAGTGGCTAGTTTTGTCTGTTCTTCATTCTGCTATGACCCAAATCCATCGTACCTCGGACTTTAAGTACGACAACTCCTACATAAGAACGTCAAATTGACAATCGGCTTTTTCCTTTCGCTTAGGTTTTCACTACTCATGTTTTTCTGGCTGCATGCATGGAATTTAATTGAAGTCACAAGGATAAAGGTTGCGCAAAGAATTTGAATTTGTCTGCTTCTGGGGCATGCAAATATTCAGAGACCGAAACTTGTCGAATGACAGAGTCTTAAAATACAAAAAACTGTGCTCTAAAATTCATATTTCAATGGAAATCTGTCATCTAAGTTAACAACAATCCTCGCAAACTTACATAATGTCTTGGCGTAGCCTATAATGAGAAGCCAATCGTTGAAAATTTCATGTTGTATCATTCAAATTTTATTCTCATTGTTCGAAAGAATAAGAATTTATGACGTAATCACAGAATTCCTCTCGTGGCTTTGAGAAAATACGATTTAGCTGTTTTTACTTCTTTTTTTGGCATTTTATTTAGGAACGTTCTAATGTTCGGGGAAGCTTCTGGTGCTTCTAACTTTGAGATTAATTTTTTCATGAATAACCTCATGCAGATATAGTGCGCTTTATTTTAGATTCCGAGTCAATAATATTAACAATTCTCTTTTTTTTTCTTCTTCAAGAAAATGGATACGTATCAGCCGAATGACTTTGGCCTCAGTCCTGAAACGAGCCTCGATGCAGGTCGAGTGAAGAAGACTTATGAAAGGTCAGCTCCGAGGTTCTTACAAAAGCTCTTCTTCATACTAGAGGTATCAGATCGTATAATACACTCTTTTTTATTGCTTTTCCTAGACTGAACTACATGCCGAAAATATCTGTTGGTCCAGTGATGGGGAGGCTATCTGCATCAAAGACCCCGATAAATTCGCTGCGGAAGTGTTGCCTTGCTACTTTAAGCACAACAATTTTCATTCGTTTGTCCGACAGCTTAACATGTACAATTTCAAAAAGAAGAAGGCAAGTTACGGATACCAAGCCTATAGTCATGAAATGTTTCGAAAAGGAAAACCGTAAATTGTTTATTTTGTTCCTGGGTTTAATGATAATTGAAAAAATAAGCGATTTACTGAAGAAAATTCACAGGAATGGTCTGCCTTCAAATCTGCCTTCAAATCTGACTTCAAATCTGCCACAAAACATTCCTGTAGCCAAGTCAGATGCCCGAAACATCGAGACTTACGCTAAAGAATTAGTACAAGAGAATTTGCAATATAAAAGGACCCAAAAGGAACTATCTATGCGACTGGGTATGGTGGATAGGACGACGTTGGAAGTCAAGATCAAAGCTCAAAGTCTCTGCATTGAATCTCATAAGCAAGAGTAAATTAAAGCCATAAAGCCAATATGTATTTAATCAATCATTAGTAAAAACATTCGTTTCTTGGAGCAAGTGATAAAGCAATTCGGTGTACTATATGGGACAGAAAGCATTGCTCAAGCAATTGAACTAGCGGCCCATCGTCGCGAGCCTCGAAATGTAAAGGTTGAAGCGGAAAATGGATTGCAAGGCGGTCAGCAAGTCAGCCTTCCCTTTCCTTTCATGAATTATAGGTATCCAAACAAAATCGAAAATTTCGAATGGAGCGATGTTCAAGACCCTTTATCAGCTTTTCAAAACCACGACTTGCTTTCTGGAAGAATCGACTATTCACTGGAATTGAAAAAAGAACATCCTGAAGCTCATAAATTAGAATTTTCATCTCAAAATGATTATACTGACTACAAGAACATCGATCTGTTGACTGATTTTGGACTTCCAAATTATTAAGTATACATGCAATGCATGCTTCCAATGAAAGAAAACTATGCAGCTTTGACGTACAAAATAGACCGAAAGGTATTCCAACTATTCGAAATAATTAATCCAAGGAAAAATTAATCCAGAAAATTTAAGCTTATTCCTATTATTATATCTTTTTTAACAAAATCTTGTAAGTATCATGCATATACTAAGTTCCGTATCAAATTCTGCATTGTTATGGTCTTTTCTGATAATAACTCATGTAAAATTGTCCTTGTTTCATTTTTATACTACATTATTAATTTAATCTTCGGGAGAAAACCCAGGAATATGACAACCTAATTGAGAACGAATTAGGTCTGCAAAAAAAAAATTATGAAGCAATTTGTTATTTTTTGTTAATTTTTTTATTTTTGAATTTGATGGGCAAGTTTATCTACTGTTTTGGAATCAGAAAGTATAAGAAAGTATTGTTAATTTAATGTCTGCTGGAGATTTAATGAAGAAAATGAAAGAATATGCATCCTATAAAACCTTCCAAGGCTAATAAAACTTTCATCATTTTTAGATGATCGCTAAACATTTCATCTTAATAGTGCGATTATTATTCTCATAATTGCAGAGAACGGTAATCATAGAAGTCCTATCAGGATTTTCGAACAAATGATTTAGCCGTTAATTACTTTTCTTTTGATACCTCAGGGATATGACGTGTACGAACTATCCAAGGTTCGATGAACCTTCAGGTGCTTCCGGCTTATCCGAAATAATTGTATGAAAATAATAGCTCAGACATTTAAAACGCATTATTCTGAAATCTGAAAAATTATATAATCTCAACTCTCTTTTCTCCTTTAAAATGCATGACGCTACACTAAATGACCTTTGCCTCAGTCCTGAAATGAGCCTCGATGCAAATCGAGCGAGGAAGACTTACGAAAAGAATGTTCCGCCTTTCTTATGCAGACTCTTTGACATACTAGAAGTAGTAGATCTGACCCTTTCTTTATTTTATTGGTTTTCATAGGCTGGTAAGTATGCTGAATATATCTGCTGGTCAGATGACGGGACAGCTATTCGCGTCAAAGACCCCGATAAATTCGCTGCGGAAGTGTTGCCTTGCTACTTTAAGCACAACAATTTTCATTCGTTTGTCCGACAGCTTAACATGTACAATTTCAAAAAGAAAGGGAAGAATGGCGTCCAAGTCTATAGTCATGAAATGTTTCAAAGAGGAAAACCGTAAATTGTTTATTTTGTTCCTGGATTGAATGATAATTGAAAAATTAAGCGATTTGCTGAAGAGTATTCAGAGGAAAATTTATTTGCCTTCGAATCTGCCACCAAGTGATACCGCAGACAAATCAGAGACAAAAGACAACACTGATATCGGCGCTAAGGAATTAAGAAAAGAGAATTTGCAATATAAAAGGATCCCAAAGGAGCTATCTAAGCGGCTGGGTACGGCCGATAGGATAGCGTTGAAAGTCGAGGCCGAAGTCCAAAGTCTCTACAATGAAACTCAAAAGCAAGAGTAAATTAAAGCCATAAAGCCAATATGTATTTAATCAATCATTAGCAAAAACATTCGTTTCTTAGAGCAAGTTATAAAGCAATTCGGTGTACTGTGCGGGACTGAAAGCATTGCTCAAGCAATTGAACTAGCAGTTCATAGTCTTGAGCCTCGAAATGTAAAGGTCGAAGTGGAAAATATATTGCAGGAGTGCCGGGAAAACATCAGCCTTCCCTTTCTTTTCATGGATTATTGGCATCCAAGCAAAATCGAATATTTCGAATGCGATGTTGGCCAATACCCTTTCTCCGCTTCTCAAAATTACAGAACGCTTTCTGATTATTCACAGGAATTGAAAGAAGAGTATTCAGAAGATCATCAATTTGGAGTCTCATCCAAAATTGAAAATTATGCTTTCTGCAAAAAAGAATTCGATCAGTGACTGATTTCGGATTTCCAAATTGTTAAGAAAATATGGTAAGAATGCTTCTAAATGAAAAACAACTACAGATAAAATATTTAAAAAGAGAAAGAAATTGAAACTCTTCTCTCATATTTTATCCAGGAGAAATTAACCCACGAAATCTAAATTTAATTCCTTTACTCTATACCTTTTTTTAAAAAACTCTTGCAAGTAAGATGCATACACTAATTTCTGAATCAAATTTTAAAGTGAAATCGCCCTGTCTGATAATAAATCATAGACTCTTTGATTGAATCTTTAGCACTGATGACTTAAAAGAGACGACTCAATTGAGATCAAAAGGACTCATGAAAATGTTCTTGAGGAGTGAGGTTTGCACGTCTTATGCACAGCTTTGGAGTTTGGAAAGCTGTATATGGAAGTTAACCTATTTTATATTCGAACAAAAGGCATTATCTTATACTGATTTATTGATTTATTGGTTCAAACATGAATAATAAATGAATGACAGACAAATATGCATATTCCCAAATTTGAGATCTATCATCATATTTAACGAAGAAGAAGAATGTTATTGATCAGACATATAAGCAGTAGATTAAGAATATCATGTTGACTTAAGCCGAAGTCATCTACAATCGCAACAATGATGGATTTCCAATAAAATTGGTGTTGTTACAAGACGATGTTAAGCTTTTCCATCCAATGAAGAGAGAAACTTGAATCTTTGAGTAAAGGTCACGAGTGAAAGCAAGTGATCCGAAAAGGAAATATTTGCAAACTCTTCCTCTTATTAATTAACTTTTAGAGCTTAAAACACTTTTAATTTATATATTTTTTGAAAATTAAATCACGTTTTCAATTTCTTACTGCAATTTCCTAATCGTTTTTACTTAATCAGAGTTTTTGAGATTTGTTAGAATTTTACCAAATTTGTATGAGGACAATTTCTCTGAATACCATGTCCTCAGCAATATTCAATGAAAATGTAAGCTCTAAAGTCAAGCCTTTAGGAGCTAGGCTAAGCCAATTTTAGATTGGCTCGGCTTATCTCTTTGAGATTTTTTAAAAAAAAAAATGAACTTGAGTATTCCATCACTCAAAAAAAAGAAGAGTGACTTACTCAATAATTATTAAAGTTTTTCTCAAAAAAATTAAAGAGAATTTCCTTGAGAGCCACTTTCTGGGGTAACATCATTCGTCTCTTTATTCAATACTAAGCGAGCTGAGTTCCACCAATCTTTCAGACCTTTCAGCAACTGTCTTTCTTGAGGTCCTTTTTCAAAAATCGACGGTGATAGCTTCTTGATAAAGGCATACATTTTCTCATCCTCCGAGAACTCTCGAGTTTTCGGAACAGATGAAGGATGGCGATCCAAGCGACTTAGACTTGTTTCAATAATGAGTTTGTCATCGAAGAAGGCCTTTGACTCAGCCGTGGGTGTTGGATAAACGGCCACTGTCTGGAGATCTTCTCGTGAAATCGGCTGAACTTGATTCTTTTTCGCTCTTGCTTTGCTCACGTATCGATAAAGCATCTTTATAAGCAACATAACCTGAACTACACTCAGTATCACACCTGCAAACGTGGAACCAATACAAAGCGCTATGAATGCATATCCAAGACCATTTATGGTCGTCGCATCAACATTAGAGGATTGATCAATGATTCCGATGATAAAAGCAAGTGTAATGCAACCGTAGGCTAGGAATTCGATTATCAGCTTGGCTATCTTTATCCATCTTTCTTTGAGAGGCTGATAAACGACCAAATAAAGCACGAACGCAGTGTCTATAATCCAAAGGAGCGTGATTTGAGTGATAGGCGAGAATCCCATCAGGACGATGACGGCAACGAACAACAGACTTCTCAGCAAAAGGATAGGAGTGAAGAGTATCTGCATCTTATTCTTACGATGGTAATCGCTGTACAGCATCTTATATCTATTCAATCGTGATAGCCTTGGGTGATCTTCAGCTCCTTCAGAGCACAGCAGGTATTTCATGTTATCTAACAACAGTCCAGAGACCAATCCAAACAAGATAAGGAAGAAGAGGAAGAAAACTACTCCCAGTGCCATAGAACTCCAAGTAGCTGATGATGTAGGCTCAAGTAAGGACGACGCGTACCGCATGTTAAGGAGCGACCAAAAGCATCCAGATTGGTAGATCGAGAGGATAAATATCAATAAAAAGCTCCAGAGGAGAGTGGTATCAACCTGACCCAGGAATCGGCTGATGCTATGAAGTATATCATTGCATTTCTTCTTTTTCTTTAGTTCATTTTTCTTCGGGGGTTCCGCATTACCCGCAATAAGTTCGAGTGCTTTCGCCAGCACATTCAGCAGGAATGAGCCTCCAAGAAGGATCGGGACATAGAGTGCTAGATTAGACAGCTTGTCCTCATAGTTGACGGTGAAGAAGGGAGAGATCTCGTATTCTTCGTAAATGCGAGGCATCGAATAGTTTCTATTGCTCAAGTTGCTGTTTAATGCACCTGCAAAATTAATGGGCAGCACTATGGAAGAAGGATCAATGCGAGTAGATCCAAAGTATTCCACCACATTAGCAGGCCATCGAATCGCGACAAACCTCATCAATTGAACCAATTCTCCGACAATCTGCAACCGAATCAGTCCCATCGAGCGACCTCCCTGTGCAACAGAGGCAACGACCTGCAGGGCCGCCACGGCTCCTCCACCAGCCACAGTAATTAACGAAGAGCTTGAGATGAACTGCTCTTCTGTCCTCGAGAATGGATAGATTTCCTTCAGTTGTATGGACGCTGTCTTATCGGCCATTCGGAACTTTTGATATGAATTCCCATCAAAGTCTGCATTGTTCAAATTGATTGTGATATTCAGGAGCGAAAGAGGCGGATAGTATTGTTCCCCTGTATATGCGAATTTAATTCTTGACTCTGAGACGGGATTAAGAACATAGAGACTACTGTCAACTTGAGCATTAGCCATCTGAACCACGATTTTTTGAGACATCGACAGAATCATGCTGGAGATGCCATAGTTGAAGTTGATGTAGACAACATGTGCGTTGATGGTGAGGCTAAGATTGAAGGTGAGCACTAGCTTCTCCTCGCAGATTGGCACTTGATATAATTCTCCTTCTCCTCCATAGCTTTGATAGTAATTCACAGGACATGACTCCACGCAGGTGCCATTCAACAAGAAATTGCCTCTAGGACAGCTTGTGCAGCCGGTTTTGTTGCAAGTTGCACAAGACGCATCGCATTGTGTACAAGCTCGCGTTTCAGAATCCGCGTACATAGTAGTTGGACATCCGCTATTGCAAGAATTGTCGAGGTAGAAGAATCCTGTTGAGCAAGTTACGCATTCGGTTGAAGTACCATCCGAACAGGTCTCACAACCCACTGAGCATGGTAGACAGGCCTTTTCGCCGCTCAATGGGTGCAAACCGATATAAGTTGTCGCTGGGCAGCTGCTTAGACAAGTTTGGTTGTAATAGAACAGATTGGAGCTACACCTTGTGCATCCAGTTGATATAGTGGTGTACCCTTCTGGGCAGGAGGATATACATGAGTTGTTGAAGTAGTAGGTGCCTGAAGAGCATGAAACGCATTGATTATCTGCATTGACGTAGTGACCAGGTGTGGAGGTACAGTCCATGCAAACTCCTTCTGGATTCTAAAAAATTAAAAAAAAGTAAGTAAATTTGAATGATAGCCAGCTATTTTACAGGATAGTACCCTTTCTGGCTGTACTGACATTCTAATTATCATAAAAAGATCATTGTCATATGAATAGCACTAAAGAAATTACGTTGGCAAGAGCTAGTGTCTGAATGCACAAATGTGCCAGCCGGGCAGCTTGAATAGCATGCTCTATTATAAAGATAGTATCCTGGTGCACACTTAAGGCACGCATTCTGATTTGGACTAAGGAACGCAGTTTGGAGGCATGTTGGATCTGCTCAAGTAAAGATAAGTTTTAGGTTATCGGCTATTTGGTAGTTTGGTTACCTGTGGAGTTTTGATAAACGACCCCGGGTCCAGCAAACCACACAAAATTCATGATATCGAAGTATCCATCCTTCGTGGTCTGGCGAGTTGTCGGTATCGTGCCATCAATGACTTGACTGCAAAAATCGAGAGCCATATTGCTCACATCGAAGAACAGCGCTGGCGTGGATGTTGTGCCTGCTGAATCCGCAAAATAATATCGAAAACTCGCTGATCCCACGAAAATCTTCAGAGTATAGTATGAGCCTGAGAGATCGAGCGGTTGTGCTTGCGTATATTCAATTATCAACCGATTCCAGGCATCTATTCATAATGATGTCAGCTATAATGATAAATGATGGAAATCACCTGGTGTGAGGGAAAGAGAAGCAGGAGAGGCTGTCAGCGTTCCACCTGAATCTTTTCTGTACAAGGTGATCTCACCTGTTACACCAGAGAGTTCTGCAACAAAAGCAACATTGTTAGTCGAGGCATCTCTGATAGATAAAATTGTCTGAGTGCTGGGACCTCCAGAATATGGATAGATGTCCATGGCAAACACCGCGCCATTTGGAGCAGTACTTCCAACGTTGAAGCTTAGGATACTATCTGCTCGACATCTGAGGAGATTGTTGCTAATATCGAGAACAGGATCACTTGTGGTATCAGACATAGAGAGTCCTAAAGGAAGGGAAATAATTATTTCAAACAATGAAATTAGGTCTTTTTTACCTTTGTATGCAGTTAGGCTACCTTGTGAAGTTCCTTTAAAGTAATCAACAACTATTGTTTGATTATTGTTCACTTTAGGCACTGAGCTAAAGTGAGCGACGTAGAGAGTGCCTTTTGGGGTGAGAGAATTAACGGATTTCATTCTTCATGTGAAAAATGTTACCTGTGTTCATGATGGCAAGGCTGAGCATTTCCTCAGTAGAAGCAGCAAAATAATCCAGATACACTCTGAAATATTGCAGCGAGAAGTTTGGCAAAGCATTAAAAAGATCTCCACCAACAAAGATAGAACCGCCGCTGTTTAGATCATAAAATAATCCGGCGGGTGGTGACCGGGTAGCAAATTCAGCATATTGAGTCGAGGTAGAGGGCAGGGTATATCGAAATCCATTCTGCTTTTGTGTTTGTGTGTTCGTTGCCAAGGCAAAAAATACCCACTGGCCTACAGGAGCCATAACCGATCCCGTAATTCCCTATTCAATGCTGTTAGAAAGCAAGTACAAATATAATAATATTACGCTTTCCCATGTTGACCATGAGCCTGCTGGGGATCCAGTCGTTCCAGATTGAAAAGGACTTGCAGAACTTGGATGCGCTGCAAAAAGCATGACTCTCCCGTTATAATTATTTTGCCTACGGATTAATTAGTTCTTTTCTTTCAATAGTAACAATTACGTAGGGTTATTAGAAAGCCGAGCAAAGGTTTGGAAACTCACCTCCCAACTGAGTACCTTCATCCACAAACTGGCACTATATTCTTTGCATGAGGTCCATCCACTATTGTTCGACGAGAGTGGATATGTATCATAACTTCCGGAATACAGCTTTTGAGTTTCTTGAAATTTGAGGATTTGAAATCCCGATATCACTGCATAATTCGATGAATGAAATTAATACAGATAGAAGATGGGACCTATTTACCAGTAAAACCCGAAAGAAGCACACAAAACAAAAGGAACTTGGCTAGATAACCCATAAATACTTTGAAATTTGAGATTTTGTATAGCAATTATATTTCCTGAGGTCAAAACTTTGATTATAATAAATTTTGAGTTTTCTAAATCTCGAAGATTTTGAAACTTTATATCAAATTCTTAAACCTCTAAAATCAGAGCTTTTTTTAGAGATGACTACATTTATCTTTGGTTACAAGTGAGCAATAAAATCATAATTAAAGCAAATGAGTCCAAGTCTCAATATTGCGAATTCTTTTTAAGAACTTTAACACTTTCTAATAACATATTGAATGAATAAATAAATACCTTTTGTTTCTTTTCGGAGCTCGCAAGATGTATATATCGTTGGGTGAGTTGATTATTTGGGTTTAGAAACAAAAGCAGACATACAAATTTTTCACCTTTCGGGTTTCAGGGAGTCTATAATAACCAATAGAACCCAATGCTTCTTTCTAACAGAGATATGTAATTATGACGTATTATTAATTGCTCTTGAGTCCATATTTAATAAAATTGAAGATTTTCAAAACGTTGAACGAGCACTCATCGTAGAAACTTCAATACGCTCTCATCATAATGTTAACGATCAAACTTAAAGCTCTGTGATTCGGCTCATCATAGAGCCTAAGTAATTGCGAAGAATTCAAATCTGAAATATTTTCGTTCTCATCGCGGATACCTGTAATTGCCAGTTTCTCTCTCATTGCAGACTCCTGACCGGATTATCGGAAATAGCTAGCAATTCAACACTCTGTGGTGCGGTAAGGGCCTGCCTGTTGCTAGATACAGATAATTTTTCAAAATACATGTAATTTTGAACAGTAAGGACCAGTACCGAAGCCTATTAAAGCTTTTTATCACTTATTCAAGGTGTTAATGCAAGTGAAAAAATTAATAAAGCAGTCTGAGTATTAGAGACAATAATTTTAAATGCGTCTAACCTTGAGGAAAACTTCTTTTTTCGAATTGACCTAGCAGTCTATTCCGATCATTTGGAGGCGCTTGGTTGTTTCAAAGATTTTCTAAATAAATTAGGTGTTGTAAGATAAATATTTTGAATCAACAGCAGAACTTATCAATCGTAATCTCAGTTTGATAGCTGGAATGTGTTTAGATATTACCACCTATAAAGCTAACTGGAAATAAACGTCATCATCTATCGTACATAATAACGATCTTTTTGAGCACATTCCTAAAAAACAAATCCAATTTACTATAGTCTCCTAATGTCGTTACGTATTCGAATAATAGGTCCTACAAGAAGGACTAGTGTAATTGTTGAATTTCATGTAAACATTTAGTTTAAATAAGAGAGCACTTCGTATATATAAAAATATTGAATGAAAAATCTTGGAGTCATTCTAGACATAGGTGAAATTCCTTCACAAGGTTAAATAGAACAAGCTGGGGGAGTTAGTCTACTTATGTAACCTGTTCCGCCTTAAACTTAAAATCCAAATAATTCAGTATAAATCATAAAGTGAAAGTCATACCGATGACTACCTCACACCTATGCCTAGAGTAATGCAGGACAGCGCTATGCGCTTTATGCTACCGAGCTTAACAAACGTCGAATACGTAGTGTTGCAGATACAATGAAAGCTTATTTATAGAGCATATGACTTTAAAAAATTTCCTCATTTCGAAATGAATAGCACGAGAAATCTGCGAATAAACTAACAGGGCTTAAGAAATTCTGATACGTGATAGGATTTGATATCCTGATTTGGTTTAAATTATTAAATTTTCTTTAGACGTTCCTACTTTAAATTCGTAAGAGACAGCAAAAGTATCAATATGTCACTAGCAGATAGAATAGAACAGCAAACCTCTAATTAGAATAAGGTCGGAGTTTTCCCATCTCTATTTAAGCTTCCACCTTTCTCTTCATCCTGAGATTGTCAAAAAATTTTGTAGTATTACGGCACATCAACAAAATAATTACCACGATAAATCTGTTTCTCTCTTCGAGTCTATCCTATTATAGGTGCTGAACTTTGAGAAGGCTGCTCTAGAAGTACAAAGGTGATATAACCATATAATTCTTGCTGAATCATACTCACAGATTCGACGATTTTTTGGAGCAAAAATGTCTGTGCGGTATAATGAAAGATAGGAGTGGCGCTTGGTGCTGCTGATTGCTTTTAATCATGGAAGCTTAATAAGTTGCTTAAAGGCAATGCGCGGATGTTTTCCCGAATAAAAAGAGAGTTTCACAAAACGGGAAGGAGTCGGAACATCTGACGGAATCTACAGAATTCTTAGAATCGATGCGAGAACAACAAAGAACAAATGAAATAATTTATTTACTTCTGTTTTTGAAAAGAGATGATGCATATGAAATTATTAGATTTCTAGAAAAGATCGGAGTTTTTCGATAAATAAAATCATTAAACCTGCTCAGGTATTTAACCTTCGTTCCATTAAATGAATAAACAATAATCAATTTCTCTTGACATGCAAACTTTTCAACTTACCAAGATCAATTTCAACGCTGAAATGAGCGCAACTCCAAATCAAACGAGAGATATTTACCAAAAAAAGGCCCCTAAGTTCTTATTCCGGCTCTTCAACATACTTGAAGTAGCAACCTTAATATTTTTCGTTCTTATCATATGTTTTTCCCTAGAGTGGTAAACATATCGACTGTATTTGTTGGTCGGACGACGGCGCTTCCTTAATCGTGAAAAATCCCGCTAAGCTTGCTAAGGAAGTGCTGCCTTGCTACTTCAAGCACAACAACTATCCTTCGTTCACCCGTCAACTGAATATGTATAATTTCAAAAAGAAAGCAAGTGACAATGATCATGTTTACGCTCATGAGTTGTTCCAAAGAGGAAAAATGTAAATTGTTGTTTCCTTTCGATCGTGATTCTGACTTGGAAATCAAGGGAGCTGCTGAAGAATATTCGCAGAAAGTCTGCGGATCCTACGCACTTGGTGACCCTTTCAAGTGATTTTGCAGTAGAATGCACCTCACGAGGAAAATTTGAAACCGACGCTGAAGAGTTACTTCAAGAGAATTTGCAGTATAAAAGGATTCAGAAGGATTTGTGTAACCAGCTTCATGTCGTCGAGAGAAAGAGCGGAGAAATCCAGGAGGTAATGAGTAATATCTCCAGAGAGATGAAAGAAAAAGAGTAAATATGCCCTGATTTCTTCATGAATTCATCGATTTGTAGGGGAGAAATCAACTTCTTAAAACGCATTTTAAAGCAGATCAGTGAGAGATGCGGGACCGAAATTGTCACCCAAGCTATTGAACAAGCAGTTCATGGACATCAGTTTGAAAGAATAAAGTCTGAGACTGAAAATATTTTCCAGGATGATACTCCAAATGCTACCTACTCATCATTTTCGGGTTTTTGGTCTTCAGAAAACAGAGAAAACTTCGAAGGAAACTCTACCATAGATGCTCCTTTTGTTTCACAAAGAAATTCAATTTCAAATGGCCTTTTTGCTGATTTCAGAGAAGATGTTGCAAGAGAATATCTTGCGAATAATCAATCTGAATTATTTTAGTAACTCAAGGCGAACCTGAGGCTTTCTTTGAGTTGAAGGAGCCTCTCATCAACGAATTATCCTGCTTAAACTTTTCAACGGGAAGTAAACAAGTATCTCTAATTTCATATGAGACAATAATCTTAATAGCTTACTAAAAAAAAGTTAATCAAGATAAGCTAAGTTTAATTTCACTACATTTCTTTAGAACTTTCAAATATGCATAAGTTGTACTACCTTTCAAACTTTACAGTTATAACAGTGCTCCCTTTATCATGCCTGGGATGATATATGGCTAAATCCTCTGCTGATAAAATGAGAAAAAATATGTTCAAAACACAACCAAATCAATGCCAATGCCATTGGACTTTGTTTTGATAAAGCCAATAATGATGCACAAAAGAGAATTAATTCCAATCGAATTTGCGTTGTTCAACGCAATCTTTAATAAAATTACTAATAATAGGTGCTTTTATACGACTACTGAAATGTGATTTGATAAAACGGTTATGTAAAGAAAAAAATTTTATCGAATTTTTAAAAATCAGGTGTTCATAAAATACATTTTATGCATAATCATTTTATCATTTTGTTTGTTTGTTTTTGAATAAGAAGGTACAGTGAACATTTTTTTCGATTGTTGGATTAAAGCAGTGAAAACCTCTGGATTAAGAGGTGGAGCAAGCTGCATAGCGATTTACGATCTCTAAGATTCCGGAAAGCTCCCTCCTATCTAGCACTTTAGAAATGCTATTGATTAGCATGCTACTAATTCCTTGTTCATGAATTTGCTTCATAGTACTAGCAGTGCTTTTATATTTGCTCAGAGAATTCTTGAGCAAGGAGCAAGTTGCTAACAAGATTCTCTTTAATCTAGATTAAACATGTATTATCAAAACTATTTCATTGGGGTCTACAGGATTTTTGCATCTGCTTCTATGTGAGCACTATCTATATCCTTCCTGAAAGAGTGAAAATAGTAGAAAGTTAATCTCCTTTAACAGGATCCTTGTTTAAACGGGCGTTTTTTGATTTTCTTTGGTTGGAAAATTAACCTCAAAGAGCACGAATGAAAAGTCGCTAGTTATCGACATTTATATTTATAAGAGCGCCTCTTCAAGAAAAGAACTCTTTGCATAGCGCTCCTATTTTTTTCTTTTTTTAGTAGAATTCTGAAATTTTTCCAGGCAATGTTGCAACTAATTATATAATTATACCCTCATGATTCGATAAAGAGAGAAAGAGTCGCCTTGTGAGTCATGATAACTAGCCCCGAGACACTTTCAACAACAAAAAAAAATGAGGTTCTCTAAGCCAGCAGGGATCTTCAATAAATTCAAGCACTCGCTAAAATTAACGAAGTTAGGAGTGTTCCTTAGAATGATCCGCGAACATAATGAATGCTCAGGATTTTTATAAATTAGGCTCTCATCCAGAAAGAATAACTATTAGAACGTTCCTAAAATTTCTTGGAAGCTTTGAGATTCCTAACTCAATTTAATTCAAGCATGCTCAGGGATATATTAACCTGTCTTTTGATATAATCATAAATAATAAGTAAAGCCCTATCCTTTTCTAAAGATGCAAGATTTTGACCTGACTGACAACTGCCTTAGTGCTAAAGCCAGTTCAACTAAAGGAACCTACAGGAAGACTGCTTCGAAATTTTTATCTCGCTTGTTTTACATACTTGAAGTATGGTTGAATTCTACTTTCTTTGATATTTACCATTATGTATTCATAGAGTGGCAAACATAATGCACATATCTGTTGGTCAGCCGATGGAGACGATATATGCATCAAAAACCCAATTAGCTTAGCGGAGGAGGTGCTGCCTTGCTACTTCAAGCACAGCAACTACGCTTCGTTTGTCCGGCAACTCAATATGTATAATTTCAAAAAGAAAACGAGTCAAGCATACTCTCATGAACTGTTCAAAAGAGGAAAACCGTAATTCACTTATTTTATCCGTCATCTTAATTATATCTCGAAATTAAGCGAGCTGCTGGTCAATATTCGCAGAAAGTCTATAGAGTCTGCTCCAGCAAAGGTCGTTGCATTGGAATACGACTTACGAGAAAATCCTGAGGCTGACGTTGAGGAGTTGCTCCAAGAAAATTTGCAATACAAGAAGATTCAGAAAGAACTGACCGTTCAAATTCGAGTTGTCGAGAGAAGGGCTCAAGAAATCAAGGATGAGGTGAACGCTCTCTTCAGAGAAACGAAAGAAAAAGAGTAAATACAGTGTCTAATATTCTTATTCATTAATTCGGTCATTCGATAGGGATAATGTCACCTTCCTAAAGCAAGTTTTAAAGCAGATCGGTGCGAGATATGGAGCCAATACCCTCATCCAAGCCATTGAACAAGCTGCTTGCGACTCCCAGCTTGAGTATAAGGAGGCTCCAATGCAAAATATTGTTCAAGATTCTCACCGAAATCTCAATCCTTTGCATGCATTTGCGGGAAATGAGTCTTCAAATCGAGCTGAAAATTACATATGGAGTACCTCCATGGACGCTCCGTTGAACTTTCAGCTTGAAAAGTCAGTTTCAAGTCACCATTTCATGGATTATGAGAAAGAATATCGTCCGGAAAATGACCAATGGGATTTTTTCTCAGCCAATGAGGACTCCACTCGCTCCAAAGAGTTTAATCCTTCGTCTCTTTTCGATCTTCAATCTTATAGAGGAAGAGAGCTCACTCTTTTCGATTAAAGAGTAAATTGCCTGAAAACAATGAATATGATATATTTCTAATATATTTACTTTTTAATTCGTAAGAAAATAATCCAAATAGGTTATCCTCAAACTTCATGGCATGTCTCTTTCTTAAATCTTTAGCAGTATTTATTGTATTTTCAACACCTCAATTCTTTACATTAACTTCTATGAAAAATTCCAATTCCAACAAAAAACCTCTCTTTTTCAATATATATTGGAACTTTCGCGATTCCCATTATCTCATTTTGGTTCGGAGGATCACTGAACTATTTCTTGATCTTATGTCGTGCTGGATTTCTTTCTCAAAGAACGAATAAAAAGAGAGTATTAGCAGACTCAAACTCGAAGCCTTACAACAGACCATTGTGTATTAATCGTATAATATAACAATGTGAAAGACGGTCCTGCTTCTAATGTTGTCTAATCCATTGATGAGATTTCTTTTTCTTATACCACATTCTGAGAGAGCTCTAACTTGCTTATTTTTAGTTATTTTGAGGTAGAGGAGATCGATAATGTAGTGTGTTCTATCTTAGAGTTGTTTGCTTTTGGGAATATGTTTACTATTGGCCATTGATGACTCTCTGCAAGGAGCACGATCTTACAGATGAAGTGCTGGCAACAACTGAAGGAATAGAAAACTAACTCCCTAGAACTGATTTAGACACTTGCCAACAATTTTCGTTCGTAATTTTGAAAGCTTTTGTTGGAGTTTGAAATTAAAGTTTTTTGTTGGATTCAAGATACAAAACATTAAAAAAAAATTCTGACAATTTCTGCTCGGTGAATTGTACATTTATAATCCGCATTCCCACGACTTATTAAATAATTAAATCCAGACTCAACAAAATCTGTTTTACAACAAATAGATGACATCAATCGAAGACTACGACCTTCCAACCTACGAAGCTTTCCTCCAGGCAGAAAACAAGGATGAGTTCATCAAGACACTCATTCCAGGCACAGACACCTACTATTATTTCACCCTCCTAAAGGCATTGCTCACTGGTGACGGCAATCTCAGCGATCAAGACCAAAAGAACCTTGAAAGCTATCGCAAAATGGGAACTTCGAAGAGCTTGAGCATCAGAGTGAGAGGCGCGCTTACAAAGCTCTCCAAATCGGGAGAGTCGAAGGAGAAAACCGAAGCTTTGGCGTTCTTACGCAACGAAATCTTCACGAACTATTCCTTCAATCACACTCAGCCGAGCAACATCTCGACTTCCACGCTGAACAAGTCAACTACCAAGGTTCCTTCCGAACTGGACCCTAAACTCATCCAACTGGACCTTTCCACTGTCTATACCTCTCGATATTCATTTGACGAGCTCAATAACTCTATCCTCTCTCGGCTTGACACAACCAAGCTCGCAACATCTACTACTGACATCATCGAGCAGTTCCTTCAACGCGCTGACATTTTCGCCCTTGAAAAGATTCCTCAACTCATCAAGGCTCTCTTTGATAAGCATAGAGAGAAATCGAAGACTTACATGGTGTCATCGCACTATATGACAAAGCTGAACCTCTCACAGCTAAAAGAGCTCGGAGAATTGATTCCTGAGCTAAAACGCAATCGTGACTATGTATCAGAGCTCTTCATTAGAGAGTTCAAGGTCCAGCCAAGCACCAATTTCGATTTTGCAGACTTAACCCCTCAAGAGCGTCAAGAACGAAGAGAAAGACTCCTGAAGATGTATGCGTGGACCAAAGAGCTTCCTCTGGTCTTCGCCAACTTCAATCAACACATCTTATACGAACTCCTTCAAAGCGGAATCGAATCTGATAACTACAATCTTGACCATTTCCTTGAATACTTGAAAAACCCAGGACAAGATTACTCTTACAAGAGCAAGGATCACAATGAATTCCTGAGACAAAACCGAATCTCCCAAGATAACTTCTGGAATGGGATTCATCAGCTCCCAATTGGAAGATACAAGAGTGCTAACGACCTCGTTAAGACCTACCTTGAGCATTTCTTCAAGACTGCTAAGGACCTCAAGCCATTTGATGAGTACTTAGATACTAACTTCCTTGAAAAGTTGTTCTATGAGGTTAAATTGGGAATGGGCGAGAGCGTTCCTGACATCAACAGAGTTTTCTCAACGAGTGAGATCAAGAAGCTGAGTGATGCCAAGGAGATGACGCTTCTTGACCATAACCGCGCATATTTCAAGCACGGCGAAGAAGTCACTCTGCAAGTCAGAGTCAAGAACATCTCAAGCATCGTAGTTAAGGTATTCGAGTTCAATGTCGAGAACTACTACAAGAAATTCAACAAGCAAGTGGACGGAACCATCAATCTTGATGGTATCGTCGCTTCAGAGGAGAAGGTACTTGAATTCAAAGAACCTGCTGTAGTGAAGAGCATCAAAGAGCTCAAATTCGAGAACGTGTCCAAGAAGAGCCAAGGTGTCTTCATCATCGACCTCATCGGAGGTGGACTGTCCTCTAGAACCGTCATTAGAAAAGGAAGACTGAATTTCATCCAAAGAGACACCCTGAATGGCCATCTTCTCACCATTATCGATGAAAACTTTGAAGTTGTGAAGGGAACTCGCGTTGGACTGTGGTTCGATAACAGATTCCATGAAGCCAACAGCGAAGGCCAAGTTCTTATTCCTTACAGCACAAGCGAGAAATCTGGACCGATGATCCTTATCAATGGTGATTTCGCTGAATTGACTCAATTCACAGCAAGAGCCGAGTCATATACCTTTAAATGCGCGTTCATCTACAACCAAGAAACCTTGCTCATGGGCAATAAGGCGAAAATCCTCATTCATCCAAGACTCTATGTTAACGGAACAACCCCTGCTGGTCTTGGTTTGTTGAAAGATACGAAGATCACGGTTACCACTACGAACGATCTCGGTATTCCTAATGTCACTGTGCTCGAGAATGTCGTTCTTGACCACAAAAAAGATATCGAAGTCGAATTCCCTGTTCCAGCCAAACTCACATCACTGAATATCCGAATCCAGGCTTCAATTGAAGAAATGAACAAGAGTGGCAAGAAAGAGCTTTCCGATTCTCATTCTATCCCTATTGTCACATATGCAGGCTCCGACACCTTCTCCAACCTCTATTTGAAGAGCACTGACAAAGGATATGAGGTCTATCTTCTCGGAAAGAACGGTGAGCCTAAAGCCAATATCCAGGTTAATATTTCGTTGACTCAACGACATTCACGCAAGAACATCACTCATACCCTAATGACTGATGCAGAGGGAAGAGTTAAGCTTGGACACCTTCCAGACATCACTTCCCTCACAGCCAGCATCTCTAAGATCGGCGACATCGCTGGAACATCAAGAACTTGGCCTCTGGATGAAAAGCATAGAATTAACTATCCTTCTCAACAGATTAAGCTTATTGAAGGCGATACTCTCAATTTCCCGGTCCTTCACAACCAACTTAGTGTTCATAATCTCTCGTTCTCTGAGACTGTTAATGGCCGTGTGATTAACGACCTGCTTTCTAAGCTCAAGCTCGAACACGGCGTCCTCAGCGTCCCTGCTCTTCCTGCCGGAGAATACACCCTGACTTTCAAAGACCAAAATCGATCCGTTAGCATCCTCGTCTTGAAAGGACAATACTGGAAGAGTAACTATATCCGATGCAAGTATGACCTCATGGAGGTGAAGAACCAGATCAATAACATCGTTATCAGAGAAACAACCCTGATTCCTAATGAGAAAACCTCCGAATTATGTGACGTTAAACTCAATGTGTACGCTGATCAAAGGGATCTCACTCGAGTCCATGTGTTTGCTTATCAGTTCTTCCCTGATAATATCAATACTATCCCAGAATCACTCCAAAACGTGGGAGTAACTACACCTCTGAGACAAATCTCAAACGGACTCAAAAAGGCGTTCTATCTCAATAACAGGAAGTTGGGAGATGAGTACGTTTACGTATTGGATCGAAAGAACCAAAATAGGTACATCGGAAACACTCTGGAGAGACCACCAGTCCTTCTCAAACGAGAGTTTGTGAGAGACACGTCGAATAGACAAGAGCAGTTGAGTACGGGAGACGATTTCGTCGCAGATCAAAGAATATTAGCAGAAATCAGAAGAGAGGATGAGGAGTTATTAACCACGTCTAAGGCAGCAAAAAAGAGAATGGATTATTCTGCTAGAGAGGAACGAGCTTATGCTGGGTCTGTTGTCAGAGGCGGCTTCGATACCTTCCTTAACTTCCTACAGTCACCTTCTCAAGTCTACGCAAATCTCCAGGTCGGTGAAGACGGTTGCGTCATCATTAAAGACTTCCCTTATAAAAACTTCGCTTCACTTCAGATTGTCGCATCCAACCTAACCGCCACTATCAGCCACAACTTCCCTCTCCCTGCAAATATCATTCAAACCAAGGATCAAACCTTGAAATCTCAATTGAAGAAAGACAAATTCTACTCCATTGCAAGAGGCAGCACGCAAGTTGCCAAAGGAAAGTCGCTCGACATCAAGGACTTGACCAGCACTGAAATCCAAGTCGTCGATTCTCTTCAAAAACTTTTCGAACTCGAGAAGCAGTTACTCGTCGGCAATGGAACTGACTATGACAATGGAAGGACATTTGATCATTGGGCGTTCTTGAAGAACTGGAACACGCTTACTCATGAAGAAAAGCTCGATAAATACGACAAAAACGCGAGCCATGAGCTCAATGTGTTCTTGTACTTCAGAGATCCTGAATTCTTTGCGAAGATTGTTCGTCCTTTCATCTTCAATAAGATTAAGAAGGATGTGGTTGACGCTTTCTTGCTTGGAGATGAGCAGAGTCTCTTGAACTACGCTGAGATTGGACAAATGGAGAGCTTCTCGGCTCTTGAGCTTATTCTACTGATTGTGGGACTGAGAAATAACTATAAGGAGCACGCTCTTGCAATTGCCGAGAAGATCGATAACAGTGTGAAGCTATCGAAGGTTGACACTCACACCTTTAAGCGATTGTTTGACACGGTCTTGAATGCAAGATCAGAAGAAGACAAAAGGAAGTTCGCTGGCGGAAGAGAAGAGATGCAAGTTGAACCTGCCGGATTCGCGAAAATGTCGCAGACATTAAGCCGTGGTGGTGAGAGGATGTTGGCAAGTTTTTCGAATTCAGCTCCAAGGATGAGGATGGCGCAAGCAAGTTTAGGAGTTCAAAAAAGGAAAATGCAAGAACAAAAATGTGACAAAGAGGAAGAGGAAGATGAAGAGTGTGAAATGGAAGGCGATTTTGATTCGGAATGCACTGATGAAGATGATGATGACTATTCTGAAATGGAAGTCCGAAAGCAGTTACGCTCCGGTTTCCAAGAATTGGAGAAAACCAAGGAATACAAAGAAAGAACATACCTGAGCTCCAATAACAGATTCTATCCGAACCTTTTCTGGAGCGAGCTTGCCAAGCACCTCGCTAAGAACGAGCCAAACCAACCGTTCCTCACTCAGAGCTTCATCTTCACAGCCAGAAACCACCCAGAAGCGATCGCCGTGCTCGCCTTCTTATCTCTTCCATTCCAGCCAGGAAATCACAGCTATCAATCCCTCGGTGGCCGTGGACTCCAAATTGGTGCCGAGTCCGACATCCTCGTCTTCCATAAAGAAATCAAAGAAGGAGAGCCTCAAATCAACACAAACATCTTAATTGCTCAACGATTCTTCGACCCTTCAGACAGATACATCCAAT
>ENA-UOTZ01000367-UOTZ01000367.1-compost-metagenome-genome-assembly--contig:-NODE-367-length-38304-cov-8.374840_pt1 | contig 38304 bp, 33 predicted proteins | sample MGYA00238144_ERZ746983 | MGnify/ENA primary metagenome ERZ746983 (study PRJEB28759, sample SAMN06268863) | compost metagenome | isolation source: single cell | place: USA: California, Emeryville, Joint...
TCCACAGATAAACTCATACGAGTCTACACGACCGCTTTGATCCATATCAAAGAATTGGAAAAGCTAAGATAAAGTTAAAAATGAAGGAAAAAGAACTTGTTTACCTTTTGAGCTTCTTGAGAGGGTATCTTCATCAACTTCGCAAAAGTGTCGAGGTCAACAGCTTGATCTTCGTCACAGAGCAGTTCGAAGCGCTCTCTATTTAGGAAATATGAATATTGATGAGATAATCCGAAGTAAAAGGGTTTTGCTTACTTAATCATCTCCACCTGCTTAGGCGAGAATCCAGAATATTTCTTCATTCCTTCCATGTCAGAAGAACTTACAGATAAATCTTGTCCCATCGAACGTGTATTATGGCAACAGTTTTACAAATTTTATGATTATAAGGTCAATTTGGGTGTCTAAAATAGAAGCTAAACGACGTTCATATCATTCTTAAAATATTTTTTTTGAAACTAATTGGCTGCTTTTTTGGATCATCGAAAAATTTAATGGAGTTACGTTGTTAGGTAGTTATGAAAATCATCACATATAATTCGAAATCTCTTTGGTAAACTGCTATATACACCATTATTCATTTTTGATGAAATGATAGCCTGGCGTCGAATACATGAACTATCTCTGTTTGTCAAAAAAAATATCTGAAAACCCAGAAAACCCTTCAGAAAATGGAAATTTGATAACGGAGACTGATTCTACAATATTCATATTGTAACTGCTGAATTATTATTGGTTTCTAAAGAGAATTTGATTACTGCAATTAATTATTTCTTAAGTTTGTAAAAATTAGTTGAGCAATACTTTATTGCTCAGCAGGTTCAATTCTGCTCTGTACTAAAAACTTTATCATATTTACTTGACAATATTAGGCACAGAAGTTAAAGACGATATGAAGTTAATAAAGATATTTGAAAAAGTTTTACTTACAATCCCAAATAGATTCTTTATTCCCACAAATGATCCAGATAGAATATCTCTCTTTGTTAGAACTCATTCCGTTGAGTGAGATTTTATTTCAAAGTCAGCCAGTATACTGCACTCAATTTAGGATATTTCTGAAATGTGTGAAATATCTTGAATGAGAGAAAAAAAAAATAATGTAAACAATATTGATTGAATAAACGAACAATTTTGGAGTGGTTTCTCTAGGATGAAGACTAATTGAGGCTTTGGTTAACAATTAAGGCTTGGTTGTGGTTTTGATATTGGATAATAAAAATTGATCTAAAAGTCATATGAAATAAAGCTTTTAGAATGAAAACTCAGTTGATAGGTAGTGGTATGAATCTTTGCCTAGCCTCCAGATGCATGGAGGAATGACTTCTATTCATTCAATTGATAGAATGAGGACTAAGCATCTGAGCTTTGAAATGGATTGATGGGGATTTAGTAAGTCTTGTTGAACCCAAATTCGGTGATTCACCAGCCAAAGTCCGTAACCTTTGCTTCGTAATTAAGGAATTCTTCAAAGATTCTGTTTCAAATTCGAGATCGTCATCTGTTGCCTCTTCGATTGCTGCGCTGCTAGCCCTTCGCTTCTGTTTGTTACAAATGCACGCTCGTTTATACAATTCTCTGACAATTTTCCTTGTTCCAGGCCAGAATACAATAGCATCGAAAAATCCCTGAAGTTGGTCTAGAGCTCTGCATACAGTCATAACTCCCAGACTGATACTCTGACCAAACATTACAAAGAAGCTCATAATGATGTAGGGAGCCCAGCACACCCAGAGAATTGCAGGGTAGATAATCAATACTATCAGATTTTGGATTTTTCCTTCAACCAGTAGATTTTTAAGTTTTAATGCTGCGAGCAAGTACCAGATAAGGCTCAAAATAAGAGAACTTATAATGGGTATCGTGGTGAAAAGTAGATGGGTGAAGTCTAAGTCACCCTTATGTACTCGGTGCACGCAAATATTTGATCCATCCTTTATCTCACTTTGAATAAAATTAGTAAAAACTGCTGCAACTGCAAGTACAGATGGGAAGACGATCCCAACATAGATATATTTCTTCAGGTTTCTCTTTGCAAGTTCGGCATCTCCAGAACAGGAGACAACCCAAAGGGTATGTCCAAAAAGTGCTGTAATTATTACAGAGGAAACTAATCCTGCACTTGAAACCATTTGAAATAGTTTGCAGCCGAGATCAGTGGTTGGTATGAAGATCGAGCCAAGAACCTTCGCGGTGCAAAAGATTAGATCTGAGAAGTTCAAAAGCATAATCATTGTCCCCAAGAAATCGTTATATGATCTTTGCAGAATGCAAAGAATAATGACGGCAAGAGTGGCAGCAATTGACAAGATAGGAGCCCACAGTGCTTGAGCGGGAAATAGTATGATCTCAGTGTATTCGGAGGAATCATTAATTGGATCCATGGAGAGAGAGAGGTGATGAGCCAGGTATATACTGAATACTGAAGTTTTGTTAAACTTAAATTAAATTGCTTATAAGCTTCGATGCTTTCCAAATAATTAATTTTGTAAGCTTAAGCGATGTTTTTTTGGTTTTTTTTTTCGCTTCCTTTGATCCAAAGGCGCGAAAAACAATAGGAAACGTTAGCAAAATTTGCAAATGCTCACTGAGAGAAAAATAACCAAATTCGAAGGCATCGCGAGATTCTCTAAGAGAGCTTGTAGACCGGAGAGCACTAATTGAGCCATCAGAGAGGCAATGGGAGATATTACATATACTGTTTTGGATTGATTCTTTGCCACGCTGATCCTTTCCTTACATTGTTACTTCCTCAACTCCAACAGATATATATATAAATATTCCTTGTACACAAAGCTAAGCTGACTTCAGAAAACGATTCAAACGATATCGAATTAGGTTCTCATACCAGAATATTAGCTTCAAATACGTAGTATATCCATCTCAAAATTGAGTTCCTGTAAGAAAGAAAGAGCAATGAATATTTTTTCGAAGCAAATAGAGTGTCATAATATCAAATATATATATTTTTGTTTTCTCTGGAAAACTTATCCATGAGCGGCCATGGTGAATGAGATGGAAGGAACTATCGAAATTACTCAGATTTAGTATATAGGCCACCATCTTTAAAACGCAGCGATTTGTGAATTAATTCAATACCGCGAAAGAAATTTTAAAAATTGATTTTGCTAACAGCTTCCTTCAAGGTCTTTTCTTGTCCCGAGTTATGGAAAAAGTGATTAAATTCAAGCGCCCATTCCCTAGTCATGAAGAACATAAGGGAAAAGATGAAAATCCGGGTAAAAAGGCAAAGGTTTCAAAACAACAGTTCCAGCTGACAGATTTTTCTTTCTTTCGCCGAAACTCTCTGTTTGGTGAAGGAAAAATAGATAAAAGTGAAATTAAAATCGCTTGCTGGAACGTAAATGGACTCAAAGGAATAATTGCAAAGGGATATCTTCAAGAATATCTCGCTAAGTACAAACCTGATATACTTTGTTTCAACGAAACCAAAATAAGTGCAGAGCGAATTGTAAAAGAGCAGTATGCAAATTACTTCCCCTCTGAATACAAGTTATTCTTCAATTCTTGTAAAGAAACTGACACCTACTCTGGCACAGGTATCTGCACAAGCTTCAAACCGATGAATATTATGAATGGAATCGGGATAACCGAACACGATCAAGAGGGACGTGTAGTCACGGCTGAATTTGAAACTTTCTTTTTGGTCGCTGTTTACGTTCCTTTCTCAGGAAGCGCACTCAAACGGCTAGAATATCGAACCAAAAGCTGGGATCCTGCTTTCTTAGCACACCTGAAAAAGTTAAAAAAGAGAAATAAAAATATCGTCGTGGTGGGAGATCTCAATGTGGCTCATCAATTTATTGATTTATTCGAGCCTGAACGAGCAAAAAATAGGATCGCTGGGTTTACAGATGGTGAGAGAGAAAATCTCAGTCTACTTCTCAAAGAAGGATTTGTTGATACTTTTAGGGAATTACATCCTTGGGTTGTAAAATACACCGCTTGGGATCAAAGGATTAGTGGAGGGAGGAAAGATAATAAAGGGTGGCGATTAGATTATGCGCTTGTAAATAAAGAATGGATGCCAGCTATTAAGGACTCTAAAATTCTGGACGATGTAATGGGAAGTGACCATTGCCCAGTTGAAGTGACTCTTAACCCAAATTTTAAATAAGCTTTGATTTCATTCACTCGAGTTATTGATATTAACTTTCTCTTTAATTATACAGGTTGGAATCAAAATTTATATATTTGAATTTTTCTGGTTAAAAGTCTTGAGTTTGTACGAGTAAGGTGGTGACATCAAATGCGCGAAATATTCTCAAAATTATGATTCAGAAACCTGATAAAAGAGCAATAAACCCCCTTGACTCACTGTTAGTCGAACGATAACATCATTAGATCCGTGTGAGATTACTGACTACAATAGCAGAGACATTTCAGAAATATTATCAAATCATAGCTTTTGGCGAACATCGTAAATTTTCACAAAGAAATTATCTCTAATTAAATACCTTCGAGGATATGTAATTAAGGCTCACTAAAACAAAAAATTAAATTTGAAAAACCTTGCCTCGCTTGTTTAAAGTGGATTCTTTGAATAGAAAGAACTCAGAATAGTTTATTTCAATTGCTGGAAGAACTGATTGCAGAAAGTGACATTTAAAGAGAAACAGAAGTCTCTCTTCTTTTGTTTCCCTTCTGATGCATATCAGTGAAAAAGCAGAAAAGCTTCTTCCATACAAAACCAAAAAGAACAAAAAAAAAGATAGTTCTAATGTCTCTCTGTCATTCCTTTATCTCACAGAAAGACAAACTTTACAATTTAATTCGCCTTAAGTTGGTTATTCAAATAGATTAAATTTTACTAAAATGATAAACAAGGAGATGATAATCCTTAGCCAGACTTCCGGTGACTCGGAAATAGTTCAATATTTTCCTATGGAAATGCCTTACGTTATCATGCCTATACTATCGAGCATAGCGTCAGCTATCGTCCTTATTACGTGTGTTGTTGCAAAACTCTATAAGCAGCCACTCGATATTATGCTTTTCTGGATCAATCTTTCTGACTTCCTATTTTGTTTTCCAAAAGCATTTACTCTGCTCTTACCGCCTAGTGGAGACGCATATTGCCGTATTACACAGTTTACAACTCATTTTGGTGTTATTGCTTCCGTGGTATGGGGCTCGCTGTTTGCTCATGCTCTTGTGCTCGTCTTAACGAGTGAAAATACAGAAATTTTGAAGAAGGCGATAAGAGTATATCTCTCTATTTCTATAATAGTCCCAACTGCGCTCAGTGTGTACTGTCTTACAACGGATTACGTTCATTATCTATATAGAGAAAATGGTCATACTTGCGTCCATGAGGTTATACAAGGAAAAGCGGATTACTATAGCATAATATTCACAGGCATGCCAATTCTGTTTTGCTGTCTCATTAGCATCATTTTTTATATCATCGCTGCCAGACGACTCAACCAGATTACTGAAGGTCCAAAACTTTATATGCTAGCGTTGGTATTGTATCCAGGGGTTGTATTGATGTGTTGGGCTCCAAGTTTAATTACAAACTTGCTGATTATGCTTGGTGTGAAGCCAAATCCGGTATTACTTCAAATATTCCAAGCACTTGATCAGACACTCGGGTTTTGGGATGCCTTGATATATGGAGCTTCAAAAAAGTCTTTGCAAGAATCAATGAAGAAAGTGTTTTTTAGTTGCTGGCGAAAAAAGCCGTTAGACTCTAACAGCAGTGTCGCAACAGCCGCAAATCAATCGATAATCCAAATGCCAGATTTAAATTCATTTGATCCAATCGAAGACAGACGAGACTCAATTGATTCTACAAAAGAGTAAAAAATAGGAACAGTTTTTCTTTCGGACTTGTTATATCTCAATCAGAATATGAAATTGTAAAATATTTTTCTTCTCTATTAGAAATTCAGTCATTCAAAGTTTCTTTCTCTGTGAATCTACACAGTGAACTAATATTTCGGGTCTACATTATGTCCAAAAGTTGATTTTTATCTCTCATTTTCATTCAAAAAATTTATATGCTTATAGTTTCAGCAAATCATATAATACTCAAAAACCTTTGGAAAAGCTAGAAAGCACATCATATGAATGATTGGATGGCTGCCGAACAAACTGATACCAAGAAATCCAATTTAGTTAAATGATTCATTGGTTTAGCCGATTTCCAATATGATCTCTTTATTGATCACGGATTTTGTGATGTTTCACCAGTCAAATCTAATTAATGCAAGAACTTACTTTTCTTAATGGAAAATGTTGTTGATTTTCCTTCTTATTTTTGGTCTACATTAGAAGAAATAAAGCTTCTTATATACATAAGGAGGACCAGCGGAAATTTGAGAAAAATAGTCTGTAAACTGAAAATTTATTACTCTCACACCCATATCTTATGCTCATTGCATTCTTTTCATCACATCAGTTTCCTGAAAACTTGCTTGAGCTGAACTCTCCTCTTATGTAGCTTCTTAAGGATGTTGGAATATGATGCAATCGGTTAAATTAATAGTTCCTATTTTTCTGAGCGGTGTTTCACTTGCTTTTTATGTAATAAATTTGAAACATAAATAAAATTGTGTAGCATCTGAGGCTTTTCGAGAAAAAAATAATGCGAGACTTATTCTCAGATGAAAACCCTCAGCTTATCCCATTGTCGTTGCGAATCATTAGCTTTCTCTACTTCTTTGGGTTTTTGTTGGCTGTCTTGGTCTATCATATTTGGTATCAGTCATTCGGGTATGTCATTGAATTGATCCTGTTGGGATCTTTTCTGGGAGCGACACTCTTAACAGCAATAATCTTTCGGTCAATCGTTCGTCGACGGATCATTAATAATGTGCAAGTTATCCTTGCTAGACAACAAGAAGTATTACTGAAGAGTGGAATTGTACCCAGCCTTCCAGTATGTATTTTGTATTTTGCAGTAATCCTCTACTGCGGCTTTATTACTGCTATGCTAATTGTCGGATTTTGGTGGCAAACAACAATACTTGAAGATAACAGCATACCATTCTTCATCTTTTTGCTTGGTTGGAATCTAAGTGCTATTCGATTCATTAAATCTACAGGAGCCGTCATACGTACGGTTTTTCAACGGAGTGGCAAAAAGAAATTCGCTACCAGTAGCCTTGATATGGGATTAAAATTTAGAAGCTTAATTCTTGATAACGCTCTTTTTAGTTTTCAAGTAGTGATTTTTGCAATTTTCTGTGGAAGTGTTTGTGGTTTGTTTGAATCAGACCAGGCTTCCATTGCTATTTTTTGTACTTATATTGCCATATTTGGAGTTTGGGCAATTTACAATTTCTGTTTATTATTCAAATTTTAAACTCTGAATGTAACAAAATAGATATATATTTGATCAAACGAACAATCTCAATACTCAAGCGTTGTCCTGATTAAAAAATCGTGATTAGAGAATCTCCAAATAATATAATGCATACCAATCGAAGTCGTATGTTTTTGGAAGACCATAAAGGCGAGAATAATAACTTGAAGGCCATGTAAATGGAGTGACATCATCGTGAGCCATTCCAAACTCAGCGACGAAACTACGCTGGATTGCTAGGTCATAATTGATGACCTTGGCGTCAGTTGCTCCAAAGTAATCTTTGTCTTCTGCAAGGTCTCCTCGAGATCCGATTTCACCACCTAGAGACCGTTAATAAACGATATTGCTGGAATTGCTAAATATACTTGGATCGATGCTCGAGTCTTGTCCGTATCTGTTCAATCTTATAATCTCTTTCAAGTCATCAACAGTTTGGATTTGATCATTATATTCCTTTCACAGATTGAGAGTGAAACAATAAAACTCTGACTGAAAGATACCTCAAAAATCTGATATTTCTGTAACTGTGAATAATAAGGGATTGGAGTCAAATCATCTTCGCTTCCAGCTGGAGTGAGGGCTCCCAGGTCATTCAAGATTTCAGCGAAATAAGCATAATTAAATGAAGCCCAGAATGGCATCTGAATATGAGTTTGTTAGACCAACGAACTAATAATTAATTAGTTGAAAAGTACAGTTCCATCACTGATAGCTTCGGAAAAATCTTCGAATAGCAGTCGCTCGGTGGATTGCTCAGCAACATAGAAAGTCCTGCTTTTCAAAACTTCACTTCCAATACTCTCTTCAAAACGGTTTAGATCGAGTATCTATTGAGAGTGATAAATTTTATTAATATTCGACTGTTCGCCATTAAAGAATTTACCATCCACTGTGACGCATAGGTGCCGGTATTTGTAGATTTCATCATCTGGATCCACTGATACTGTTCATTATACATGTTATCACCGAACACGAAACGATCAACTTACTGGAGACTTTGCTGTCAGAGTAGCTGCGAGGACTCTCATAAAATCAGGGTATTTGCTATTTTTTCCAGCAACGTTCGCATATGCTAAGGGTGACTGTTGGTGAGACAAGTAAATATTTTTTTTGAGTTGTCTTTGGTTTTACATAGGCACCCAAAGTTGTTTCTGTAATAACTAGTCCGTTTCCAGTCAAGTAAAAATCATCTCCCGAATAAATAACACCTAAGATTCAATTGTTAGGAGAGATGAAATTAGTACGAAATTAACCTGGATACGAAGGAAATAATGCACTCCACTTTTCATTGCCAACAGTAATGTCAATAGACTTCATAATTTTAATTGTATTTTGGTAGTAGTCATAAGTTGTGTGAGAAAACAAGAAATCATTGATCAGGCCTTTCAGAACAAAACAAACAGGTTTGAAATAACCGAAAGAAATTAATTACCGTTTTCATCTTTAATGGCCTTCACAAACGCGATACAATGCCCATGAAAAGTAGACATTTTTGATTCCTGCATTATATATTAGTCAAGGATAACACTAACTCAGGTGACCTTTTCAAACTTTGCAGCACTTCTCTTGTGGTGTTTTAAAGATCCATACTTCCGCTGTAGCAATGAGCTGCTATCTAGTGCATGCTCTCTTTGGAAATCAAAAACTTCATACATTTCAACAATAGACCCTCCAAAGTTTAAGAAATATAATTTTGCCATTGTTAGTTCATCTTCTGAGGAATCTTTGGCAGCATTATAGCCTGCAAGCATACCATCGAGCTGAGCTTGGAAATAAGTCACCTATGGTTTTCAATTTGAAAAGGACTGGTATTTTATTGTAAGTTACAAGTAGGGTGAACTTATCATCTGAATCGCCGGTTGTAATCAGTTTTCTGACATTTTTTATGATTGATTCTATAGAGACCCAATAATATTCCCAATCTGTTATGGCAGCTAAGAGAAGTAAACTATCAATGACTACTAGGAAGAGCCATGCTTACTTTCGAGTGCGGTCATTTCATTGTGAAGTTCGTCACGCAGAAGCTCCCAATTTTTATAGAGTTCTAAATATCCAGCTGCCCAAAACTCTTCAATTGGCTCACAGTTGCCATATAACTTGATATGTTGCTCATACCAGCTATAAAACAATTTGAATTTACAGCGCGAAAGCAGTTGATGTCAATACCCGATAGAGTCAGCTGAATCTGTGAAGTTAATACTTGTGCATGGTTCGAGAAGTGATGATTGATCTGCAGAAAAGAAGGCAAGAGTGCCATCATCAGTTTTATAGATTCCTGCAATGTCTTCTGGAGAAATTTCGTCAAGATTTGCGATATCATACTTCAATTGCTTTAACTTTGCTGCACTAACGCTGAAAAGGTTCAGTTGGCGTGAATAATATGGGATCAGTCTGTTACAGTGCTATCAACAGCAGGAATTGGAAGGTTATAAGACAAACTTTGAATGGTTTCATTAAAAATATCTCTCCACTTACTTATTGAAACTCGTTGACAAACATCTCAATTACTTGTAAATAGTCGTTTTTCAGGAGTTTTTGCTAGGAGTTAATTTCCGGATTGTTTTTAAAAAAGTTGGAGTTAGTTATCGCACCATGATAGTTTTTTTTATCAAGATGAGTCCTTGCGTCCTTGCGTCCTTGCATTCCACACACTTGAGATATCGATACGCCCAGCGTTCAAAATCCGCAGAGATTGTACAGAGGTCGCGAAAATAATTTTTTTAAAAAAATCGTTGCTTTGAAGATACATTTCGAATGATCAGATAATGGTCCTTGCGCCTCCAAAAAATGTAATTTTTTTCAAACCTACAAAGGAAAATTCCTGATTTGCAAATAGAAGGGAAGAAAAAAAATTTACAAATTACCATGAACTAGAAACAAACTTCCTGTATGAGCCGAAACATAGCACACTCTTACTTTTTTCAATACTCGATATGTTCTATTGTTTCGACTTGTTTCATACTAATCTAGCTATTGATTGGCGCGATGCGCTTTTTGTTTGGATGAGACTACCCGCAATAGTGAATCATCTTAAATGACAGAGTGAGTATTTTTCGATAGGATTCTATAGATATGAAAATATTTCCGTTAGACTCAAGGGGGAATTTTAACTAAAAGAAGAGGAAGATTATGAATTATATCATGTAAACAATTTTTTCCTTGATTTTTGTGATGGAAAAGCTCCTTGCTAATATCTTCTTCGTAATTCCATATTGTACCAGGCTGAAAGTAATGCAAATTAGCCAATCACAGTCGGTCGTTAGAAGAGAATTTATCCAATAGGAATGCTAAGCTCCTCATAACGAACTTGATGAGCGTTATCAATTGGAAATATATTTGAAATACATCGATATATACTCTCCTGATCTCGCAAAGAGCAATTTGATTTCGTTTTCACTATTTTCTTATGATGTGCACTTTTATTTTCTCAAAGCTCGAAAAGTGAGTTCGATAGGTGATTTGGGATTTATTAGGATATTCTATCTCAAGAAAATATAGCAAAGTCAATTTTATATACAAATGTATGAGTTCAGGAGTAGGTGGACTACTCAATTGCAAAAAGAAGCTAATTCATAATTTAGGAAATAAATATCAAATCATCATTATTTTCCCTTCATTTGCTTTAGCTTCTGGTACCACTGAGGAGCGGTTGCCGTCGATTTTGTTGGGCTCTTTGTCTGGTGTCCACGAGCAGTCTCATAATTTGATTCTCTGAATTTTGGTTGTTCCCGATAAAATGATTTATCTAAAAAAAAAAAGAGTTTCAAATCTCAGCTATCGATCTCTGATATTACTTTTGGTCTCATCATAATTGAAGCTACCATATTGCGTTCCTTTTGTGTCAGTTATCATGTTGATCTCGTCTATGAGTTGATGGATATCATTTTGCGTGATATTCTCTCTATTATCTTGAAGCAGGTCAAGGAGAATTCTTTGAATATTTCTGATATTTTCTCTCTTGATCATCAGCTTATTCATATCTTTTTGCAAATTGGCATAATCCTATTGGAAGAAGAAAAATTCATTAAAGTTCGCTATGATGGAGAGATAAATATTTACTTCTATCAATCTAGCGTGCTCTTGTCGCAGATTTTGATAGTTTTCATCGATTTGTCTGACTTTATTTTTGTAGTCAAGAGCTTCTTTTTCCTTTTCTTCGATGTTTCGTACAAGGTATTGATAAGGCTGATTGGATTTTTCGAGAAGCGATTTTGCTAGTCGAAGCTCATCTTCAAGTGATTCCACTCGACTTTTCGCTTCCCGTAATTCCTTTCCGAGTTCGGCGACCTCGTTTTGCTTGATATTAAGCTTTTGAGCAAGAGCTAACGCTTGCTGAATTCGACGTTTAGATGCGGTAGGTGCCGAGTGGAGGGTTTGAATGAAAATATTATCTCCATCACCGCTCTCTCGTGAGGCAAGACCCACGACTGCTTCGTCTATTTCTCTCTCAATAGCTTCATAATTGGCAAGTTGTTCTTTTGCAACTGCCAACTGTGCTCGAACACCAGCTGATTCTTCTTTCAAAGAACCTTCAAGTTTGTAGTATTCACTCTTGAGAATATTCACTTTATCCTTGAGCATATCGTTCTCAGTTCTAAGAGACTTGAGATTTGCCAGTGTTTCTTCGTACAAATTTTGGGTTCTGGCAAGTTCTTCTGTTCTCAAATTTAGCTGGATTTTCATTTCACCCATGTCCTGGTAGACTTTTCTCTGGAGATTTCTGTTTTCCATCAATATTTCATCGTATGCTTTCTGTCTTTCTTTTGCAGTTGCCTCGAGTTGCTCGTTCTTGAGTTCAAGAGCTTCTTTTCCATCCTTTAAGAAAGCAAGTTGGCGTTCGTAGATCTCTCGTAGCGTATTCTTTGCAGCTTCTACTTCTTCCTACGTTATGACAATATGTTAAAACGTGAGAATTAACAAGTTTCATTTTTACTCTGTGTTTTTCTTTCAACTGGTAGAGTTCGTCATTAATTTGCTTCTCATAAGTGTTGAACATTGAAGATTTTGCTGATAGCACAGATTGCATATAATCTTTAGCAATTTTCTTATGTTCTGTAATCTCAAACTCTTGTTTTTCAATCTAGCCAGCAGTTTGATCAGCATGATTTTATAAACATTTTGTCTTACTTTTTCTTCTAACTTCTTGATGATTTCTGTTTGTCGCAAGTTTTCTCTTGTCAAATATTCTTTATCGGTGCAAAGAATGCTGTATTTGACTCTGAGGTCATTTTCGTTCATAGGTACGTCGTTACGAGTGTCAACTGGAGTACCAGCGAAGAAAGAAACTTTATTCTCAAGAATTATTTTTTCTTTCTCAAGCTTCACAAAGTCTCTGTAGAGTTCGTCATATTTCAACCCTTTCTCTCGAAGTGTCTCAACATCAAGTGTAGCTCGGTTCAACTGTTGCTCCAAGAGCTTTATGGAGGACTCATAGTTGTCGATATTTCTCTTCACGTCATCGTCTTTTCTTTCAAGCAACTAGTAATTTTTAAAATTAATGAGTGGACGATTGACATTGAGGGATACCTCATTGCAGTGTTTAAGTTCCTGAAGGATCTTTTGGTGCTTTTCATTTGTCGTTCTGACTTCTTCACGGAGGTTCTGAATTTCTGTTCTCAGCTGCTTATTTTCTCGTTTAAGAGGGTCAACAAGCTCCCACACATGGATCAATATCTATTTTGGGTATCCATCAGGATAATTCAATTGGAACAAGACTAACCGATTCTTCTGCTTTAAGGTTTCTTTCTGGAACATCGCGAACTCTCGCATATTCCACTTCCGGAATCATTCCATTAACAACATCAGACAAGACATTAAGGAAGTCTCTAGAGCCTTGAATTTTCGACCTATAACATAAAGAGTTAGTTCTTATTTCGATTTTAGGAATATCGAATGTACATTGTGGTGTTTCTGAGTGTTTCATCCTTTAATTTTTGCATTGTGCGTTGATTTTCGGCAGTAAAACGTGCAATTTCGCGATCATGCTCATGCTTCAATTTTGCATTCTCATTTTGAAGCAAGCTGATCTGCTTCTCAAGCATCATAATAATGTTCGCATATTTCTAATAGAGGATATCAATTGACTTCTTCAGCAAGATAATTACGCTTTTGTCCTCCATCTGAGTTTGTTGAGCTCTTTGCCTACTCAAAAGCACTTTTTTCATATCGATTTTTGCGTCTCCGATATCAATAGACCCGATTGACTTTGATAGGGAGTCTCTCAGGCTTTCGGTCTAAGGGATGTTAGAAACAAGAAGTATCACCAAAAGCCTTACATCAATTTGATCAGTTTCACTATCAGTCAAGGTGTAGCCTCCCTTTTCCATAAGTTTATAATCTTCATCATCAAAAGTCTTTTGATCAAGCTGTATAAAAGAGGAAGATTAAGATAAGGAAGATGGTCTTCTGAAGTATAGATACTTTTAGATCATCCATTATCCTCTGAAAATCGGCTTTCCTGCTCATTTTTTGCTTGCGATTCGGTTCTTATTGATTTTTCTTGCTTAAGTTTGATTAGAAATTATTTGACGTTAAATTTGAATTTCCTTAAACTGCTGAAATTCAAAGTTTTTCTTATTATTAACAATCAAAAGGCCCTTTAACGGACTTGATGCTGTTAATTTTGTTGACTGAACATTTGCATTAAAGATATGCCTTTATTTCAATAGATCTGAAGGAGAGACTTTAGAATGCAAGAGAGTCTCGGAATTCCTGGAATTTAGCCAGAGCGAAAACTGAAGCTTTTGAGAAGTTCCTGGCCTAATCCCACATCGATTGGGTTACTGTTGGCCACTGGGTTAAAAATTCTAATAATTTCAAGCTGAAACTATATTTAAGGTGGTAGGAATGGATTTGTTGGAAACGCCATTAGTTGGTTGTAAAATGTTTCAGAAGAATATTAGCATGATGAATAACATTTTTTCTGACGAGCCATTGCATTCCAGCATTGTGCTCAGTTCTAAAGGCGTTTTTCGCTTAGCAATACCACTCTAACAAAATTGGATCTTTTTTTGTTGATATGTAATTAATCGAGAGCTATGCTAGCCATTTCAGTTTCAAATATGAGAATGAAATCTGTGAAAAAAATTACCAATTTCCGAACAGAAGTTATCTGTCCTGCGAATTGCAATAAAAATATATTTATTATTGCTAAAAAAAAAAACCCTTGCAGCCGAATATGAACGATTTTGGCTCTCGTGGCCGGGTTACTAGAGTAATGCAAAATTTCTTTGCACATCTCATTCAAAAAAAATTCAACTAGAGCTTAACCAGCGAGAGAGAAGAGTTCATTAGAGAACCCAAGAGCAATATTCGTAATAGAAGTTTCTAGATTGTCATATCATCAAGGTTTTACTTCAGTCAGCATGCAGGCAAGAAATATCGGAGTGAGAGAGCTACTTCATCAACCAGATCCTCAATCTTCCCTGTTTATTCAAGGTTTATTATAAGCTTTTCCGTGTAAAATCATGAATAATCAATTAGAAACGGAAAGATTTGGTCCAGACTTTGCAACATACGAGTACCGCAGGAGAATGGATCAAGACTATAAAAAGAAACTTCAACTTGAGCAACATCGGCTTAATCTGCTAGAGAGAGACGCTAAAAAACTATCCCAAATTGAAGAAGAAGAGCAAAGAGCCGTTGCTCGGCACGGCTTCAAACAGCAGGTTTTGAGCGCAGGGAAAAAGAATAAGAATGGGTATATGAATGCAAACTGATTTCCGTGATTCTTACCTCTCTCTCTTATAAATAGTCTAGCTTATAACCCAATCACACTTGAATATGACAAGTCTCCTGAAGGTGAGAAACTTCGGCAGAAAGATGAACTATCACAGGTAATGGCTTCCTCGAGTTGTAGTTTGAATCCTAACACCTTTATATAACCTAGGTTCGTGCGTACTTAAGAGCTCATAATATTGACTCCAGGTCGAACTGTGGATATAATCTACTTTCAGGTAATCCAAATAAATTATGAAGGTGTAACTTTTTTTGTTTCCGTTCAAGGTGTTGGACGAAGGATGGTAGAAGCTCCAGAAGATTTAAAAATTAGATATAGCCAAGAGATTCAGAGAGGTCTGCATAAAATGTCTCCGAAAAATTTTTATTATTATTAGAGTCAGAACTACAAAAGCAGTTTATCAAAATGTAATTTTTTTCTGTCTGTTCATGTCTATTAAAGTTCGATAGTCATTGTCATATTGAAGTATGATTTAATACTCTATACTTTTGTCGGATATTTGAGGAGGAAAAAGAAGTTGCGTAAAAAAATTTAAAATATCATACTAAATACATATATTTTGTGTGTTCCCAATTCACTCTTCAACTCGCTCGCATAATGAAGCAAAATTAAACCCGTGATAGCAGATTACAAAAATAGTAGAACAACTGTCAATATAAGAAGCCTGCAGAGATGCTTTTGTTCAGTGGTTGATTAAGTTCTAAAAACTCTTTTGAATTAATCAAACAAATAAATAAAATTTTTTGCTTTCCAAATGAGTGACCCTTATGACCCCACGAAAAAGATAAAAAGCTTTCTCCGCAAGGACACTGGGAGCATAAAAGCAGAAGACATTGAAAAGAAAAAGGATGTTAGCGAAAATAAGGAATTTATTCGCAAAAAGCTGCTCGAAGATCCTGCAGCTGGATTCAATCAATCTCTCTTTTCTTTTGAAGCCATGAAAAATAGATATGTGTTCTTGAAAGAATATTGGCAGAGAAGAAAAAAGACTCGAAATCGCTTTGCGAAAGAATCGCTTCCTGTGATCGCGTTTGTCTCATTTTCATGCATTGTTTTATGGAAAATGGAGTCTCAGCTTGATAATATGCGCCGCAAAGTGCTTTCAACGAAAACTCTCAAAGAGGCCGAAATAGAAAGGGAAAATGAGGAAATTGCAGCTGCCTTAGATGGAAAACCTTTGAAATTTGTACCTATAAAGGATTATGTACCAAAAAATAAGTATATCAACCGTTTGCATAATCTGCAGTTTGACTAATCTATTACATCCCTTAAATTAGGTATAAATTCGAAGACGATGATGAGGAAGATGACGAAGGCGAGAATGTAGCTATTTTCTCAACAAGAGGCGAAACTTTGGAATCATCACAATCCGACGGGGCATTCGAAAGGCAAGTAAAGGCTGAAATAGAGAAAATCAGGGCTAGCGGCCAAGATAAGAAACAAAGGAAAGCCGAAAGAGAGGAGCGTAAAAGCTCTAAGTATTTCCGGGAGAAGCTATAATTTCAAGAAGTTTATAACCTAATGTAGTGTCACAAAATCTTGTTTATAGGATCAAAATTGCCTGGCTCGATGCGACTAGCTCATCAGCAGGCATATTGATATCACGTTATGATGTAAGTTTATGTGGCCAAGTAAGTAGTCAGTACCTTCAGACCAGCAATAACAAAAAGGATAATGTAGTTGCGATGGGATAATGTGTCATGAACAAAAACAGCAGATTTCCCATCGCCTAGACCCTATTCAAAAGCTAACCAGCAATGTAGCAATCAAGAAGTTAATACAACTAAATTCCTTCATTATATCAGGCTACGAAGCCAGAAACTTTCTCAACAAGAACCTAAATCTAATTTTAAGCTTCATAAATTATGCAAGTACTTGATCTCAAATTATAAATAGAGCAACAATGAGTTGCTCGAGAAGCACATACTTTACTCTGGCATTTTTTTATTGATGTATGATCCTCAGGTCAATTATCATGCCAGGTTCTCAAATTTTTCAGACTAATGAATATGAAAAGGTGTGAGTACTCACGACGAATCTAGATACCCAAATTGATTGGGACACGAGTGCGCATAATAAAGTTTGAACTGCATTATTTCAATTGGAAATTTTTAAATTTCAGTTATACGGACCAATTTTAAATCTGAATCTTAATAAATTCAAAAACAAAACAACAAAAATTCAAAATTAAGATTGCAATATTCTTGATATCTTGTATCATCTGACCCTCATGACTTCTGAGCAAGAATCAAATTTTCAGGTCTATATTAGAATCAAGCCATTTAATCAGCGTGATGCTCCTCCATACAACGATCTCGAGCCAGACTCTTCGCCGAAAATTAGTCCTTCCAACTCAAATAAAAAAACCAAAGATTCGAACACCCCATTGAAAAATCCTCGTTCTCCAAGGATCTTGTCAAAGAGTCCCACACGGCCAGTGTACGATGCTATTTGGCATGATGGAGCAAGCGTTCAAGTGATCGACCAAGATAGTCGTAGTGTTGACAGACGTGAAAGAACCTTCCATTTCGATGGCGTTTTTGGACAAAATGCATCTAATGAGACAGTTTTTAAGGAAGCGGTGCTACCAAATTTAGGTGGAGTACTTGAAGGATATAATACAACAATAATGGCATACGGTATTACTGGGGCTGGGAAAACTCATACTATCTTCGGAGAAAGTTCCAAGGTGTATAAAGAAAAGGGTATTTGCAGTAGCACCCTTGAAAATTTGCTCGATCGAATGAGAAACTCAACTTCGAGTCTGAAATGCTATCAGTTATATTTCAGTTACTTAGAGATCTACAACGAGCAAGTCATTGACCTTCTTTCAGATACACCAAAATCACTTCAAATATTAGACGACCCACAAAAAGGTATAAATTTCTCCAGTGTTTAAATTTTTATGTGAGTCATATTTAGGAGTGATAGTTCCAGACTTAGTTGAATACCAAGTAACAAAAAAGGAGGAAGTAGCAGAGTTAATTGCAAAAGGAAATACGAAAAGGACACTAGCTTCGACCTCAATAAACCAATTTTCATCAAGGTCTCACGCGATCATTCAGATTCGAGTCGAAATTAGGAATAAAATAGGGTAAAGCTTTAAATTCACTGAAATGGTTTATTTATTGCTTTTCTTACAGAAATGCCTATGGAGGTGAATGCTTGCAATCGAAAGCTAAAATCATTGATCTTGCTGGAAGCGAAAAAACCTATATTTATGACACAAAAACTACTGGTAGCCACTGATCCAGCTTTTTCAATAATATAACCTCTCATATAGAAAAGAATTTGTTTGAAGGAGCCAACATTAACAAGAGTTTGCTCGCTCTTGGGAACTGTATCAATATCCTATCAAACAAAAACAGGAAAGGAGGATTCGTCCCTTACAGAGATTCAAAACTCACTCGACTTCTTAAAGACTCATTAGGTTTGCTAGCATTGAATGAAACCCCCAAAAAACTAAATAATTTCGTTTAGGAGGCAATACTCGAACGATCATGATCGCCTGCATTACTCCAAATTCCTACTTTTTGGAAGAAACAATCAGTACACTGAACTACGCAAATAGAGCCAAAAATATACAACGAAGAGTAATTAATGACCAAAATGGATATTTGAGATTTACCCTTTTCCCCCTACTTTTTCTGTTAGATTGAACGAAATGTCAAGGACCAGGACCCATCCAACATGAAATATGTTGAAGTTATTGGGGGACTACAAATGGAAGTTGACACTCTGAAACAGATTATCGGACAACAAAATTCTTGTTCCCGCTGTTTCACAGCATTCAAGCAGCTGGCTACACAGAAGAACCATCCAAAACAACAACTACTGATCAATCAAAACAGCGCTGAAGCGATGCTTGATATATCCCATGAAAGAGAAGTATCTCAAGTGTTCGAAGATAGGAAGACGAAGTAATTGATCTCCTTTGTTTTTATCTTCATAACATGACTTTTACTAGATACGAACAAGAACTCGCCAGCCTCAATACAAGAATCCATGAACAAAAAGAGGGACTGAAAAAGTTCTCAGAACTGCCAGAGACTCGAGAGAAAATCTCGTTTCTTGATAAATTTCTGGCTGAGTATGCCTCAAACTTTGAAGAACAGATCGAAATTCGTCAAAGTATCAAAGAATTGGATGAACTTTTAGAGAAAGGAGAGCAGGAGTTGGCCACTTACCGAGACCAATTAGTCCATCCCAAAACCAGTCCTCAAATTAAGGCAGGTTTTCAGAGACAAATAGAGATGACAGTTCAACAGATTAAAGAAAACATGGCAATAAAGCAGCAACTATTGCAGGCATACAAGGTACCAAAATAGGTTATATTCAAAGGTTAAATTCTTCAATCTATAGGTGAATCAAGAACAGCAAAGAATGCTTCAAAATCACCATAAGAAAATCATCGAAGATTACTTGATACACATATATCGACTCGATGTAACCTAAGTTTCCTTTCGCAAATGCTCAAACACTCTGTTAGCTCAAAACGATGGAACTTCGTTCAGAATTGACTGAGAGCAAACTTATTATGCTGACGTCCTTGCAAGAGTCTCAGAAGAGGCATCAAAGCCTTGCTATACTTCAAGCTAAATACTCAAAGTTGGAGGAAGATCATAATGCTATGAAAGAACAATTCTTGCTTAAAGAGCACCAAGTCAACATACTCGAGAGCACAGTCAGGAGTTTTAACTCAACAGCTGCAAGTCAAACTGGTATGAATAAAATCAGCAAGGTCCTAGATGGACCTCAGACCTTTAATGATGGCCGTTCACAAGAATTTTTTACTCCACAGAGTTGGGCAAAACCTCGACTTACATTCGCATCAAGTAATGCAAATGAAAAGTCTCCAAAAAATAATGGCACAACCCCACGAAAAATGCCAGGACAAGGATCTCACACAACGAGATCGAAGAGTGTTATTAATGGTGTGATTAAAGAACAATCAGAAGTGGTCGTCACACCTAAGGTAGATAAACAACGAAGATCGCCTCATTCTGAAATGGGAATGAACCCGAATTCAACCACAAAATACTGGTTAGATGATAAATATAAGAGCCCACAATTATTTGTTTCGGCGAGCAAGAAACAAAAACCGAAGTCAAATGATAATTCCAGCAATTTTAATAGCACCAAGAAACGTCCAGAGGAGATCGGTACTATGAACAATAGCGTCAATAACTTGCACAGTAAAAGCAATAAATCTCCACAAGCACATGAGCATTCAAAATCGACAAGTAAACACCTGTTTCACTAAGAAATCCTCTGAAGGAATCTCTTGATACCTAGGTGATGTAAGCAAAAGCAAGAGCACACCAATTGCAACCATAGCTCTTTTCGATACAAAAAGAAATTCCAGCAATTTGGAACAAAGTATCTCAACGAATAAGCGTATGATAAAGAATGACTGATCAGCTTAAATTAAAAATCTTTTCTATAGGTCTGAGTGGAACGATGAACGCCAGCTCTCGGTATAGTGAGAAGATGAATGATTTTCTCGATGATGCTAGGCTTGATGGGGACTCTGAACAGCATCTCTCTTCACAACAACAGGAGCAGTCAGCAGGTTACTTAAAATCAATAAGATTTTCTCAAGAGCCACTTGGCACCGAGCAACAATCTTCAAAGACTAATACACAGGAAACTTTTCATCTTGGAGATAGCCAGCAATTCATGATAGAACTAGGAAGCCCTAAAATCAAGCAAGGGTTCCTAAACCTTGATAACCATAGCAAAACAATCTCCGACCACTACCAATCAATGGCTTCCTCACAGATCAAGGAAAATTTCCATAACAACACATTGGCAGACCAGAGTGAATCTGTCCGAATCGATCACGATCTCAACAGAAGCTCATGTGATTTTACCAATATTTTGAGTCCTCCAATTAAAGAGGCCAGAGAGGAACTCCAGGCTGCCAAATCTAAAGGAGGCAATGCTATTTTGGTCGAGAGTTGCTACCAAAATCCTCTTTCAAATCCCGTTTCTGATAATAGCTATGATCTCCAATATAATCCTCTTGATTCTGTTGAAGTCAATATGCTGAAAAAACAGCAAGATAAATGGATATTAAGTTCAGCCGTTGATGCAGATAACTGCGCCTATAACGAAAGCAATTTTTCTCAGAGCGAGCTGCTAAGCGAACACTCAGTCACTCCATCGAATGGCTTGAGTGGAAAACAGGTGCTTCAAGATGTCACAAACAATTACTCCTCAATACGTTCCAATACGATCGGTTCTATAAAGAGTGAGTTCTCTTTGTCTAACCGAGGAGACTTACCCTATGAACTAAGTAGCCATGGAAATATATACGAAAGCAAGATAATCAATCAATCCAATAGGTTTGATGAACATAAGAGTAGCAGAGTGTCCAACTCTAACCACAGTCTTCTACAATCGGGAAGTATAAATCCAATGGAAACTGAGAACGAAGAAGAAGAAAATGAAGTTGTTGATTTTGAAACTTCTCAAGTGGGAAGCCCTGTTCTCAATAAAACAAGTCGGATGTTGTACACTGGCAGTTACCCCGCCCAAAATAATGTTTTTAAGCGACAAAATCGTCCAACTATAGACTTAGACGATTTACCTGACTACTAGTTGTCGTTTAATGTATTTTTCATTTTAATAAGTCCTTAATTGTTTCTCAAAGTTAATTTCAGCTTGATTAATATGTTTGAATATATCAATGTATTTATTTGAAGCTATCTCTCATCAAATAGATGAAATGCTTCCTTTATGTAAAGTGTATAATCGTCAACTGAGATCAGTGTCTATTCACGCTGTTAACAGCGTGTAGTGCTTCCCTTAAATTTAAATTAAGAGCTATCTGAGAGTTGTCATCAGTGTGGAGAACGAAGGATTAGGACACTCCTGCTCTCATGACTGCGATTTGTTGACGAGCATTTCTAATATCTTTGATATTCGCTTTTCTGTGAGTTGTTGATATCAGTCTTTCGATTCTAATCGAATGGTTTTTGATATCTCTCGCTAGTTGTTTCCCTTCTTCCACCTCATGTATCTTATTCGATTTACAATATAAATACATCAACTCTAAAATCTTGCCACTGGTATCACTCAAATCCCTCAGTATCGACATAGTGTCTAGTTGATTTTTATGCCGAAAATCAGCTTTCCATTTTTCAAAATTCAAAGCGTCAATACCAACTTTCGATTGCTCTTTGAAAGCTGCAAGTTGCTGAATTAATTTATCATATGACTGTTCAGCTATTGATGATGAAAGACTCTCTTGGAATGTTCTGGGGCGATGAGATTTCATCATAAATGAATTCTCATATGTTGAAGCAAAAATGGAGGCATTGGGATGACTTCGTCCCTCATCAACTGACTTCCCATGTCTTGATTCCTGCATTTTTCTTTTATTTTCGAGTAAATTTTTCCTCATGGTCTCACGATTGATGCTGGAAAAGTGTAGAAATCCTGATGTTATAGTTTGAGTTGGAGATGTGTTTTTACTAGGAGGAAGAGAAGATGATAAATTAGCGGTATCTTTTATAGCATCACGAAAGTTTCTTGCCGTAACAACTGGAGTTGTGGTTCTCGTTACATTTGGAGTGCGACTTCTCCCTTTATTCATGTGAACCTGATATGTTTTCTTTCCTTCAGTCCCAGCATTCGAATCACCTGAGCCACCTGTTATGTAGTTGTCGCGCAGCAAGAACTTCCGCTTTGGCGTTTCTCTTCTTTCTTTTTGTGCTACACTAATCGGATTGACAATTCCCCCATCTGATATATCTCCTTGAGACGAAGCATCACATGACTTGATACTATTTGTTGGTGGTCTTAGAAAGCCCCCTTTGCTCACTGGTCTCAATTTCCGGGGTTGCTCTGACTGACGTTGAACCTTTGCTTGATTTCGTGTTTGGGGAGATCCACTTATGCTATTTTCTTGAGACATAAGGGATTTAGCTGGCGAAACAGCAGAAAGAAGATTAGATTCGTTACTGCTGGATGATTCTGAAGAATCATCTTCATCCTCTTTGATTGTGTGGATACTTCCTTGTTTAGCTGCCCCATCACAATCACCTAACCCTCCATTATTTAACGAATTAGAATCATTAAGGAGATTCTTTTGTGAAGTCTCAGCCTGATCCGCAGGAACTTTGTTTGTCAGTTCGGATGCTCGCTTTTGCTTAGCGAGTACTAATGCTAATTCTTTCGCTCGGAGTATCGAAAATCTATCTCGAGCAACTACACTAGCAGTACGAGTCTTGCTGATGACTTTGAGATTCTCATTGAAAGTTTTGTCTTTTGTCTCATCCTCACTCAAAGAAGAAGAGATATCAGTCAATTCTGACACGGACGACTCTTTATCCTCTTTATCAGCGAATTCTGCAAGTTGATTTTTAAGTTCTGACTGGGTTATTCCTCTTCTTTTTGAAATTTTTTCCTGGTTTTCTATCTTTTGCTCAGGAGAAGGGTCTTGATCAGACATTCCATACAATTCAATTTCTTTTTTCATTTGCTTTTTCAACTTCTGGTACTTAATCAGTTGAACAATGTTTGGTCCTTTGAATCCTTCGTCTTTCATTGTAAACCAGGCATCTGGCAGCTGACTATTGCTTTCTTCACAAGATTTGTTTGGTGACGACTCCCGTTCATTTATGCTCCTACTTTCACGAATTAGTTCCTTGTTTTGGCAAAAACTAGCATTTCCTGACTGCAAAACTTTATAGCGTTTCCTCTGAAATTCCTCAAATGTCATTTCCCGAACAAAGTTGCTTGGAGACTTAAAGACTCGACTATCATCTTGTGATTGTCTTGACCTGAGAAGAAATACTTCTTCGATTTCTTTGTTTTTATTTTCTAGTATCTTCTGTTCTAACTCTTTTTTCCTGGCTTTTTTCCCAATTTGCTCACGCAAATTCTTCTTCGCTTGTTTTATGAGCGATATCTTTTTAGGGATTACATTAAAATCCTCTGTTGGCTTCACCACCTTTTTAAGGATCAAATCTCTATGTCGAAATTCTGCTTTGCAAATAAAGTCCGTTGCTTCCATATCAGTGATATGTCCGAGAGCTTTATTAAAGCGCACAGCGTCTCTTAAAGAAAGATCTCTGACTTTGTGAATTCCCACCACTCGCTTGAAAAGGTGCTTCTGTACTTCTCGATCAATGCCAAGATCTAAATGTCTACGAATATTGTCATACGCCTTCTCATCAGGAATATGTATAGTTGGTCCCAGTAACTCTTTTTTATTCTTTTCAATCTCTGTTTTATAATCATTGAGATCCATGACACCAGATTGTGGGAATTGGTAACTTGTGTGAGAATAGGAAGTGAATTAGAATAAAAATTTTAAGTATACTATTTATGATCTTGAATCTTACAAAATCAGATAACTTTTCATAAAGAAAGCTCCTGAAAAATAGATTTGAATGAGGGAGCTTTTTCCACGTTTGTTGAAGATGAAGAAGAAGTAGTCTTTGAAATCTGTCTCTCACTTGCTATTTTTGGAAATCAAGCGAGGGATAAGAGAAGGAGATTTCTGAGGTTTGAGATCGAATCTTATAGTATGCTTACATTTCATAGCATGAGCATCAAAAAACAAGAGTCACCATTCAACCAAATACACCAAACGATCTTCACTCTAATATCAATCTAGCATGCCGCTGTCTGTTTTGTCTGTTGTGTGCATGAAAGGAAACTTCGGTTCTGAAATGAGAAATAAATTATGCTTAGAGGCTATCATCATTAATTGGTGATAAGAAATCATATGACAAGAATTTCTTGCCGCAGATTTTTTTGTATCCGAAAGGGTCATTGTTACTGAAGAATGCTTTGTATTTTTGTATTTTACAAAAAAAAAAACTAATAAAGCGAAGTAAAAGATAGTCTACTTCTTTCCAAGCTATGGCTTTTTTTAGGGCTATCCTTTTCCAGCTAGATTACTTCACTGAGTTGCCAACAGTTTCTTCAATCGACGCTTTTGAATGCCGTTTTGCCGAATGAGAGCGCTGCAGATAGGTTAAATTTCAACATTCTTCCGCAATTGCCTCTTACTACTAATGAGAGACTCTCCGAAGGTTAGCCTAATTTCGAAAAATGAACTGACTGTTTTCACGTCATCACTAATCAACGCTTCGTTAGTGAGTCTTCGGGAATCTCAAGACTGTCAGCTAGAATGTTTCGTATGATAGTGATGTCAATTTTAGTTTTTGAATTGCTCGCGTTTTTCACATTCAAGTAGCATTTTTTCCAATCATCCAACTCTCCAATTAGTAATCATTCAAAGAAAGTTCAAATTTTTCTTTCGAAAATTATTCCATAAAATCGATATTAGCAATGTGAGTAGCGTCTAATGCGATTTTCACTTTTCAAAATAGGATAATATCATGGCTTGCACTTCTTTATATGATGTAACTTGGATTTTTAACAAATTTGAGTTGATTTATTTCTTCAAGGAATAAATATTTCTGTCCATAGCTTATCGATTCGTCAAGACAATGGAACCTTCTGCAAAAGAGAATACCACTAAACTGATAGGGATCAAAATCAAAACTCTCGACAATGCACTCCATGAATTCAGTGTATCTAAAGAGAATTCAATCAGCGAGCTTAAACAAAAAATTTTTGCCGTAGAAAAACAACATTCTCACTTGTTGCAAAAATAACTCTCTTTCATAGCAATTGAATATCCCCGTTACGCGACAAAGAATTATATTTCAAGGCAAACTTCTTCACAATCACGACCTGATCTCCTCTTATAAGGTATTGATGGAAGCAATTAGGAATCTCTTAACAGGTGTATAGATTGAAGATGGGCACGTGCTCCACTTAGTCGCAAATCCTGCACCTCCTGATCATGAAAGAGGTATCGGCTCAAAAAATTTATTTTGCTTTGAGTTTATATAGAAAATGTCTCGAATCAATCTCAGCAGCAGCCATTTCCTTCTCAGCAATTACCTTATCAAGGGAATCAATCTCAAATTCAAAATGAGCATGTCCCAAATAGCAATCAATTTCAGGAATCCGCTCATGACTTTGAGATATTATCAGGAATTATTCGCACTATGAGTAAAATTGAGACGTTTCTGCTTTCGCTAGATATTATTCACAGGCGAAACAACCTTCAACAGGAGGAATTTACGAAGAAGGCTCTTGCAACAGAGAACAAACGGCTTCAACTTGGATCAGGTGGAGCATATGGAAGTTCTGAGACAGAATTTAATGAATGTTGATTTGCTCATGACAAGTTTCACAAAACCTGAAGAGCTCTCTCAACAAGAAAATGGTAAATTTAATTCGAAGGACTTTCTAGCAACTCTCTTTCTTATATAGTGTATACGAATCCATATAATTTCTCCAGAAGGAAGCTACACATAGGACAATGGGTCGATGTTAAAGATACAATTGACCAGTGGGTATAAAGCATCTCAGCGTCTGTCCCCAATAATTTTGTTAGCTGGAAGCACAGGTGATAAATGTGCAAGGGAATCAGGCCTACATTCATTACAATGGATGGGGAACTCGATGGGATGAGTGGATTGATATGAATTCTCCGAGAATAGCATTATTTAGGTATTTTCATCAACACAGATCAAATGGTTTCATTATAAAGTATTTAAACTCAGGACATATACAGTACAAGCGGCCTCTTGTAGATATATGAGTCCAATGCCAAATAATATGCCTGACGGAGACCCAACTCATATACCCACACAGCAAGTTGACCCTGTTGATCTCGTTTATGATATCTCTAACATCCTTTCTAAACTTTCAAACATCACTTCAAAATTGTACGAACTTCAGACATCACCCAAGTCTGAGAAACATCCAGAATCAACGCACAATAAACAAGAGTGAGGATGAACTTCTATTCTTATACACTTACAGTTATTTTCCTTCTTAATTAGAGCATCACTCGAACTCCAGAACGTAATCAGTGGGATGATTGAGGAGCAAAAAATTCAAACTGAAAAAGAAAAAGAGAAAAACGTAACCTTTGAAGATGCTGCATCTTTAAAGTCTCACAAATCTCATGACAAGAATCCTGAGTCAGATGCTTTGTCAATTAAATCAATGAAGTAAAATCCTATTTCCAACCATTCTTCATTAGGAATAATAACGCATACTAAAACAGATCTATAAAATCAATTTCTGCGTTCTCAAATGCAGGGAAAGATCAAATGATAAATTTCCCAGAGTACATAAGCGTAACTATAATTTTCTCGTTTTAGTGGAATTGATAGTTTATTTAGGAGGAAGATTCTGAAGAACGCTCAGAGATAAGATCAAGTCTCACTTTTACAAAACTTTTGTTGCTCACATTTTCTAGATATTCCTGCTCAGCATCCGCAGCATACAAAGGAAAACGTTATGGCATTACTCGCAAGCCAGCTTGCGCCACTTTATGATAGAGTTGGTCGTCTGATGATTGGTACTCTATACCACCTATTCAGAAACTCTTAAATCTTTATCATTAAGATCTGGCACCTCACTTCGCAGTTCTCGGTGGAAGTGTCCAATCAATGTAACTTATTTTCAAAATTTCCTTTGCATAACTCAAATACAGAAGTCTCCCAAATCAAAATCTCACTAATCTTTCGATACTTACGAATGAAAGTACCTCATCTAAACTATGCTTCTTCGATGAAGTAACAATATGTATAAAAATAGGTCAACAGAATACAAATCCCTCGCAGAACAGAACCTATGCTTTTCAAGTAGAGATTGCTTACTGAGAGTTGCCAACTAATATTATAAGGTTCCTGTGATGTTAACCCCCGGAGAAGTGACCCAGGCAAGTGGTACTTCACAAAACAGCAGAGGTCTCAACGAAACTGGCAATATTGATATACATGTCCATGCTATTTTCGGTCCTCTTCGTAACACGAGCAATACTCACCAACAAGCTCAAAATCTTCAAGGAAATAATCCCATAAATAGCAATACCGGCCAAGTAATTAATTTCGCTTTTCGTAAAGTGATCAATGTTCATCAGAATCGACAGGCATCGAATCAAGGGTTGCGTCCTCAAACCTCAACAATGCATCCTAGTACAATGAATCAGTCACTGCAAAGAGCCCAAAGTTACAGAAATGTTCAGGATAATACAGGTGAGAATGAAATTTCGTTGCAAAATGCTCCTCATCAAAGCACCAACAACACTTCTCACGTCAGTTTCACACAAAATTTGCAAGATAATCTCAGTACCATACTTCCAAATCAGAATAATCACTCGCATTCAGTTTCTCAAAACATGAATACAACAAATTTGAACTCACTTGCGAATGCAGACATGGAACCGCTAAACGGGTAATAATATATGAAGCTATTTAACTGATCAACTTCTTTTGCTGTGTTAGCATCGAACTAGGCACGGCTCAATTAAACCGTGAAGAGAGTGTTAATCTGTTTCAGGAGCTAATATCTGAGCAGGCAGAGCCCCAAGAAAGAACATTGGAAACTTCGCTACCCACAAGAAACATGGCTGATAGAAAAAACAGCTGGAGTCGAAATGAAACAGAAAATTTAAGTGAAGTCTCTTTCGATTCCAAAAGGCATCTCAACAGAAGCGCAGACAACCCTTTTTCATTACAGCGTACGTCTTTTTTCCCCATGGCTTATAACTGATCTGTGTATTTCAAAGATCAACATACTAATGACCAGAATAAGAAGATACTTGAATGGACAGAAGGTCCTTCTTATGAATTGTATTTACTTGGTATTAATATTATATCATTAATAGAATCCGAAAACCACGAGGCCGATTTCTTTTCAAACAAAATTCTGCGAAATTCTGAAACTACAAAAAATCTTTCTGATGGAAAAGAATCTCAGGATGAGCCGAAAAAGAGGGATGACCAAGATGATCATCATTCCCAAGAAAGAGAAGAATTCTAAGGATAATCGTTATTGGTTTTTAAAATGTCCACTCTTCGAAATTGATATTTTTTACCTTCCAATGTATTATCAGGATTAGTAAAAAGTTGTAAATCCAAAATAAATCTGTGCAATTCAATATAAAAACATTTCTTCTTCTACAATTTACTCCACATATATTGAGGACTAAATCCTCATGAGTCTCGATCTCCTTGTTCTTGAGAAGAAGCCCCGAATTGAAAGAAAATTTTTCTGAGACAGTTTTCAAGAGATTTCAAGGTCAAAAAAGCGCCAGCAACACACTCCGTGAAATCTAGCTCATGCGATTTGGATCATTTTGCTAATTCTAGCAATTTGAACGGTTGCTGCATATTTACCAGATTCTTATCCATAACCACAGGATTAAAATTGATCTTTTTGAAAAACTGTTTCTCATGTAAGCAGAAATCTCCACATTTATGATGCTGTCTTAAGATCTTCGAGTAATAAGTGAGAAAGAGATCGAATGACTCTAACATTTGATCAAGCTTCTCTTCAGAGAATAGATCTTTTTTATCGCGTGCCTTCTTATTGTGATTGAATTTCGGTTTCATGGTTTCTTTCAACTTCTCAACAAAAGTTTCCTTGATCTTTTCATCTTCAATGAGATGAACGTACAATCTTCGTAAGAGAGGTGTGTTTATGTTTACATCATGACTGCTGCGATGTACCTTGACCCTTTGAGCCAAAATCTTTTGATCCGGCGGTATTTCTGGTCTGTCGGTCTTTGTTCCATCAACAAATTTATCAAATTTTGTTGGAGCACCCAATATCCTGTGTACAGCATTTTCATCAGGGTGCGGATTGTGCTTGTAATACTTGTTCGAGAAAAATAAATCAGCATAGGAAAGAGAACGCACATTTGGCTCTTTTAACATTGGTCGCTCCAATTGAACTGGTATAGATTGCGTTATCAGCACGTTTGTCTTGTAAGGGCTGATCGACGCTCTTCTGTACTGATTGTCGCGCTGAATCATATCATTTGCAATTCGAATTGCGAGGCTTTGCAATTCACGAATGACTGACAATTCAGGGCGAGAAAACGAAGCTTTCAGGATATTTAACAGGCCGATCAAGTCTCTAATTTTGTCCAGTTCAAGATGGGTTAGAATAAAGGTGACCAGTCTCACGATTTCGGTTTCTTTCTCTTTGTCTAACCGATTCATTCGGAGGTATTTTTTCAAATGATAAAGTGCCTCGTCAGTTTCTTCGACAAAAGGCTTGCGATAGAAGCTCACCTTTTCGGGGTTATGTTCGTCAAGTTGCTCAGGAATCGCTGAAAATTGTTTATTGTCATCAGAATCTGAGCTCAGGCTGCTTGACTCATCTATTCCGGACCTATGGATGTGAACGAACTTTCTTCTGGGTTGTTGCTCTGCTGGTATCTGGGTCTGGGTCTGAGTTTGGGTTTGGTCTTCTGGCTTCGGCTGTTCTAGGGTACTATTTTTTAGAGGAGGAAGCTCGACCTTTTTTTCTGCATTTTCGTCTTTTCTTTGAAGAGTCGGCAGTGAATTGAGCTTGACAAGTCTCTTTTTCATGGACTCATCAGTATCTTTAATAGCAGCAGGGCTTGTTTCCCCTGCTTCAATAAGACTTCTTTTTGCTCGTATCGAAGCCTCAGATCGTAGATGGTCTACCGAGGTGTTTTGAGATCTGTTTCTCTGTGGTTTTTTTCCTACTTTTGGTCTCATATAGCTTGGAACATCCTGAATAGAAGAACTCTGAGCCTCTTCCAGGCTGGTTTCTGCCTGTTTGGTTCGCTTTTCTCGTAGCTGCTCTCGGAGCTTTTTACGTCTAGCAATCTCACGCCTCCTCTCGACTAAATAAGGCGGCTCATTTCCATGACGTTCGTCATAAGAGTCAGAGTCTTCAAATTCTTGACGAGCGTGAGGCTGAGATTGATTTCTTATCGGGGGTTCATGTTTATTCCTAATATTTTGTGCCTCCCGAGGCGAATTGGAACCAGATACAGACCTCGAAAAATTCTTCTTGCCTCCTTCATCGAATCTATGAGGAGGACTTCGAGAGGTTTTGTTCTCCTTCGGTTGGGGTTTCCAAACTTTTAATACAACCTTCTCCCTCTTTTTCAAACCAAAAGCTTCGGTTTCCTTTCTTAACCTTTTCTTTTTTTGTACTATTTCGCCGTCGCTCTCATAGAAATTTTTCTTTTTATCCGGAGATACTCTTGTAGATCTCCCTTTGGTTGTATGTGTCTTGCCACCTGTGAGCATGGTTTTCCCCGTGGATCGCTCTTTACTTTCACTTGCTGCATTATCTCTCCTGCGTTCTGTGGTCTGCTTGGTATCATCTCTAAGATTTGGTTGAACACCATTTTCTTCTACTCCATTGAACTGATCCATAGAATCTACAACTGCATCGTCTTGATGGATAGCGAATCCACCAATATCATTGACATCCACACTAGCATTATCACGGTCGCCTTCACGTGACATTATTCTTTCCTTCCCCATAATTCTTCTGAGTTTGTTGTCTTCCTTCTTCTTTCTCAATATTTCTTCCTTTTGACGAAGCAGCTTTCTCTCAAATTCCTTCTCTTTAGCAGCGAGATATGCTTTGGGATCAGAATTGATATCAGGAGCTACTTCTTGAGTCATGCTCATTTCCTCAGCTTTCTCATCGACTTTGTTATTATCACCTTCGTCAGTTTTTGCAGCCAGCCGGTATCCAAGTCTGCTATCTGCTCTACTTCCTAAGTTTGTACCTCTGCTCCCTTGTCTACTTTTGGAAAATGTAGAAAGAGGTCTCGATGCAACATAGCTTGAGGTATCAGAGTCACTTGCATTTGGAAAAACAGGCTCAATTTTGTCCATTTTGAGCAAATCTTGCTCATCAGTCTGGGTCGCGCGATCAAGACCTTTAAAATATTTAAACCCATGGCTACTCTGGCTATTCGGTCTTGTGGGCGTATTCTCTCTTGATTTTTCATAAAAATTTGTTCTTGTAGCTGACCTTGAATCTTCAGTTTTGATTGCTGCCCGAATGCCTTCCCACTTTTTAGAATCTTCAATATCTTGTTCCATTATTGTTGCAATTTTGTCAACAAGAATTTGTTTTTTCTGCTGCTGGCCTTCCATCTGTGCAACAAGCTTATCGTACTTCTCTTTCAATTGACTAGACAACAAATTACTATTTCAAGCTTGGAAAATGGGCTACTTACTCGCTAAATTCTCGTAAAATTCCATATTCTTTCTTATAATTTCGAAGCCTTTTTTTCTTGTCATAAAGTTTGATGATCTTCTCTTCCTTGACAACAAGTTTCTTGACAGCATCTTTCCAGTCTTCTCGATACCGAGTCAGATCTTTTTTATGATTCTCTAAATCTTTCTCCACGTCTTTTTTGCTGTCGAGCAGCAATTCAAGGAATCTCTCTTGGTCTCCGAGTTGTTTCTGAAGTTTGGCAACCTCTTGAGATTTTTTACTCAAAGCGTCATTCATCTGTTCTATCTTATGGTCAAAGAGATCCTTAAGCTTTAGATGGTAAGCCATGTCGAAAATATCATTGTCAGGCTATTATTTGTCATACACGATAAGGATGTTGGTAGTTTAAATCTCTATTACCTCAGTTCCTACAGTTCTTTGCTTATTTTTTCTTACAGTTTCAAATTCGATAACTGCTTTTTTCATGAGTTCAATCAGACTCTCCTTTAACTTCCCAACCTGCTGCTTACTTGTTTCATCGGCTGCCATGTGATCTAAATAAGCTTGGACTTCTTGATCAGGTGCCTCTATTCAATTGTCTTTTTGTTTAGCTCAAGAAACTCTTTAATTTCTTTACGAAATTTCGGAGCGCCTTCATATCGATTAAGCAGTTTCCTCAGATTTCCTGATGCTTCAGAGTTTGCAATAAATTGAGTTTTTTTCTTCTGAGAATTCACGAACTCTTGCATCTTGAACATTGACCTCGATAAATTCTTTCCCAAACGATCCACAATTTTCTGTTGTCTCCTAATAATTTTGTCAGGATCTTTGGGGTCATCCCCAATCATGGCAAGCTCTTCTTCAAGCCCTTCATAAGGATCTATAAAATCGTTATAAGGGTTATCGTCTTCTTCATCATCTTCTGGATTTTTTTCTTCCATATTCTCTGAAATTTCTTTTTTATTAGCAATAAAGCGAAGCACAGCATTCTGGGCCATCCCTATACATAAAATTGAGGCAACTATGATGCTAAGTTTGGAGTACTGGAATTTTCTTCTTGCTGTTTTTCAAATTTAATTCTCACACTGAGCTTTTGAAATAGCCACATATATGCTTTGAGCAAGTAGTTGAATTCTTGTCGAACGGAAAAGATCAATTCTTCAAATACTCCAGCAAATAAGTCATGACCTATCTGCTGCAAGAATATTTTCATTTCATTCAAGCAGAACCCCTGTATTTCATGATTCTATAGTGGTAAGAATATTATTTCGTCGGTTCTTGCTAGAGGAATAAATGGTTGTATCACCTTGTTTAATACTGAGAGCCATTGCAAATTTGCAGTGCCTTCACAGTAATTAAATGCACTTTTCATCTCTCTCTCTGACTTTATCAGAATTTTCAGTATCTTTCTGGCTGTAGTGTTGAACCTTGAGATTTCTGTGTTACGAGAATTCACTGCAAAAAGTAGATATTACTGGGTAGAAACTTCAGTTACTTCCATTTCCTGATCTTCCGTTTGCTACTTTCTGCTAATAAAATCTGCAAACTAAAAATTAATTTCGTTGTTAATTGTGAGAATTATTTTTGAAACGGCCTATCTGCCTTCTATGATGTGTGGAATTTTCAAAATATCAACATTCAGCGTGGAGGAATCGAGAATTTCACTTCAACTAGAAGAAGATATGTTTCTCACAATTTCTCAAGAACAAATATTCTGAATTTTTTTGGAGGAGGAATAGGAATAGCTTTAGGATAAAAAAGTTGAAAAAAAGAGCGCAACTTCGAATAGAGACAGCGAGTTATACGAAGTGGAGTTTAGAATGACAAAATCTTTTGAATGGTAAGAGAATTTAATCCTACTACGTCGTATTAGCTCATCAAGATTTGGAGAGACTATTAATTCTAGTTGCTTATAATCTTTTAAGGAATATTTAGGAGTTGCAATTCCAAATGAGACTATTACTAAATATCATTCATATGGGGAACTAATGAAGTTTGCTTCACGGGAAAAATTTTTGCTGTATTTTGCGGATCTTTGAATTTAAATTTAGTCGTGTTCTTTTTAAAAAAGCTTGAGCACTAACCGGCACTTGCAAGTTCTAAATTCAAAAAATTATTCAAATTCTAAAAGGCTTTATTGCAGTTACCTAAGACTAAAAAGTATGGCTGACCCACTCTCACGAATTGATGCCAATAGGCCAACGACAACTCGAAGCCCAATGTAACTTTGCTGTTTCAACTGATGAATAATTAGAGGATTAGCAAGCAGGAAACTCATGGATCTGCTTTTACGAAAGACAGAGAGTACCCAAACAAACTAATTGATTTCCTTAGTGGCTATCTATAGATTCAGAGGAGGCGAGTATGGACTTAAGGAGAAGAATATTACGATGCCAAGCGCAAGTTTTCGCTCTCCCGATAAAGGACAGTACATTAAATTTACTCGAATCCAAGAACAAATGACAACAATACACTTTAGCACTACGGAACAAACTCTTTGGTCCACCAAGAAGAGAGGAATGACACCGAGAAAGATCTATTTTATGAGCGACTATCTCCAAGGTTATGATCCTCTTGGAGCGACTGAAACAAAAGCGTCCTCAACAACCAATACTAATAATGCGCTGGCTGAGTCAAAATCATTTGGAAGCGACACAGAACGCTTGTACAAACGAAATCAAATTGAGCCTCATGGTTTAGCATCAAAATATAATCGCAATGAGGGTCAAAAACCTATGGAAGAAGCACTGCCAGTTTCCTCTCGTACAGACACAGTGAATGATGAGAGAAAGGTACCACCTGCAGACGAAAAAACTGAGATAAACGACCTCAACTCCTATTCAAGGATAAGAGGTTCAAGAGCAGGAAGTTTTGATAAAGTTCAGCCTGTAAAAGAGCCGTAACACATTGATTGACTGAACCTTTAGAAAATTGGCTTATATTCAGAAAGGACATCCTCGCTGAAATAGAAACAGGAAAAAGACAGTACGAGAGCAGAAGGTCAGAACTCAAGGAAAGGATTGCTAAGCTAAACGAAAAGCTTAACTCTCCTGGAGAAGTGGGTAGTACCCCAGCTGATCTCAAAAATGAACCTTCGTATGAACCTCTAACTGATGAGTTTCGGCCTAAAGTTCCAGGATCCGTGAACAAGTAGATTTTTAGATCATGTCCTTTCATAATCTTATTTATCTGCTGTTGCAACAGAAGAGTTGTGGAGACTTCACCATCAGCTGAGAATGAAGCCAAAAAAACTGATACAGAAATTCTGCCTAGCAGGAGATCTCCATACTACAGTCCCCGTCTCAGAGTAGAGAAGCGATTATTTGCGATTTGAGACTATTTCTTTTTAGCCTTCAAATGAAAGTTTTGTGAGACAAAATGATCAACAAGTCACTTCCACATTGCCAGAAAACAAGGAAAATGTCCTCTCTCCTACGGGACCAAGACATGAAGCAGCAGTTTTGGTAGAGAAATTGAATCGATGGACAGTTTTTAATTACGAGGATAGGGAAGCAGTGTTATTGAGAGAAGAGAACAAGCAAGTGTGTACAAACCAAGAACAATAGGTACTGAGTATAGAGAGGAGAGAGATTCCTTGATAACAACCTATAATAAACACTACGAAGGTCATTTTCAATCTCAAAGAGGAGTCTATTAATTCCCAAATCCTCACGTATCTCACAGTTTTGTTTTACATAGAATGCTGAAGTGGAAAATCTGTTAAGAGCAGAAAGAGACAAAAACCGTCAACTCCAAGAGCAAATCAATGAACTCAAGGTATCGAGCCAGTTAGTATTAATTTTTTTTTTATCGCTATGATCCTAGAGGAACTACGAAGAAAATGCCAGGGCAGCAGCAAGAGAGTTTGAAAAAACTCTCAAACAAAAAGACCAGAAAATATTCGAGCTCACAGATCAGATTTCATATTTAGAAAGATCCCTTAAAGATGCGGGCCAAAAGGCAAAATTTGATCAAGAAGCAGCCATTAAAAGGTATTCCCTGCTTTCTTAGATTCCGATCAAATGGGTGATAGAATCAAGACTGAATTTGAATTCGAAATAAAAAATCTTGCAAATCTGATTGACTCCAAAGATCGGAAAATCGCTCAACTGGAGAGAGAGTGTAAGAGCTCTGAGCAAGCGGTGAGCCAAAAAACCACTGCTCTCCAAGAACAGTTGCACACACAACAAGAAACTTCTCTCAAATGTAAATCAGAACAATATGAAACTTACATTGCTCACAATGCTATCTACCGCTTATAGTGAAAAAAGCTCTCGAACTCAAGACCGAAGAGAATGAAAAACTTGCCAAGAAATTATCTGAAGTCATTGCTGATGCAAATTCTATGAAAAATGAGGTAAAAGAATGACATAAAACTTATTTATACTGACTTCCTGTGCTTTGGAAAAGATTGAACTGCTTGAAAGTGAGAAACTACGAATTGGCTCTGAAAATGTAAAATTTATGTCAAAGCCTTGATAATTAATTTTGTTTAGCGAAAATTAAAAGAGAGATTCAATAAAATGGAAACGTCGCGATTTGGCCCTTGAACTGCTAATTTATAATCTATTTATTGACTTGAAGAGCAACTTTCTCAATTGAAATTGAATATTTTTGGCAAATTTATTATATATTATTCTCAAACAAAACCTCATCTTGGAGGAGGAAGAAAATAATCACAACAATTTTGATTATCTGAGTAAAATACTTAAGCTCAGGACAATCAGAAGAAGGTTATGAGAAAATAACTTAGCTTACAATTCTAATCAACTTATTTGTTTGTTTGAAGACTTTAATTTTGGGAAAGATTCTCATAAGATCTTAAGGATTGGCAGTTTTTCAACTTAAGAGCAAGGTACAACATGCATTCGTGGGCTTTGTAAAATAAAAGATGGTGCTGAAAACGAAAAGACAGATATTACTTATTAAGACAGTTCCATTCTTTCAGTCGATCCTTTAAAAATTCCTCCAAGTCAGACTCTTTCATTTTAGAAGGCTGCACGTCTTTATATGACAATATGAAAACATTATATCCGAGCATCTCCAAAATACTCTTCTTCATAATAAAATTTCCTTTGAATGTCTTTCCTAAGGGTTGATGCTTCCAATCGAGGAAATAATGGAACTCACCATTATATTCAACAACCTGATTTGGAGCGATCAACATATCTACATAGTAGGGATGAATTAACTCAGATTGCTTCAGCAGTTTTTCTTCTGAAATATTGTTCTTTTTTGTTAATATTTTTTTCAAGCAAGCCGCAATTAAGTTTTCTTCCTTCGATTGACGGGCACGATTCAAGCTGAATTTATCCCAAATTGATTGCAAAGTTTGGATATGATATTTCTTCAGACCCGAAATAATTGATGGTTTTTTCAGCTTCAAAAATAAGATATTCTGATACAAAGAGCAAGAAACTTTCTTCTTTAATGCGTAATTGATGTCGCCAAGTGTAGCCAACTTTTCGTTTATCAGATTTAAGAGAGGACCTACGTCATTTTCGATTTCTTCGATGGGATATTCACCATAAATGTATAGCAAACATTTTGAATTGAGTATACTAATCAGCTCCTCGATTTTATAGAAATTTAGCAAATCATTGAGCATGAGATTTAGCTCTTGAAGAATCCATAAATTATCAGGTTGGTAGCATCGAGTGAGGATCCAGAATGCATCTGCAAAATTTTTGAGAGTAAATTCCTTTGTTGGTTTTGGTAAATTGGACGGAGTTTGTGTTTTCTTATCAGACCCCAGAGTGTTTTGATAAAATGCCAGAGATTTGTCAAATTTCCATAGGTCTGAGTAGAGAACGTTTCGGATGCCTGTTCCTTCTATAATAGCCTTTTGGACTGTTTTAATAGTTTCTGGAAGAATAGTGAGGTAATTTTCCATTAGAGCAGGTATGTATGGGAATTGTTTCACGTAAGCAAGAAGGATCTCGGTCATTTCATTGAACGATAGCTGAGGTGAATTCTTTTCGAGAACTTTATCAAAGAACTCAAAATAAGCCGGAAACTGAAATCGTTGTTTCGTGAAGCTTCCGAAGAAAAACAATTGTTGATCAAGTAGTTGCTTTGGGTCAGGAGAATTGCTATTTTGAGTAGTTTGCTTCTGATAGCTCTTCATTAGATCATTAGTAATCAATTGAAAGACTGTCTCCGCATTCTCTCTTTTTAGTAGTGGCTT
>ENA-UOTZ01000368-UOTZ01000368.1-compost-metagenome-genome-assembly--contig:-NODE-368-length-38236-cov-9.495348_pt1 | contig 38236 bp, 30 predicted proteins | sample MGYA00238144_ERZ746983 | MGnify/ENA primary metagenome ERZ746983 (study PRJEB28759, sample SAMN06268863) | compost metagenome | isolation source: single cell | place: USA: California, Emeryville, Joint...
AGTTCGAGAAAGGCGAATGAAAGTTCAATAATATCTGAAGATTTTGATGGAAGTTTTCACTTCTTTCTAATGCTGTGGTTACAAGCGATTTTGTACAAATATATCATATCATACAGTCAATGAGTTCCTCTATATATTATTTCAAAGTTCTGTTTGCGTAGCAAGCCGGTTTTACACTCTACCCTCTTCTCTAGACATGTGATATAATTTTTTCTGGTAATTCTAATCTCTTGGAATCGTCTGGGTATCACAGCTAATACTATCAGGTCACGTGAATGGGGATTATTAGCAAAAAAATCCAGCATTCCTGTCGAGAAGCCATAAGCTTAGCATTTTGAATATCTTTTACTTTTCTATATCTTCTACATCAGCTTCTAAGTGCGAAAAGAAAGTTCAATCTCCAGAAACCAGAGTAAAACACCATTGATTTTGATTAGTTATTGTTAAGAGGAGTCATACGCCAACACGAAAGCATTGAATCCTACTAACTATTACATACATCTAACTAACCAAACTATTTTGCTGGCTGACTCTGACTTCTAGGTGCAATCTTATTACAAGATTCACCCACGCGAGCTTCACTCTTGTTACGACTCTCAGATGAGTCAGAATCAGATAAAAGCATAGAATTCACGAGAAAACTCTGTGTAAATTTGTCTTCAGCCATCGTAATGCTATCGTGAATCGCCCTTACCAGCAAACCTCCTAACTCAGAGTTTCTTACTTTCGAATCAATTTTGTCGTTCAGGTTCGGCGTGTATTTTTGCAAGAAATACAGAGCGGGAAGAATGTTCACGAGAAGCAGGTACACTGCCAAGTAAACCGCCCACCAGTGATTCGTTTCAAGCGCTGAGTTCCTTTTTAACATCCCAGGCAAGTTCCAGAATACAGCTATCAAATTTTGAATGAGTCTAATTATTGATATTATTATCCCTGCAATTGCAAGTCTTGCTAGCGTAGTTCCTTCTTCCGTACCAAAATTAACCCAGTTTTTCGTAAGATAGTTGCGCAGGCTCCAGCAGCCAATCGCAAAGAAAGCTGCGTTTAGGGCCGTCGACGCCATCAAACAGATCCCGGCTATTCTCAAAAAAATTATTCTGCTGATATTGTTATGGTCTGAATCATGGATAGATCCATAAAAGAGCATCGACGTAATGTACACAAGAAAAAGCCCATTGAATACGAGAAGGGTCGGGCAGACGATTTGCACTATTGACTTATACCTGTTGTTAAAGCTTGCTGTGAATATAGTCATAATCCAAACGTAACCCCCGATGCAAAGCGCAGAGTTTAGCATGATGATGCTAACCCACTGAAAGAAAAGGTAGAGATATAAAGGCATGACTGTATTGAACAGTAATTGCAAAGGTCCGTCAGAATAGAAAAGCAGTTGGAAGATAAAGAACAAGCAGATGATGTGGTTGATTCTGTTCATATGGTAGGAAGGAGTGTAGCGTTGGATTTTCCATATAACGACGAGGTTCCAGATTGATTTGAGAAAGAGCACTGTGAATATGAGAAAGTATAAAGTAAAAACCATCTGAGATCCTTGGGTGATATCGTCCCTATAGCGACAGATAGCGTAGGTATCATAGTGCTGGGGTGTGTTGCATTGGGGTATCGAGCTCGGGGTACTAGCGCCGAGTGTAGTCTGCAGCGAGCAAAGTACTAAGAAGAGGCTCAGGATAAATATCATTCGATTCTTAGTCCAAAATTAAAATATTAACCGTTCCAACTTAGGATTATTTCGAAGTTGGAAATGAAGAGTAATCGCAAATGTTAGAACCTCTAGAAGATATGTGAAAAAACAAAAATGCTGTGGAGAAATTTAAATAAGCATTGTTTTTCGCAGAGTTAGTGAGTTAGTGAGTGAGTATATTCTAGGGGCAGGAGAAAATCACATTTCACATCTGCTCTTAGATTGATCTAACGCATGGCGCAATTTTCTTGAGTCGCAGTCAGTCTTAAATCATCCGTCAAGTCCTGACGTGCATATATGGCTTTGTTTTTCAAGCTATGAACATTCTTGAAAAATCTTTCTGATTACTCAAAATTGCCAAAATGTCATTTGAACCCTGTTTTCTCAATTGTCATTTCAAGAAAACGCAGAAGATGATTATGCACATAAATCTATATAACAACATTAACTATGCAATTTTATATAAATTAGTCAAGTGAAGGCTTGCTCTCTAACTTTGAAGAAATTAGTTTCATTTGATTCTCAAGGAGCACCATCTTCGCATTCGTATTTTTTAACGACAGTGTTACATTGGACTGGAAGTCTTCAAATTTCTTCATTATTGTTTGCACAGCCTAGCAAAATTGTATGATCAGACTACATCAAAAACGAGATCCACTTACCACGTTTAAATTTACGATCATCGTCAGTATCTCTTTATTACTGGAGTTATCAGCTGCCTTTTTGCTAGGTTGTTCGGGCTTTGGCAAATTCTTCTCAGATTCACAAACTCTAAGTTCTGGTGCGTTCGCTTTATAAGGCTCAACCTGGAAGGCGTTAGCACGAGGAAGAGTTTCCTCCTCCTCTTCCGCTGTATATACCTCATGTATTTGCACAGGTTTGAAACTCATTTGATTGGAAGGATTGTAAGGGTAGGAAGGGTTGGATGTATTGGAAGGATTGTATGTATTTGCAGGATTATACGCATTGTATGGATAGCTCTCCCAGGTGTTCTGAACATAAGGATACGGTTCAATCTCATCCTTGTATTTTTCAAATTGAGGCGTCTCTTCTTGAACTACAGCCGATTGTACGCTCTCATTAGCTTGAGGAGAATAATCTGACTTTCCTTGTGATGGTTTCATGGTTTTTTGTTTGGGTTTGGCAGGGTTGGTCTGCTTGGTTTCATTAAATGCCACTGTATTTGCTACTGTGGATTCATTTTCTTTGTTTCCATCAACCTCTTTCACCTTAGGCTTTGTCATCAGTGCGGGCTTTTTCTTAGGAGCGAGCTCCTGACAATACTTGCGGGTCGCTCTGATCACATTGTTGCATAATATCATCTTGCATTCGAGATAGCCAGTGCTGAGGAACTGCTGGATTGTGATATTGGGCTTGAATTGGAACTCCTTGACCTTGTTGAGAGAGCAACATTGAATATATTTGAAAATTTGAAAAGAGTCTTACGATTAATTTATAGACCGCTTCCAGGAATCTCAGGTCGCTCTTAGAGAATAACTCGTGGTCCTTCTCAATGAAGCTTTGGTAAACTTCTTTGTTATATTCAATGAGCACGTAATGTAAAATCTGCAAGAAGATTGCTGGGTTGTTATTCAAGAAACTGGGTCAATGAGTAAAAAAAGTGAACAAACTGCAAAGATTACTCTTGAAAACCTAAAATTGAAGGATATTTGATCTGTCTGAGTTCAGACTTCAGGCTTTCGGTAGTGTTTTGGATATCTCCTGTCTGCATAGTGAATTTGATTTTTAAATTTTGAAAATTAATTAATAAAGAATTCTCAACGATCATCTACTCATATCAATCTGTGAATTTAGCTACTCGACAGGACGAAATAATTTTTATTCGAAAGCGCAATTTTCGTGTTTACTACTGAGAAATATGCTCGTCATCAACAGTATCAAGAAAAGGAATGGAAATATTTTGAGATGTGCCAAAATTTGGGTGCTGCTATCATTAAAAATTATTAAAAATTGGTTCCAAGTAGGTCAACCAAATAATTTTTTTATTTCTGTATGGCGTTCCTTCAAGATTTTTTAAAAAATTATAAAGCGCAAAAACAAAATAAAGCGAAGAGAGATATTCGGTTCCAAAATGGGAAATACTTTAGAAACTTCTCTTTTCATCAAAGAAGCCGGAGATACATGCTGTTATGAGAATTTACTCGACAAGCGGCTTGATATCGTCTATGTGAAGCCTTCCGAAAACATTAAGATCTTATCTGTTGGCTTTTGTTCCCCGATTCAGGGATTCGCAAAAGCAAGTTTCCGTATCATCCAGCTTGATAGCGGGAAGGGGCTTTACGAAGATAGTTTCAGTTTAACGGGTGGGACTAACTCCTTAAATAGCTTTTATCAACTCAGAGCTCCTGTCCGGCTCGTGAAGAAGCAGTTTTATAAGCTAGTCGCTGAAGTGAGTGGAGGTCCGACTTACAGTTACGAGAAAATGCATGATCTTGCAACTCATCGAGATGTCATTTTGAAATTGACAAGGGACGACCCTTATGCTGTCACGAAGTCAAATACGTCCGATGGATCACCAGATTCCAGCTTCTATCCTGAGGCTCCGCGAAACAGAACTGAGAATAGGAGGACTTTTAAAAAAATAGAGGAAAGCTTGAAAAATCGAGTGATTGCTGAAGAAGTGACTCCGAGCTCAAGGAATAAAAGCCAGAAAAGAAAGACAAGAATGTCTCTTGGAATTGAAAATCTTGAAAATAGAGATATTTTCGAAGATTCTAATAAGAACGGAGGGAATCCGCCAACATCGTTGACTAGAAAATCTTCGAAAAGATTCACTTACACGAGCGACTTCAAGCGCGATAATATGAACCAGATTACAGGAATCGTTTTTCAGACAGAAAGTGCTTGGAGTCTTGAGGGATGCTGCTAACATTAATTCCAATATTTAATACTTGAGTAAATATTTTATATAAAGTTTACAGGGGTTGATTCGTGGTCAGGATGAGGAGTTATGACCATTGAACGTTAATTTATAGTTATCTTTGCGAAAGGTGATTATGATCAAATTACGCACACATGTTTCGTGAGAATGCATTTAATGAAGAAATTAATTTCATGGCTCAGCAGAAGTTTTAGTTTCTATCTCGTCAAAAGTCCCACCTAGATCAAAATTCCTTCAAAACTGAGTTTGTTTAATTATCACGAAGCTATGAAATTAATAAGGAATTGATTTATAATTATGTTGAATAGCGAAATAGCCAAAAAAAGGGAAAATCTTATTTATTTTCAACAGCTCCACAAAAAACATTGACTAACTGGTTTATTTCTATTCAAATTTGCTTGAGTAGCTTATTATTCTTCCAGCATCCTACAATTACGCTTCCATCTGCTCTCGTATAAGAACCTTGTCCTCGTACAACATCATTTGAAAAATTCCCATCAAAACGGCAACCATTAGTAAGTATAATGCTCCCGGTGCCATTCTTCCGGCCTTCGATAAATGTTCCCTCGTATCTGACCCATCTATTACCAAGATGCTCAAAATTTAACCCGTCAAAAATTTCTTCATCAATGGCTGGATTCCTGTTATGTAGAATTCCTTTCCCATGGAATTTTCCCTTCTCCCACTCGCCTTCATACATGATTCTTCCGTCCGGGAAATAGAGGACTCCCTGGCCAGACATCTCACCTTCTTTCCATTCTCCGTCGTATTTGTAACCTTCTTTATAGGAGAAGACGCCTTTACCATGCATTTTGCCCTGGAGCTTTTCCCCTGTATATTTCCCTTGGCCTGTTTCTTCGTCAATAACGTATTGGTAAATCATAGATTCTTCTGTGGTAACAGTATTCACCTCCTTCCAGTTATTCGGCGAGGTTTTTTCCTGAGCATCGTCTGCGGCTTCTTGAGACTGCTTATGGAGGATTAACATTCTTTGGATCATTTGAAGTTGCTTTTCGATCATGGTATTCGAAGCGCGTATTTTAGGCACATTTCTTGGTCCGAAATTGATTGATTCTGATATTTGAATCGATTGGCTCGCCGTAGAAGAGTAATCAACGGATTTATTTTCTTTAGTCTTGCTGCCAATAGGCGATCTTTCAATCATTCTGTTTTTCCGCTCGGTCGTTCTCCTAGCGATCGGCTTATATTCTCCATTATTAGAGAGACCGCTGGGTGATTTAACGCCTAATTATGAGATAATACATCGGCATTACATAAGAAGAAGATAAAACGATTACTTTGCCATAGAGTCCCCACGTTGTTCCCTTGTGGTGATAGCAGCATTAGGTTTGACTGGGGGGAACTAGGTTTCAAAGATTTTTCTTCTGCTTGATCATTTTTGTCATTTTTTTCTAGCGAATCAGGCTTATTTCAAAGAATTTTCAGTTTCTACCTGGTGAAAATTGGTAGGAGCTGTCCGTCTTCAAAGTAACTCCATTATATTTGAAAACCGGCCTCCTTGATGATAAATGATTATTTTCTAAGGCAGCTGGTTGTTGCGGGGTTTTAGTATCGCATTGAGCAATTCCTCCATCAAAAGCTTTAGTTGTAGGGATTTCAATTCCTTGAGCTCTTCGTGCGTTTTGGGAGAGCGCTTGATTTATCCTTGTATACAATAGGGAAGGCTTATCTACTTCCCGAGGGGTTGCTTTATCATCGCTCACAAAAGGAGAAACGTTGCGAGTACTCGTACTGTCGCTTTTCCCTTTATAATTGTTTGAATTTGGAAGACTCTCTGGACTTGCTATCGTCACATTCTTAAATTTTTTAACGTCAATTGGAGATTTATCTCGCAGAGAAAGATTTTTTTCCTGAGAGGCTCCCTGAGAAACTCCTACTTGCTCTTTCGTAATAGAACACTTTGCTTGAGGACTATTAAACTGTCCGTTTTGAAGAAATTGATTTAATAAATTTGGTTCATTAGAAGTCCTTCCTCTTGAGCTTTCTTGACATTTTTGGCAACCTCCATAGCTTTGGGTCTTATGATGACTGGGCGAGTTACCCAAAAAACTCTTCTGTTCGCTATTCGGCAAAGAAGGCCCAGGATGCCCAGGATGCTGATCTAAATAGTTTCATGACATTGCTGTTCGATAGACAAAACTGAAATTGTTACTTAATTCAGCTCGAAATGAATTTCCTACTTGTCCTTGAATCGCCTCTCTTCTGTATAATTTGACTTGGCTAATCCCTTTATCAATAGTGTAAAACATCTCTTCATTAGCAAATTTCTATACCTGGAGTAGGCGAAATTGGTAATCTATTTGGAACATAAGCAGGTGTAGCAAATTCTATTTTCCTTAATGGGGACGAAATTCTGTTCGGATACTGCGTACCGAGTATGTTTTTTTCGCTTAAGGGCTCACGATGGATATTTTTCTCATTTGACTCATCAACTGAGGATCTCAGCGAACCGAAATGAGCTGTTGGAACTTCAACAAGGCGATCGGCCTCTTTCGCAGGGGTGGCGTAGTTGTTCCCCTCACCTGGGCATCTATTTATCAATAAGACGTCTTGTCTGTTTGGTTGGAGAGGAGCTTTTGTCGTAAGGTGATCTTCTAATCATATTTTTCTGAGAGAAAACTTATAATTGCTATTTTACGAGTATTCAGCATCTGCTTGGCTTTGTAATTAGAGAGCATGGCTCTAGCTTTGGTGCTTTTCGATCGCCACTGTTCCTCGCTGTGAATAGGGAGATATATATTCTCGGACATTTCAGAGATAACGGTTATTTATCAAAAACAAATTTGTGTAATTTGCCAATTCAGAAAATAGAGCTGTTAATTACAAGCGGAGTCAGCAGTCAAGGCAGAAAGAAAATTCCTTTGTTGTGTGGAAAAAGGCCTCATTGACCATTAGGACCCCTTAAAGAAAGCTCAGAAGACTTATGAAGCTACATTTCACTTGGCTTGTCGCTTAACAGGAGCGTTGATAAAATTGAATGGACTTTTATTGTAGGGATATAATTGATATCTTAAATAGTTCCAGATATGAAAAACAGAATAATCAACGTGATTACGGTGGCTGGTGTGGTCGCCAATGCAGGTTATCATCACCAGGAGTTCATCAAAGTGAAGCTTGGCCTAAAGCCTATGCCAGAACTCATCGAACCTACAAATCTTCCGCCCGAAATCCCTCAAAATCAAGAGAATGATATCAAAAACAGAGTCAATGAAATTCGATCGAAAATCGGTGTGAAGGCTACTCGCATCGAGGAAATAAAAGCTTTGTTTTATGGGAATCCGAGCAAAGTGAAAGGCAAGTTCGTGCCGAATGGTGAAGGAGTGCTTGAATATGATGACCGACGCAACCAAATAGGTTCATTTGTTGATGGCTTGCTAGAAGGCCCTGGCATGTACCATCATCCTAGAGATGGTACGACTATCGGAAATTTCAAGGGAGGGAAGGTCCAGGGTATAGGTCACATAGTGACTCCTACTGGAGAACAATACGTCGGTGAAACTCGGGATAACAAGCCTTATGGAAGAGGCATCATGCGCTTTACTAACGGAAACACCTGTCATGTTTTGAAAAATGAAGAAAAGCAATTGGCAACTTGCTATTCTAGAGATGGCAAGCTCTTCTATGATGGAGAGTTCAACGGTATGGATGCTCATGGAAAAGGCAAGCTTCTGCTGAACGAGCAGGGTTATGTTTATGAGGGAGAATTCGTCGAAGGAAAACGAAGCGGACACGGTATCGAAAGAGACGCGTATGGAGATTTAGCTTATGAAGGCGAGTATGAGGATAATATGCCGAAACAAAAAAATATCATATTGCCAGAGACCATGGGTTATATCGGCCTGGCAGCTTTCAATATTATATTGTCATTTTTAGTATGAGTTAATATTGACTTTGATAAATATATACCAAACGAACATTGAAATATGTACACAATAATCGACTGAGTGTGCGAAAATTCTTCAGTTCCAGTAGCTGAGAAGATGATATGAGCGTTTGGCACTTGCCTAGATGATTTTTCTGATTGAGATGAACATGAAGTGATAGAATCAACGATTTGTCTATTTGAAAAAAATGCTAATTTATATGAGAAATAGAACTATTATGGCCATTTTCGGTAAAAATAAACAACTAATTAACTCTAGAGGTTAGAGGAAATTATTTGAAAGACATTACGATGTTTATAATAAACGTATGATTAATGATTCCCTCTTGTAAAAGGACACTTTATCGCTTTCTCTTAGTGCCATGAATCGATTTTGTATATAAAAAACTGCTAATTAATAGAAATTTCCAATTTTAAATAAAAATTCAAATCACTTTTTGTTGCCAAACTTGTAGTCCTTCAATTAACATGGCTTTTGTCTCTCAAAAATGAATTACCGCCTCTCTAAGTCTTCTCAAAATTATTTTTGTAGACTCTGACTGCATCTCTTTGCCATTATTAACAAATCAAATTCATTTATTCATTTACTCTTGCGAATTTTTGATTTGACTTCAATGCAAAACGAATAAAAAACAAACAATTAGATCGATAATTTGGAATCGGCTCGGACAGATTAAATAATTCGTTCGGAGTTAAATATCGAGAGACGGACATTGGTTGAATTCTTTTGAGATGGAAAGGAGAGGAACTCGGTCAAACGGCACAGTTGAAAGCATCATCAGTAGCAGCCTTTTTTCAAATCGATTTACCATCTGCTGATCATCTAGGAAGAAACAATAGAAGTATGATGGACATTGAATCCGATGAGGTAACACCACCGACCAGCTTCCAGTTGAATAATAGCGTTTTCTCAGGAGTGTATGCCATCCACTTCGACAGGCAGAAGGTGCATTCCTAGGAGAATCATCCCAGATTATGACCAAGAGGAGATGGTATCGAGCCCTTCGCGGTCTTCGTTTTCGATTGAAAGCGAGTCTGAGGCAGCTGGGTCAGATATGATCCTAAGTAAGGTGGAAATTCCTTTCAGAAAACTCATATTTTTCACTTTTTTGAAGCAATTGATTTGAATTCTCCGTTCTTGGGGCTCTCAGAGAGGCTTCTAACGCGAATTATGGTGAGTTTAAATTAGAAACTTATAAGTGCTAAAACGATTACAGGGTAACGACACGTTGTTAGGAGCAGCTGCTGAAGATGATGAGGAAGAAAATAAAGGGCTCTCTGAGCATGTAATTAAAAAAATATTAACACAGGAGGCGAAGAACAATACGAATCAGAGCTGTTCAATCTGTTTTAACAATTATAAAGAAGGTACAGCAGAAATTATGAATATCCCCTTGACTATTCATTGTGATATAGGAGAGAAAGTAAAGACTTTGCCCTGCGATCACGATTTTCATGATGGATGTATTTTGCCTTGGTTTGAGACAAATTCGACTTGTCCTCTTTGTCGCTTGGATCTGATGAGGCATTTTGAAAGTTGCTAGGCTCGCAGCTTTGATATGATGGATATCTGTTTACTTTACAATATTATTTTCGATGTGTATGTTCATATAGAAGTCCCTTGAGGTGGGTCCATATGAGTAGTTTTGTATTAAAGGATATTATATGTAGTTGCTACACAAATTAATCCTGGATATAATTTGCTTGACGAGATGTTGGGCATGTTTTGAATCTAACACAGGATAATTCAAAAAAAATCCTTTTCGTTCGGAACCAAGCAAATCTAATAAAAAGAAACTGATTCCTTTAAAAAAATAGAGCACAAGCACAGAGTTTCATCGAGAAAAAACCAAAAAAAACATTGGCTCATCTAATACTTCCCGATCAAATGAGAGCAATCTTCAGCTGTATGAATGAAGATCCATAAGTTTTTACGAATTACCTTGGATATGAGTCAGCCCAGCCAGTTTCTTCCAACTGATTTTTTATTCTAACCAAAATATTTATCGAGAACTGTTGTAACTTAGACCTAGCTTTATTAAGTAGTTCATAATTTCATTGAGAAGTCTAGGAAAAATTTCTTGTTACGAAAAGTAATCACCATCTTCAATTCGCTATAGAGAGTATCTTCCATTTCAAAAATAGCTAAACCAACCGAAGCTCTCAACATCGCAATGTGGAATGTGATTGCGAAAAAAGCATTATTTTGGTTTATCACAGGTTAGCAATTCTCCAACTTGTTGCTGGAACCTCCTAAATTAATTCTATACTGGACTTTCACTCATGGCAGTCTATCTGCGATATCCATCAAATTTCCAAAACAGTATTAGAACCAAAAAATAATCGGCGAATCAAAATCTGAGTGTTAACTATTCTGACAGAACTGAACAAAATTTGTTGTTGATTTAAGCAAAAAAATCTGACAAAAATATTTATATCCCTGCTTGTAAAATGCTATATCAACCTTCACTTTTCACTCAACTCCCAAAAAAAGAAGACCCCAAGGTCGACATCGAGACGCTCATCAGCAGCGGCTTTACAAAGACTCATATCGACTATGCTCTCAAGCTATCAAACGATAAAACAGAGATGGGACTGGTAAATTGGATGCTCGATAACCCAGAAGAAAAAATCAAAGATAATATCAAAGCTGGCAGGATATCTGATCCTTTCGCAAACCCTATCCCGTTGCCTCTCGAAAAGAAATTAGACACAAGCCTTAAGTCCAACGAAACAAATTTAAAGGATTACCTTGGGATCCTCATTGGCAAGGCTAACGAGCTCAAACAAGCCGTCAATAATCCAATAGAGGAAGAAAAGAAAGAGGAAATTAAGTTACCGGACCTCAGCACTTCAAACTTAAAACTCAAGATCGAGGACGTCGCAAAGTCGATCCGAGATAAAAACCGCATACGACAGTTCAATAGCAGCGCGTTCTATCAGTACAACTACAATTCGAGTCTTCATCACACTCAAAGGATGATGCTGGAGAGGTTTCTCAGTCTAATAAAAGTCGAAACACGCAACGCAGATTACAATATAAATCTCGAAGGTTTCAATGGGATAATGGAAGAAATCGAAGATCCTCAGAACTCATTGTTCCTCGATTTCTTAGCAAAGGAGAAGAGCACTGGGTTCGAAAGGCTGCGAAATCGGCTCTACGAGTCTTTGAACAACGTGTTTGAGTATTATAAACACACCAACGGACAGTTTGGAGAAATCCCTGAAATAAACCTATACAAAGCGTTCAATTCAATAAAGAATACTATGGTCATGTCACCAAGGCAGGTCCAGAGATTGCTGAATCAATTAGCTCATTATCAAACGATTAAAAAGCCGTCTCCTCCGACTAATAAAACTGGACGCCTCATGTCGCTGTTTAAGGAGGATGATAAGATCGATGGGATGATCCACGATTCAAAATTGGGCATGATAAGTTTAAAGCACACGCCTGCCTATGAGATAGCTACTGATAAAGGATTTACTGAGTATGAGGCATGTGTAGTGTGTATGGATGCGCTGCGGTCTTATGTTTATTTCCCATGCAGACATTTGCTGACCTGCTCTCGCTGTGTCGGACTTTTCAAGACATGTCCTGTTTGTCAGTCGCAGATCAAGGAAAAGGTGAAGATTCTATGGGGAGCTGACACGCCAGCAAAACGCTAGTTGGCTGGAGGAAATTTGAATTAAAGAAAACAGACTAATAACCCCAATCGATTAGTTAACAAAACTATTTTATCTTGCTAGACTTATCAGAATGTTTATCACACTCTATTGTAATTGTTCGTCTAAAGAGTCCTTTATTTCTTGTAGAGGAAATCTAAAATGGTTTTTGAACACGAATTAGTATTTTTGACTTCTGGAGCCGAGACGTGTGATGCTGTGTGAGGCTAAGTGGCTAGAAAAGCTAATCTCTCAACATTGATAGCAGACAGCAAAGGAAAAGGTCAGTGATTTTCCTTGTAATCTGCTTTTATAAAGGTTGGGACTGTTTACAAAGTAGTGTTGAGTAGTGTGATTATTGTAATACTATGATTGTCCATTTAGTTTGGGATACTCTAACTCAGTTGCTTATGAAAAAACAATTTGGAGAGACGTTTTAGTCAGCGATAGTAGATCTTTATTGGTTTTATACTACAGTGCAAGAGAGGGGTAGAATCTCATAATTAAGAAATAGGAGTAAGACTTTAATAATTCTTAGTTTGATTTCGTATTTGAAAAGCATTTGAAATGAAAAATAGAAAGTTGAGGTGGAATGTACTGGTAGATTTAGAGAAATTCAAATTGCATTTCATAAGCTCATAATGTTTTCAATGGTATTGTTATTAGAAGCTCTTATGGTAACTGGTTTTATAGAAGACTTTTGTTTCTCAAATTACTCTTGCTAAAGGGATAATCTTAAGGATAAAGGTAATCGTCGGCCTATCATAAGCAACCTTCAATAGAGTTTTGAATATTCCAATCAAATATCAAACAAAAGAATAACAAAATTGGTCATGCTAAAAATTGTTTTCAGTTATTCTCATCAAATGAAAAATAATGTAAAAAGTTTTCCTGTTAATTAAACAAAAATCAATCTATTGCTGCATCACAAAGCCAAGATTAATTTCTCTTCTCAATCGTTCCTTCACAACTGCTATCGAGTGTGAGATATTTAAATTGAATTTATCTTTGCTACAGCGAAAATACAAGGATAAGTTCGAATTTTCTCATCACTGCTCCGTAGGTTACAAGCAGGCAAATAAATGAGCGTCTTATCTCAAATTGGTGAATTTGTTCTCAGGATAGAAAAGGAAAGAGGAGCAAAGATGGCATATTTTTACCTTTTGTTGGCGAATCTGCTGTTGAGCATCTCATCACTATTCACACAAAAAGTCAAGGGGATGCAGAGCGTTCAGATGGTTTATCTACGAGGAATCATACTTTTTATATTAAGTTGGTATTTCTGCTGGAAGCAAGACCTTCCTTCATACTCCGCTCAGCCCGGTACTAATAGAGGCTTATTTTATCGAGGATTCATAGCAGTTGCAGGCTCAATCCCTTGGTTTTATGGAGTTCGCCAGCTCACTCTCTCCGAAGCAACTTCACTCTATCTAACTGGTCCGATATTCACAGGACTATTCGCAAGCTATTATCTCAAAGAACGCATTGACATGGTCCAAGTAATCTCCCTAGTTATGTGCTTATTCGGAACAGCGCTGGTCCTAAAACCTCCATTTTTATTTGGAACGGTGGATCAAGTAAACACTGAAGGGAAAAATCGAATGCTCGGAGGAATCTGCTGCCTGTTCACGGCGTTTTGCCTGGGGGCTGGTTATAATGTCATAAGGGAACTAAGGAACAAATGCCATACTCTAACGATAGTTAAGTACTATTCGCTTGGGACAATAATCGGGACGGCTCCTCTAATGTTTCTTTACCCAGTAGCAGCTCCGAGTCTTCTTGAAGCTGTTTATATTTTGACTCTGTCATTGTCATTTTATGGTGCTCAAACCTTAATTACTCGAGGTTTATACCTCGGAAAAGCTGGAAAGACGTCTCTAATTGGATACTCGCAAATATTGTTTACTTTCACGTTTGATTGTATAATGCAGAATTATCCGGATAAACTGAGTGTGTTGGGTGCGATTTGCATTTTGAGTTGTGTATTAGGATTGTTTTATGAAAAGAAACGGTGATATCATGATATTTATATTATTATTATGCTCCTTATCTTCCTCGAATCATTGAAAGAGGTATAAAGGAGAATTTATATTCTACTGGTGGGTCCTCAATCACTGTATATCCTTGTATATAAATCCTGATCTCGCTGGAAGCATGATTGCCATAGAACTAGACAATCTCCTCCCCGAACTCATTTTGCATTCAATGTTACTGATTACGGTATTAAATAATTCATCCTTTGTTTCAGATTATTTTTCCTGCCCAAAAATAATTCTGGTAAGGTAGTCCTTCTACATATGAGGCCCTGGCTGCTCTCAAACCCTTTCCATTTGGTTTTGCACGCAGCTCGTGATAGAACTTTCCTTGTTGGAAAAAAATTTATTACCATCTTCGAGCAAGATACGAATTAGCTACCGGTTGGAGAGGAACTGGATTCGCATTGACATTAGAGGCTATTTTTAATAATTGAAGCTGTATTTTTGAAATTTACCATTTTGAATAAGAGAAGAAATCAAGATCCGGGTTTGAAAATAGATAAACTTGTTACTTCGAAATTTCTCAGAGTGTAGTTTCAATTTTTATTAATTATTAGATTTCTTTTAAATTTTCAAATGTCTGAGGCTCCGACAGTAACCCACCTTCGCTTTCTCCTCAATAATCTGGCCTAGATCCTCTTCAACGCGTCCAAAAAAGAGGCGGGAAACCCAAACTCAACCCTCAAAAAGCTGGTCAGAAAGATCAAAGGCAGCTACAAGGTACATATCTTTCTCGAAGCCAAAGATTCAACTTTACTGTTTCTAGCCTGGCCTCAATAAAGAGGAAATCACTCTTGAGCGACTCAAGTCTGTGTCTTTGATGATTATCGCGGCTCCAAGGGAACTTTTTTCTAAAGGAGAGCTCGACGCTCTGAAAGGTTACATCGAAAGTGGCGGAAATGTTTTCGTTCTCATGTCTGAAGGAGGCGAAACCAAGTAAAATCCTTTCTTTGCGCTTGCCTCTAACATATATCTCCCAGGAACAACACAAATGTCAATTATTTATTAGAACAATACGGCATCAGCGTCAACAGCGACTGCGTTGTTAGAACATCTTTCTATAAATACTTCCACCCAAAGGAGGCTCTCATCCAAAACGGTATTCTGACTCAAGAGGTCGTTCGTGTCGCCAATGGCCGTCCTAAGGAAGACAAAGTTAAGAAACCATCAACACAGTTCCTATCAAGCGTGATCGGAAAGGAGGATGAAGCAAACGAGGAAGATGAGCGTGGCCTGGACTTTGTATACGTCAATGGAGCAACTCTCAACGTGCAATCTCCTTCAGTCCCAATCCTTGGCTCAGGCTCGATCTGCTACCCTTCCTCAAGACCAATCGGAGCACTTTACCAGGGCCCTAAGGGTAGAGGAAAACTCGCTGTATTGGGATCCTTCGATGTGTTCTCCGATGAATATCTGGAGAAAGAAGAGAATACCAAACTTTTTGTAAACGAAACTCTTTCTTGCTCGTTTTAATGAATGAATGCGTTTGTAGGATTTTTTCCTTAAGTTCTTCTTCACCAATGAGGTCGAACTCGAGCCGCCAAAGAACGAAGAGCAGGAAGCTCAAGAATATACGCACATTCCTGATATCTCCTCATTGGCTGAGCAATTGAAAAGCTGCTTGCAGGTACTGCTTAGGCTGAAACTGTTTAGTAATATAAGATGTAACTAGGAAAGTGAAGATCTTCCGAGGGATTTCACTACGCTTTTCGATTCTACATTATTCAAATACGATACGAATTTGGTTCCAGACGCTGTGAAATTATACAATCAGTTGAGCGTAAAACATGAAGGATTGACGCTCATCCCACCTCAATTCGAAACTCCGATGCTCGGGCTGATGCCTGCTGTTTTTCCGCCAATACTCAAGGAGCTTCATCCTCCAGCTCTCGAGCTGTTTGATCTTGATGAAGAATTTGCTTCAGAAAAGTAAGGATTATCGTTCTCTAAGCAGGTTGTAACGTATTATTACAGAGTGAGACTCGCGCAATTAACTAACAAGTGCAACAATGATGACCTCGCTTATTTCGTGTCAGAGTGCGGAGATATACTGGGTATCAGCGATAAGATTAAATCGAAGAGCGATCCTAAAGCAATCATAAGTTATGTCTTGCAACAATTGGTAACATTCGTTAATTTGTTAAATGCTAATTGGCGCTTTTTCTTCTTATAGTTCGAGTTCAAGAAGTTGAACCAGGGCTAAGACCGGGAGAGACGCTATGCAAGTTGATTTATTATGGCATTGGCTAGTGGTTGGCTCTGTTTCATATTACTTGCTCTTTAACTATTGATATAATTCGATTTATCTAGCTAATCACCTCGTCGAATGCATCAAAGAAATTACATCTAAAACATCTTTAACAAAAGCAGCGTGAATATTTTAGAGAAATGCTTTCATTGTTCAGACAATACGAGCAAGACCATACATATGGCAGCTCAAATAAAAAAATAAAACAAAATAAAAATCGCAAAATAGGTTAAATATAAGATCCACAAAAAACTGCATTGCTGTTTAATCCAAATTAACGTAACAAAAAACTATAAAGTCTTCTTTGAATTGAATAAATTCAGATTTGATGGACTTTCCGGTTACTTTTTCTTCGGGGTTGAAAGCACTGCTGATTTGGCCAGCGAGGAGGTCGCTCGCACGGGACTGGCATGCTTATGAATTGTGTTCAGAGGCTTTGGCGGCGGTGACTGTAAGGTTTTTGATATACCCTCCATATCATGTTGAGAAGTGCGGCGGGAAAGGAACTCGAGCACCTCTGACTGAAGAGGGGGCGAGTTTCTTTCAGAGCTTCGTTTCAGCTCATCAGACATGAATTTCTTGAAATTGTGAGAAGAGTGATGAGATAAGCTCAAATTACTTGTGTGATCATCAGGAAGGCACTAAGCATTTCGAGTCGCTTTCTGTGATTGTCATCATCATCGTCTGGTAGATGCACGCCTTTAATGTAGTGGAAACCGCTTTGGTCGTGAGGAGAAGTCGATCGTCTCATTCCAGATTTTTTCGAGATGAATTTATTGACCTGAGCAAAAGGAAGTCAGCGCAATTGTCAAAAGGGATTTAACCTCTTCAGCTGAATTCAGCTTCAAAAACTCCGCTTCGATTACTTTCCAAATCAGGTCTCTCTCCTCATCTGTTTTACCAGCCAGGAGTTTGATGAAATCTTGATAATATCTCGTCGCAACGGCATCAGACGAAATGCGGGTTGCGCGGAATCCAGGGAAGTGCTGCTCAAATTCATTTTCGGCTTTTACTATCCCAAGAGCCTTGTAGTCAGGGCGGTTGGTGTTGCTTCCTGTAGTAAGACGCTCAGTGGAGGCTCCGGTAAAGTGGGTGTTCAATTCGCCGACCGAGCTAACCTTGCGTAGTTCCTTCGAATTTTGAAGCTCAGTTTCCTTGAGAATTATATGACTAAGGCAAAGTGGAAAATAGCTTACTTCTTCTTGTTGTTTTGCTTTATCGCCTTTCTTTGCTGATGATGATTTAGCAATCGAGAGTATCTTCTCAGTGTTAGAATTTATCTTTGGAGCGAAGGTGCAATCCTTGATATCTTGGTCCTTGAGGATATTCTATAGAGTCCGGAATTGCTTAATTTGCTTGCAAACGAGAACACATACCTGCTGCTCAGAGAGCTTTGATTTCCTTTTCAATTCCCAGGCAGAATTTCTTGAGTCGAAATCCAAACTAATATTTTCGTTCAATAATCTGATTTTTTAAATTATTTGTTACTTGTTTGTTTCAGGGTAGGTCATTTCGGTTTCTTCGACGCCTTTGGTTTTTTTGGAGGCGCTTCTTTTGTTTGAGCTCGTAGCAGTTGTCGTTCTTTCTTCACTTTGGGCTGGGTGCTTTCCTGAAGTACTCTTAGTTGCTGTGTTTTTGCCGCTCGCCTCTTGTGCTGATTCCCTCCGGTTTGTTATTCCACTATTTTTGTCATAAGCATATTTTCAATGAAAAGTCAATAATAGTTACGTTTGCTTTCCTTTGAGAGAATCAGACGTGTTCTCAGAGAACTGACCTTGCTTCTTTCCTGAGCTATTAGCACTATTGCCAATAGCTTTGTTGGTTAAGGCGTTATTTGAGCTTGTTCCTTTGGAAACAGAGGAGTTCTTGAGTGCATTTCCTCCGCTTTCGGTGTTTTGAGATTTTCCATCCTGGCTCTCTTTTCCTTTCTGTTTTGATGAGCTTGGTCTCTCAGTCATACTCTGCTTTCTTTGATGATCGGCTCCGCCGGTCTGAGCAAGACCACTTGTCTTCAGTTGAAGCCCTGGTTTGTTTTGACTGTCGTTTTTCTCGGAAACTCCTGCCGAAGTGTTCTTTGCAATGAACAGATTCTTCGCGTCAGCCGCATTTTGGCTCCTTTTGAACAACACTCAGACACAATTGTTTTGAAAAATTTGTACTTTCTATTCATAGGAGTTGTAGCCATACTCTTCGATTTTGGAGTAGTTGCTACTGAATTTCGACTCTGAGTTTTACTATGAAACCAATGCTATTTCTGGTGTAAAATAAGGAACAAATTACCTTTGCTTTAATGCGTTGCCTTGTAAATCCTGAGTTTTGTCCGGTGAAATCGAAGTACCCATTTCAAATTTCAAATTTTTCCCTGTAGCCTTGGAGGAAGCGTTAGCCTGGGCTCCACTCTCATTCTTTGAAGAACCAGCTCCTCCTTTAGTATTCATAGCACCAGCATCACTATTTTAATGGCGGATTTGAGAAATTAATTTTGTTATCGCAATAATTACCCTAGAGATGTATGGGAGCTAGGCTCTGTGTTGCCTTTTCCTCCTGCAGACTGATTGTTATTACCGGATTGTATAGCTGAGAGAGATGAGCCTTTCGATGAAGTTTCTCCTCTGGTTTATATTTTAGGAAAATTGTTGAAGGATATGTTCTTTACTTTTGTAAAGCCTTCCAGCTAAAAGCGAACTCGGATGGATTTTTCATGATATCACTTCGGCGTAGCTTTCCTACGTCCAGGGACCCATGCCTGAGAAAGAATAATCAGATGAGATTACTATTGAGGACTTACGTAGTTGAAGAGGTTTGGCCTGGACTATTTAATCTTCCCGATTCAGAATTCAGGCTCTGTAATTGGCCAGCAGTATTAGTAGCATCTTCTTGACTTCCGCTTTATGAAAACAGTAAGAAAAAGGAAAGGAAAGCCAGTTGTACCCTTTAATTGCTATTTTCGCATTCAGCTGATTTTTCTGGGAACTACCAGCCGTTTTCGAGACATTTCCTTTAGAAGTCTGGCCGGTAGCACCCTCTCCCCCTAACGTCCCTTGGTTGCTTTCAATTTCACCAATTAGACCATGTTGACGGTTTGCTGTCTTTGAGTCAGCTCCAGCTGATGCCATGCCTGAACTTAGACTTGAATTCGCTTTTTGAGCTTCAGCTGCTTGCGATTTCGAAGCTTTATCCAGGTTTCCAGTCTTACTACCCATGGCACTTGTTGTTTTTCCCGTCATTTTTCCAGTTGCGCCTTCCTCCATGCCCATCGAGAGGGCTTGTGCTTCGCTAGCACTACTTTCAATACTTAAAAAAAAAGATGAAATATCGAAATTAAAGTGTTGATTTACTATTCACTTCCACCAGCATTAGAACCACTAGCATTAGAACCACCAGCGTTAGAACCTCCAGCGCCCTTGCTCTGGCCAGTTTCACCAGCTTGTTTACTTTTCAAGGTTGACTTTTGTTTTCCCCTTGCAGCTCCTCCTTCAATAGTCCTGTTGTTGTTGCTAACTTGGGAAATGCTTCCCTCTCTAAACAGTATCATTAAGATTTATCCAAAAAATGCATAACATACGCTTCCGACACTTCCATGGTCTGGCGAGGAGTTGCCAGCTTAGACTTTGAGGCTTGCTTTGAATTCGCGCCTGCTGATGACATTGAAACGACATTTTTATTCTCAGTCGTGAGTTGGCCTTCTCCAGTAACAGCAATTCCTTTCATCGCAGTTGCACCACCTTTGCTGCCCTTAGTCGCCTGTTGATTCTGGCTAGCAGAACCCAAAGAGCTCTCTCCTTCAATTTTCCCTTGAGATCCAGACACGCTTGCATTTTTCAAAGCTCCCCTTTTGTTGAGAATTATTATTAGTTTATCAAGGTTAAGTAAATATGATACTTTGCGCTCGTTTTTGAAACTTCCTTTCCCTTCGAGCTAGCTACTCCTTTGGCCTTAGAAGCCCCAGCGCCTCCGAAGTGGTCATTGATATAGTTTCCAAGAGAATCAAAATGTCCATAGCCTGATCCCATTTGAATATCTTCAGGCAGAAGCTCCGCCTCAGGCTCAACGAACTCGACCTGTACATCATCTTGATCCATTCCGGCTTCATATTCTGCCTTTGGAGTTCGTTCAACTTTTCCGAATGCTTGCTCTTCAGCTCTGCCACCCAACTTTTTACCTTTTAAATTACCGCTCCTAATATCACAGCTTTAATTTTGATAATTCAAATTAGATGTTACTTCGATATAGTTTCCGACCCTTTACGAGAAGCTGACTTGCTCTGTTTACCACTACTGGCGATATTCCCTTGTCCTTTGACATCTATTTCGTCATCCTCTAGACCTGCACCCAAGCTTGACCTCTTTTCCATAATATTATCAGCACCTTTGCTTCGTTTTTGGTTTTTCGATAGCATCGACGAGGATGTCGTCACTTGTTCGACACCTTGCCCTTTTCCTCCCTTCAACGTGCTTGAACTAATGAATTCTTCATTTTCACCTTCGGCCATTTGTTCCTCTTCTTCTCCCTCTTCATCTTCATCTTCCTCTTCTCCTTCTTCATAAACTTCATAGTAAATAATCTCACCATCAACTTCCTCTTCATAATAAATAGGTTCCTTTGCGCGTTTTTTCTTCTGGGAAGCCTCAGATTTTTGCCCAGTTTTCTTTGAGTCTGAACCTTGCTGATGTGCTGCTCCTTGGGAATTAGAGCTTCCCTCAGTTTTTGTAGTTTTTGCAGTTGTTGCGTTTTTTCCTTCAGTGGCTTTAGCATTTTTTCCTTGAGTATTTGTAGCAGATCCTTCAGTATTTTTAGCATTTGAAGCCTTAGTGCTGTTGCTTGCTGCTCCTGACTCTGTTCCTAACTTATTTCCAGCTTTTGCTTTTACTCCTCCAGCTTTCAAATTTCCTTCTTCTTCTGCAATAGAAAAACATTCAGAAGCGCCTTTTCTCGGTGACAGTCCACCTGTTTGAGAAGTTCCTTTCGCACCAGTTTGTGAACCTAGCTTTCCTAGGCTTGAAAGACTTGTAAAGGAAGTTCCTTTGTTTCCTGCACCGATTCGATGACCTCTAGCAGGTGTGTTATCTACTGAGTCGATTTCTTGCATTTCGTCGCATTCCGTGACGGCCGTCATTCTTCGATTTTTCGATCGGATAAACTTACCCTTTGGCTGGGTTTTTGAACTCGTCGTGCTCTTATTGCTGGCGCCTACAGCGCTTCCAGTGGTGCCGCTCTCTTCTCCTTCCTCGACATATTCATACTCAACCTCTTCTTCCTCTTCATCAGCCTCTTGATGCTTGTTTGTGCCACTCACACCCGTTTTGATGGTATTCTGTAAGTTACCGCTTCCTCTCTGTCCAACTCCTTGAGAACCTGCAGTTGCTTTGGATCCCTTTTTATTTGAACTACCCATTAGCTTACCAGCGCTGCTGCTATTCTCCACTGAGTCATTTTCTGTGGTTCCTCCTTTCCCATCAGAGCCTCTTGTTGTTTTCTTCGCTCCTGACAATCCTTCAGTCATCCCTTGTGCTGTCGATCTACCCTGTTTGCTCATATCTGCTTTTTCCTGACTATTTCCAATTCCAGTTTTGCTCTGGCCTTTGGCATTTAGACTGCCCGAAGCTCCTGCTGAAATATTTTCGAAGTCAGCGGATCCCATGCCTTTTGACTTCGTGGCTCCTCCTTTCAGAGAATCGCTTTGAGCACTCGCTTTTCCGTCTTGAGTGCTTGATTTTCCAGCGCTGTTGCTTTTGGAATTTGGGTTTCCTTTCTGAATCAAACCCTCACTCGCAGCTTCATCACCCTCTTCATATTCTACATATTCTTCTTCATCATAGCCTTCACCGTTTTCTCCGTCTTCACCCTTGCCAGTTTTTGAAATCTTCGCATTCTTGCTAGGATTAGCATTCGTCTTTTTTAGACCTGCAGCTTGTTTGCCACCTTTCCCTTCAAGGCTCATATTTGTGCTTCCAGCCCCTGACTCAGTTGCTGTTTTATTCGAGCTTCCACTTTTCGTTGTACTTTGGGCTTTATTTTTCATATTCCCTTCTTTATTGCTATTTGCGGCTGTTTTGCTATTAGCTTTTCCCTTCTGCAATTCTCTTTCCTGAGCTTCAATTTCTTCTTCATCGACCCACTGCACTTCTACCTCCTCCTCTTCTTCATCAGCTCCAATTCCTGAGGATTTTCCTTCCTCCTTAAATCTTCCACTAGCATTAGCTTTTCCCGTTTGTTTTCCTTTAGACGTCCCTTTTGAAAGATCATTTGCAGATCGCGCAGAAGCTTTTTGTCCTCCATTTGAAAGTTCTCCGTATTCATCAGTCTTTTCTCCCGACATTTGTGATTTCCCTTTAGCACCAAGCCCGCCGCCACTCGCTGCAGTTTTGGCAGCTGTACTCTTTTTACTTGCGTCCGAGGTAAGGCCTCCTTTTTCTGCATTTTTTCCCTGCGAATTCGCTCCTTTACCTGCAGCACTGCTTTTAGGTGTAGTAGGATTTTGCTCATGTGCCGATCCTTGCTGCTGTTGTTTATTCAATTGACTAGAATTCGCTGCGCCTGAGCCAGTGCCGGATTTTTGGGAAGTAGAGGAACCTCCTTTGGCTCCTTCATTGGCTGAGTGCTTTCCTTTAGATTTTTCTCCACTAGTCCATTCTTCATTGCCCTCAAGGTATTCTTCTCCTTCTTCATATTCCTCGTATTCCTCGTACTCTTCATCCTCGCCAGTTCTTTGAGAGCCTCCCTTGGTTTTTGAGCCTCTAGCATACTCAGCTCCAGCGCCACTTCCTTGTTTCAGCACATCTGCTTCATTTAATTTAGACTTTCCGCCCGCAGTTCCTGTGCTGCCGGCCATTTTCGTTGAATTTTCTCCACTTTTAATGGCTTTCCCAGACTCGGACTGGTTTTCTGCTCCTTTCTGAGTTGCAGCAAGTAATTTAGTGTTCTGACTGCTGCCGGCTGCTGCCTTTCCTTTTTTCGTCTGAATTGTCCCAGTAGATTTTCCTGACTTTCCTACTAGTTGGTTTTCATCGAGTTCTTCTTCGTAAAAATCATCACCTTCAGCACCAGCACCAGCACCAGCACCAGCCTGAGAATTTGTTTTATTCGCAAATTTTCCGGAAGCAGTTCTCGCACTTTGTCCTCTGGAACCAGCGGCTCCAGCATTTGTGACTTTACCACTTCCTTGCCTTTCTTGTAATTCACTCTCTGTGCCTAATTCCTGGCCTTCGATGGCATTACGAGAACCACCTTTTTTATTCCCTCTGGAAGCTGCGGCTCCAGTTTTTGTGGCTTTACCACTTCCTTGCCCTTCTTGTAATTCACTCTCTGCGCCTAATTCCTGGCCTTCGATGGCATTACGAGAACCACTTTTTTTATTTTTCAATGAGGTTTTACTAGAACCTTTGCCTCTTTCATTTGATTTCCTGCCTGCAACTATCTCATTGCCTTCTTGCTCCATGCCGTCATAGTCTTCTCCCGCTTCGTAATACTCCCCATCTTCGTCATATTCTCCATCTTCAGTTCGTCTATTATTGCCTGCCCCTGAGAGTTTAGCTTTCCTCTGACCGCCATCGACACCCTGTGCTCCGGAGCCTTGACCTTTACTGAGTTGATCCTTTTGATTCATTCTTTGAGCGTCATTTCCTCTGTTTTTACTTATCATATCACTTGAATCCTTAGCAGTTTGCTTATTTGCCTTGCTTCCCAATGCCCCGCTCTCTGCCTCTTCTTTATCATCCAACCCAGCTTTGCTTCCGCCTTTGCCAGCTCTGTTTCCATCTTTTCCAGCTCTGTTTCCACCTTTATCAGCTCCAAAGCCGTCTTTTCCTCTATTGATATCACCGTAGTCCGTTTTTTGAACCGCGCTATTTCTCTCAAAATCTTCCCCATACTGATCCTTCCGGAGTCCCGCTTTGGCTTCCTCAAGGTTTCTCCCTTCCATTTCTTCTCCATTTTGAGCCGCTTGTCCTCCTCTTCTTTTCGCTCGCCCATTTTCGTTAATATTGTCATCATCCAAATTTTCCAAGCTACCTTTCTCAGTTACTTTTCCTCCTTGCAGATAATTAAAAACACTATCTTTTGACATTCTGTTTCCACCTGCCGCACCTGTTATTAGATAAGACACGGTTACACAACAACTTTTTACTTTTTCTAAGCAGTTCGGTGTGAGAGATGACTGGAGAGATTAAATTTCCTGCCTCATCAAATACATAGCTTTCAGCTGACCCTGTCTTCGAAAGCCTGAGCAAGTATTGCATATTGTCCTTTAGTTCTGGACTATCAAGCTGGCCTTCTTCCATATTTTCTTTATAAAATAATGAATTCCTTCCTACAGAACCAGGTCAACTCAATTCCCTTACATTGATGTCAAGATTACCTTTTTGGCCTGAAGTAATCAAAACCAATTTGCCATTCGAATCCCTTCGATAAACTGGATTCGCTCCAGGCTTAACATCCGATTTGTTTTGAAAAATACCGCTTAGGTTGCCTCCAATGCCAAGCTCGCCTCCCTCGAAAAAAAATCTAATAAATATATTTGTTTCATGCCTCTCCAATGAGAATCTTACCCTTCACTTGTCTTTCTCCCTATCGACTCAGGAAAATCAGAATGACTTCCCCTCAGAGATAACTCTTCAGAAAACTGCTCAAACGTCGGCCACTCATCAGCTGAGATTTCCTCGAGCTCACCTCTCGAATTTTCAATCGTTACTTTCCTTCTCGCTTTCTTTCCTCCAGCTCCACCTCCTTCGCCATGTGCATCGTCCTGCTCTCCATCGTCATTTTTCGCGAAAAGACTTTTTCTATTCAACTTTCCTGGTTTCTCATTAATCTCATCTTTATTATCTTCCATAGTGTCTCGGCGAGAGAGGATAGAGCTATCAAAACTCTCATGAAGTTGTAGTTCCTTTTGCATTTTTTCTGTCTTTGAATGGTACTCCGTCAAGAATTTATTCCTATCATTTTCTTGAGGGAAAACCTCTTTTAATACTTCTTCCGGTACGTTTTCTGCGCCTTTGAAATAATTAGCAAGCACCTGGCTTCGCAGAGCCCCGATATTGGTTTTTCCATTCCCTATGGTGTGAGAGGAAGGCAGTCGCCAAATGTTCCCTCCTGGAAGGTTCTTTAATTCGTCGATATCGTCTAATGGATTTCCTTTGAGGATTTTTTGGAGCCGAATATAATCAAAAATGTCTCGATTGTTAAAAATCCCCTTCCAAATAGACTCTTCCTCCTCGGGGTTGTCTAGTTTCTTCGAGCTTGCGAAACGGGAAGCTTTTGGAATGCCTTTCTTTAATGAAGTTTGTATTCCACCCCCGGGTTTCCCGGATTTGGAGCTGATAACTGAATAATTGCTTCTCACACTGATCATGGAGGAGTTAAGAGAATCGTTGTTAGTAAACCGTGAATTCATCGTTGATAGAGCCCTCGTTTGCAAATTAATAAAGAAGCGTTTGCTTAGGCTACGCTTTAAAGTTTATATAAGCAAGCAATAAAAAATTACGATCTTTTATATATTCGTAAGAGCCGAAACCTGAAAAAATTTACTCAAATCAAGACTAAGGGCAACAGAACGTAGCACGAATGTATTTTGATTACCTTACAGCCTTTCTTTAGATTGAATTGGGCCTTCGAGTGATTTATTTAGGACTTTACAGCGAAATAATAAAGTTTTAAACAAAACAAATTCCGCGAAATTCAGACGCTTACAATTTCAACACATTTTTCCTGAAGATCTGAGATTAACGAAGATGTTTGAACTTTTGCTTTATGTTGTTATTATTTGAGCAAAAAGGCTATTGTTTAATATAGGATGAACATTGCGTAGGGGTTGCCTTATCACATTCATCGTTACAAATAAGATATTAACAAAGAATTGTAGGTTTTCTGAAAAGATCGATAGGACTAATTTCAGCACAGCACAAACCTATTAGAGAGAGATTTTGAGTTGAATGACTTTTAAGTCTCTTGATTGCTAAGGCTTCAGTCGTGACCCTGTCTGTTCAATTGCATTTTCCGTGGAAAAGAACTAAAGGGGAAGTAATTTGCCCCAATTTCTCCTCATGCCTCAAGTAAATTTTGGTCTTCCTTCAATGCCTAGTGGTAGCCATTTATCTTTGTGAATGGGATAACTCTGATATTATGCATCTAAATTGACTCTTTGGAAGTCAACTTACTCTTATCTAAGAGACAGCTCTCTCACAACTTAAGATCTTAGAGGTTATGCAATCGTTTACCATGCAAACTTAAGCAGGGAAAATCTTTCGAATATCAACAAAAATCGATATTGAGTCTATTTCTGCGAATTTTAGATAAACGTATTAAATTTTGAAAAAAAATGGCCGGGAAAATCCCGCAAATATTTTACAATTCAAATGATGCGCGGGATTCTTTTAATTCCCTCAACGCTACCGAGACCCAAGGTAAAAGCACTAGAATCTGATCCATTCTCTGACTTCTTTTACACTATCTCAGCCCAACAAGCAGGGTTAACTCATGAAACTCTAGGTGAAGGAAAGAAGTCTAAAAAGGTATTGACGAAACCCAAACTGGGTCAAATGCGAGACACAAACCAGAAGCCCGATGCGTATAAAGAGTTTTTAGAGAGCAGCAAGTAAGCAGAGACTCCTTATTGACAAACAACATGACAACATATAAACTCTCAGCCTCGTTGGTTCTGGCCTGGGTTTTCAAAACGTTACTCCCCAGACCGATCAATCACAAGCTTTCCACTTAAACACCCATCAACAAAGCCAAGGAACTGATGAAAGACTCTATCATTCGAAAGAAAGCCAAGCAATGATGCAGATAAAAGCTTTCCAAGACGTGTCAGCAGGTTTAAGAGACCCACAGACACTTCTCTTGACCCACCAAGCATTGCCAAGTCGAGCTTCCAACTTAACCCAATTCGAAGAAAGCAAGATGATGGACATGACTACGAAAAACGAAGATGCAAGGGCTCAGCGTCGGACCACCCAAAGCAGAAGAGGGTTGTATCCTACTTGGCAACCGTCGCAAATTATAGCGCGCAACAACTTAGAAATGGAACGATCTCAAGAAATAGAAGCTCAAAACTCGCAGATCCGCTCTTGGATTAATAATAGTCAGAATAATTTCACTAATAACTTAGTGAACGTTAAGGAAAATCCAATCGAAATGGTATCCAGTTATTATTTGATTAATCTCGTACTAAATACAATATTTTCACATCAAGGATCAAGAGTTAGAAAATTCGAATTTTTCAAGGCTTGAACAACAATTCACCTCACAAAACTTTATCAGTTACAGTCAAAATGACTGTTTCGACTATTCTGTCCCTCGGGCTGGTGATATGATGATTGAAGAGGACGAAGAGAGTAGAGCCTTCCCGAAAAAGCTCGATTGGAGTTATTCGAATCAATTTTCTGGAAACTCGGTCTTCAGTACGCAATGTACGACCAGCCAGAATATTCAATTGGCTCACGACCTAGATTTATACTCAATCAGCCAAAATACCATAAGGAGCCAGTCAATTCCTTGGTCACAGAACAGTGTGACCACCCAGATAGAATTTTCTCAGAGCTCTCAATTTGGCACTGCAAAAAAAAACACCCAATCCCAGCACGAGCCTCTCTCAAGCCAGAACACTCAAGGAAAACCTACGAATGACTTCAGTAACATTAAGAGAATAACCGCGAAAAGGACAGATTCTACGAATGTCCCTGAAAGTGACAGTCCTTGCAATGAACTCCAGTTAGAGTGTGAAGAAACTTCTGAGATCTCCAAAAAACGGAATAATGAGAATCCAGAGGTAACTCCTTGGTCAATCTCTGAACAAGCAGGTGAGAACCGAGGTCAAGGAGCACATGGGCTTGTTAATATGATAGAAGAAAAACAAAAGTCTTATTGTATTAAAGAGGAGCTAGCAAACTTTAAGCCAGAATTTAAAGACCCTCAGTACGTTGAGTTCCTTATTCTCAGAGAGAAGGCATATACGCCTTTCCAATCCTATTTGGAAGTGAAGCAACGCTATATGGATAGAGACACCAGAGCAGTCTTACTAGACCGGATAATGAGAGTTGCAAGTATGCTATTCGTGAAAAGAGAATCAGTCCATTATGCGATTAATTATATCGACCGATATTTCTCTAAAGTGGAGAATGTTGAGGGTCACTTTGGATTGATTGGCATCACTGCGCTGCTGATCGCTTGTAAAATTGAGGTAAGATTTCTTTTGTAATTGGTAATATTCACATCGAAATTTGCTAATATAGGAAATTTTTCCCCCAAGAGTGGCAGAATTAGCTCAGGCGGCCAAAAATCGATACACCGTTGAGACAATTCTTAAACAAGAAATCAAGATGCTCAAAGTAAACGAGATCTCCCTCGCTAATTCCATAAAAACCTCTATTGATAGGAATTGGAATGGATGCTGGCGCCTCCAACGATAAATACCTGGGCTCAGTGGTATATGAACCAATGGGACTTATATTTGGATAATAACCCGCACTTGATTAAAAATTACAAAACAGTGCAGTTTCTGCAAACTAATCCCGAATCTTACCATCTATTCAGAGAATTGATGCAGCTGATTGATTGCGCTGTGCTCGAAATCCGAACTCTGTGCTACAACTCCAGGGCTCTGGTCGTGGCGTTTATGTACTTAGTTGTTGGTAGAAACCTCAAAGTCTTTGATGACAAATTCATATGCACTAAAATGGTGCAGGAGAGTCTCTACCTAACTGACTCCTCAAAGCCACTCAACATCCTTTTCGGTGGCTTTCTTCAAAGTTTGAGCCTAATTCCGAGCTGCTTCAATTTCAGCCTGCCTGATCTAATGCCAAGCGTTTGTTACGCGTCCACGTTTTTCGGATTACCATTCGATGATCAGCTCCCGAGAATTGCATTAGATGAAAGATATTCAAGCAAAGTCCTTGGAGTAAGTCACTTATAAAACTTGTAATGTATTAATTGCGCGTTCTTAAGGGACATTATCAAGAATTCCTCGCCTATCAAACTTATCATCCGAAAGCCAAAGAGTACACTAAAGCTCGAAACAGAGTATATCCTTAGCCCAAATGGATTCATCTGGGGTAGCTAACAATTTACATTGAGGTAATAACTCATCTAAACTAATAATAATAAAACATGAGTGACTTTTAAAATGGAGGGTTCGACTAGTTCTCCAGTAGAACTAATGTTGACACCCTATTGATTTATTTGAGTCAAAGTATTCGTTACCTTTCAAATATATATTATAACTTCGCATGAATGCTCTCACATTAACGTTTCTCTTTCATTATTATTCTACCTTATCGGTAACACCCGAAAATTATTTACCAATATCGCCAATCGCAAGATTTGGAATTTCTGATGATATTTTTCAATTTTATTTAATCTGGTTTTATTTTTGATATCAGAACTCAGATTTATATCATCCAATGACCACGGTCTCCAAGGAACAGTGTATCATATCTCCGAACTTCGAGAACTACCCCAGCTTCATCAATGAGTATTCCAAAAATCAGGAACTGACAGACTTGCTTGTGAAACAGGAGCTGGATAGGTACTTGCTCAGAAAATATACATCAGAAAACCTTTCTCTCTATGTGATATTGGGCACGATACTGCTCGACAAAATGATCGCTGAGAATGCGGAAGAAGAGCTCTTCGCTCAAGTGAAAAAAGCCGTCACGCAGACCCAAAAAGCGTTCAAGGACATAAATCTCAAAACCGTTGAAATGAATTACCAAAAGTTGCTTGAGGCCTTGAAAAATGACAAAGAGGCTATCCTCAGAGAAAGCAATGGAAACATTGAAAAGGCTTTTCCCAAGCTTTACGAGCGAATCGTAAAAAATCCCAATTATTCAACAGCTATCGCCCAGTCGATGCGAGCGTTGTTAATTCAGGAAATCACAAACAGATCACTCCATACTCCCGAATTGGGGCACATATTGGAAGAAATCACTCGAAAATTTCCAGAGTTGTCTGCTGATTTATATCCTCCGATTTTGGAAATCTTTGCCTCAATGTTTCCGATAAGAATCGACTATATTCTTATGCAGCAATGGAAGCGCAAGTGGGTGGACAAAGATTTCGTTTTTTATCGAGATGAGGCTTCGAGTGGTTTTCCAGTGAAAATAGTCGAAATTCGATGCGGGAAAAATTCTCATGCGTTAGTTTGTTACAAGCCATTTGTATCAAAGGATTCCGCTTTGAATGGGTTCGTTGATAGAGAAGAAAGCGTTGAAAGTCACCTAATGAACGGAAACGGTGAGCATGTGAAGAGTAATGGTCTGATCTCAAAGAAAAAATCGGAGGAACAAGGCAACTATTGCCATGAGGAAGATATTAAGACTTCGAAAAACGGAGTAAAAGGGATCCAGCATCATTCAAAGGGCTTCGAAGAGGAAACAAAGAATGATTTCCCTCCTTTAGGCGAGAATGGAAAGCAAATGGAGCCAGCTAAACCCAATTACTGTGTAAATTGCAAGTCACCGCATCCAGGAGATCACATCTTTACCAAACTCCTCTGCAAGCACGGTCATTGCGCTGAATGCCTCTTGTATATATACCCTTGCCTGCCTCTCACATGCAGAAATGAGCCTGCCTGTAACTGCGACATCCCAAGAAAGGAAGTTGAAGCGTTCTATAGAAATTTCTTGAAGAGATATCATTCATCTCCATTAGCGCCGCAGATCCACGAGATTTTGAACCCTGTCGATTTCGTATCAAACTCTCAACCAAACCATTCAGAAAGCTTCAGCGCCCATATCACCCACAACCAGGCACCGCCAATGCCTAATGATGAAACGTTAGTTGAATGCGATAGTTGCAAGGTGTATCTGGCTCCTGATGTAATCTTTAAAAACAAATGCAATCACACTATTTGCATTTACTGCGTCCAGGAGCGAAATTGGAGTATTGCGGTTAAATGCTTTTTTAAAGGCTGTCTTGCAGAACTCAAAAAGAGGGAGCTCGAGGAATTTGTTATTGCTAAAGGCGATCCGAATCACAAGCCGACACTCAACTCCGATCCCGCTTTCGCGCCCACGAATGGTTCAGATACCAGCTTCGCGCCATCAAAGAAAGACATGGTGACTTGCAGCCTCTGTAATCGATCCATAGTTCACACAAAAGTCTTCAAGAACTCTAGCTGCGGGCATTTCTACTGCACGGACTGCATATCTTACGATGATCTAGAACATAAGACGTATTGTCCGCAGAAAAACTGCTACTCCACGATCAATCGGTCTGCGATGAAGAACTTCGTTACTATGGTAGCGAAAGAAGAAATGGTGGTAATGACAACAACAGTGACATGTTTCGCTTGTAATGAGAACACTGAGTTAAGCTACACGAAGAATTCGAAGCCTACGTATTTCAAATGCCTGAAGTGCAACCAAGTGAACTGCTTAACGCATCGAGGCGCGATGAAAGAATGTTATTGCTACTGTCCGGGGTGCTCAGGGAATCTGAAAATCGACCTAAAGAACAATACGAAAAGCTGTATAAACTGCAAGCAGTATCTTTGCGGGACCTGTAAAAAGGAACTGGAGGCGGATAAGACCTGTGGGTGCACTTGCCGAGTGTGTTTAGAGAAAAATGAGGATAAAACTTCAATGATCTGCGTGACGTGCCGAGAAGATCCGAAAGTTTGTCCGGAGTGCCTAGAAGAATTGAATGAATATACAAGGTTTGCGATGAAATGCAAACATGTGATTTGCAAAGCATGTCGACTTGAGTCCTTTGATGCGGCGGATAGGGACCGCACTTATCACAGGAATGAAATGAACGGAGAGACGAAGAATAAACAGCTGCCAGAAAAATGTAGCATTTGCGATTTATTAGCAAAGTTCATTGAATCTGAAATTTCTGAACAGGCTTAAATATTTGTAAAAATTCATGCCGATTAAGGGGGAGGGCATGCGAGCAATTGCCTAGAAAGAAAAATTTATCTCAGTAATCTCTTCAATGATTTTTATTTATTGAATGAAGATTGTATTTCAGTTTAAAATACTTTCTTTGACCCAAAAAAAATTTGATCTGAGTCATTAACTCGTTCGAGGATAATGAAGACACTGCTTATACATGAAGGTAAGTTTCATGGAATGACATAAGATTTCTATTATAAAAAATGATCTGTGATAGATAGCAAGCCAAGATTGCGAGGTTATTTAGAGTTTTTATTTCTTGTTTTGAACACCAGAAACAGTTCTATGCTCTCAGCAAGACTCTCTTTCTCAAGAGTAACGCATGAACTGAAGAGCGAGTATTAATAGTGTAATAGCAATCTAGTATTTCAAAACTCATAATTCGGTTAAAAACGATTGATTTCTTGAATAATTCGAAAACATATCATCAAAGCTTCCTTTTTTAGAATACTGACGACTTCTTTCTCATTGTACAACATAGTGCTCTTGTCTTGTAATTTAACTAAGTCGCAGATTGCTTTCATCAGTCGAGTGAAATGCTTATTGATATCATTATCGTGACAAGCTTAAATAAATTCGATAGTATAAAAACCTTCAATTACCAGTACGTCTAATCGTACATCCAAATATTAATTCTCGAGTTTATAAATTAGTACAGCTATTCACCCCGACCTAAAAAATGGAGATGAGCACTTTTGCCATTGACGATGGCTTCGTTGAAGCCATGGTCAGAGGATTCCGTTCGGGCTTCCTCACCGATGAGAATTACAACGCGATCAAAACCTGCAACAACCTCCAAGAGCTAAAAATCGTAAGTCCCATCTCTCTTGTATTTCATTCTTCTCTCCTCAAAGCTTCATCGGCCACAACTGCCAGCCGCCCTTAACATCTCTTCTATTTGCTCTCTTTTTCTTTCTTCTCATCCTTTGTTCGAGAGCTGACTCCAAATTTTTATTAGGTTCTTGAAGAAACTGACTACGCCCCTTACCTCGTGACCGAAGGCTCCAACCTTCCAGTCACTCAGCTTCGTGCTCGTCTAAAAAGGAAATTGGCTGACGAATTCGCTTACTTACAAGCCCAAGCTGTCTACCCACTGTCAGAATTCCTTAGATTGATGCTCTGCCGCTTCATGATCGACAACGTCGTCAACATCATCGAAGGACTCAAAAACGGCGTCAACCCCGAGGACTTGATTGCCAACGCTGACCCTCTGGGCTACTTCCCGGAAATTAAGAATATGAAAATCGTCGATGCTGACGATTTCACCGGTCTCTACTCCACCGTCCTGATCGATACTCCAGTCGGACCATACTTCTCCAAGTTCCTTGAGGAAAATATCGGTGAGGGCAGCGAAAGCAAGACTCTGCAGGAAATCCATAACATTTTTAAGGAGCTAAAGCCTGAGCAAATCAGAACTTCATTAAAGAAAATGTGGTTAGAGAGCTTCTATTATTTCATCCAAAAGGAATGCAATTCAACTACCAAGGAAGTCATGGGCGACCTCCTGATGCATGAGGCGGACTATAAAACCATCCAGGTCATCTACAACTCCATCGGCAACAAGGACCTCACTTCTATGGTCAGCAGAACGACCACCAGAAAGAGATTATGTCCTTCTCTTGGCTACCTGTACCCTGACTGTGAGAGGGAATTGGTGAACGTCACTACCTTGGATAATTTGAAAGCTGCGGTCGTTGGAATCAGCACCTACAGCGAGCTGTTGAAGGAAGCCCCTGATCCAATTAAAAAAGAGGAGTATAACCCTAACGCGAAGAGTTTGGACGATCTGATGTACGAGGAGGAAGTAAAGAAGTACTCTCTTGCTTTCGAAGGACAAAACCACTATGCTGTGTTTTACACTTATCTGAAGCTGAAGGAGCAGGAAATCAGAAACATCACCTGGTACGCTGAGCTCGTTGCGAGAAAGCTGCCAAAGAACCACCCAGGATGGAAGAAGATCATTGTTCCTTTCAGATGGGAAGCAGGAAAATAATCAGGTAAGATAATGGTGAGCTGCGTATTGGATGAGTCTGTTTTAGCTAAGAAGTAATTAAATCGTTCAAAGCAGCTAGTTAAACTGAAATCAGTTTATATACTTTTCAGTTGCGAATTTGATAAGAGAGAATTATCAGTGAGAAATATCAATACATAGGTATCGAATGGAATTGAAATATTTTAAAAAAACCACCGATCGTAGAAGCTTCGAAAGGTTGAGTGTAACCAACAAATCACTAATTCTCATTAGGAAATGAGGTCTCAGGTAAGTCAGGTCAGGGGCTTAGTTAGTTCATATTTATCAGAAAATAGATGGCTTAATAGAATCAGTAGGTTTTCTATTGAAGGGATATTAAGGTAACTAACTATGAAGTCGATTAGAAATATATATATTTATTGATATCTATAATGAGTAACGTAGTAAGAGTAGTGAGAAGTAGAGTTAGGATTGGAAAATTTCTGTAAACGCTGAATGTTTTCCAAGGAGTAGATTTTTTGATTATTTATAGGAGTGTGATGGAATCTTCTTTTCGGTTTAGTTGAAATGGGTACTTTAAAATAACACAGTAGTGATCGCTTGGGTCCTCTTTCTTTTTTAAAGATAAAGGCGTATCGCTGCTCAATTTAAGCTATCGCGAGACTCGCTCTTAATGGTGCTTCCTTCTGAAAAACCTTCAAATTCGGGTTCTGACTCGTTATCAGATATTTCGAAACCGATCGATTGAATTGGACACTCCTCTTTGATGACCTCTTCAAAAGATAGAGGAGAGAAAGGACTCTCCAGCATATCACTGGATCGCCTCGGTTTGCTGCCTTTGATAGTGGTGCCTTGACTATCATCACAAGTTATTTCGTCTTTTTCATATTGGAAGGAAGCACTTGACGCTTTTCCCTCGAAAGTTGCCAGAACTTGTTTTTCTTGAGTTTGTGTGATGGTCTTTACACCATTGTCATCATAAAAGATTTTATTAAGCTTCAGATCGATGCAATAACTGGGGAAAAATGAGTATTGGCACTCAGCTCGCGAAGATAGCCAGAGCTCCAAGTTCAAATATCGATCTTTTAGCTGTCGGAGCGAGCCGGCAAAAATCATGGAGGTCAATTCGTCTTGCTCAGAAAGATCATATTCATATGCACTGAGAAGCTCAGAGACTCCAAGCAGTTTGTTCTTGCAAATATACACCAACGAGTCCCAGTCTTCGGAGGACCGAAATGGATGGAGATCGATATCACGCATCACTGAGTCAATATGCTCACTGATTTCTTGTTCGTAGCTGATAAGATTAGTCATAAGTTTCCGCTTATTAAATTTGAGGAATCAGATTTCCAAATTAATTCTGCAAAAGCTTTAAATCTTATGGAAATACGATATTTTCAATTTATATTTGAATGTAAATAAGGCTCAATCAAATTGCTCATTTTTCCCCCCTTCCTGTTGTCCCAGAAAAAATAATGAGTAATACTTTGTCCCTCTATGATATAAGGAAAGGTGGTCTAAACTGATTAGTTATTGAAGAAGGCAGTCAGAAAATGTGCTGATTAAAGGAACCAGTAAATCTCTTGCTCTTAATCTCATTTAATTACATTCTTTGAGACTTTGCTGGTTCAGCAAAGTTGTAAATGGCTAATAAGTGAAATATGGGAAGAAGTTTAACAGGAATAAATCGGAGTTTAGAAGTTAATGGATTTAGACACGACAACAAAAAAATTAGGGTGACAATGGAGATTTGCTGCTTTCAGCATCAGCGAACAATAGCTTTTGGTAAGACATTTCAATGCCCTTTGGCTGCTCACCGGATTGCTTCATGACGAAATTATTAAAGACTCAAATTGAAAATAAATTAATTACGTCTTTCTCCTGCTTAGTCTTAGGATTCTCTTTTTTCGTGCGTCCCTTTTTCCCCTTTGGATTCTTTTCTAGTTGCAGCACATCATTTTCTTCCATATCTCTATGCTCTTGTTTAATTTCTTTCTGTCTTTGACGCTGCTTCTTCCGATTCATGCAGCAGCACCAGCAGCACGTGTTGGCAACGAATTCGCAAACGCTCATCGAGCAGCAGCTCAATTTGTGATTAATCAAACAATAAACCATCATACGAAGGATAGGAAGACCTAATAATGTCATTTGAATACACTGCTGCTATGGCAAAGCTTTACCGATCAAGAACCCAAGCAGGAGAAGCAGAATTACAAGCAAACTATGCTGATCAGGATCTCGTTTCATTATGCAATTCAATGCCGTTGTATCGTTCAAGCAGAGAGCTGGATTTCCTGGCTTGCAACATATATCACAATCAAGCAAATCGCATGAAGTGATGTCCACACCTCCCGAGTTCGCATCCGCAAGCTTCAATAGAAGCACAAGAAGCAAGCAACCCACAAACTTCATATTTCACACCTGAAATGAAGTAATTAATTTTATCTGATTGTCGTAAAAATTTTCTTGAAACTAATGAAATATTCAACAATGGGATAAATAAAGAAGTATATTAGTAAAAGTATGCATTGTTGAGAGTTACTTGGCCTCATATCTTACTTTACTTACGGATATTATGGTTCTTGCGAGTATGTATAACCTAGCAATGAGTATTAATGTGCTTATTTAGGCGAATGTTAAAGCAAGAGCTTATGTAAAATTAAATCTCAGGTTAAATCTTTCTGAAATCGTAGTCAATGAAAAGCGGCGTATCGAAGGCCTCTTCCTTGACCTTGCCAGTCTCCACGTCAAATTTATATCTAATATTCAATGGGTCGAGTTAGAAGACCAATAAACGCATGGAGTTACCTAATTTCACGGCATTGATACGTTTCTGGGACCAGCTTGATAACGTTATGTAAAGGGACATCGAGATAAGGGACGTTGTCAATGTCATGCTTGGTTAGATAAGAATAGAGACAACGCAACACTGCATTGTGCGCGATGACGATAACGGGTACCCGTGTTCTCTCAATCTCGTAGATAATTGGCTCAATGCGCTGAATGACATCCATGTAACTCTCGCCTCGCGGATACCTGTATCTTAATTTGTCGAACGAACGCTCTTTGGACTCGAATGGGTATATCTCCTCGATCTCTTCGTATGTCATGCCGTCGCAAAGCCCGGTGTTGATCTCATCTAATATTTTCAGATAATACGGCTTTCCAATATCGATTTCGTTGGCGGTTGTCATGGCCCGCTTAAGCGTGCTGGTAAAAATCCTGCAGTCTTTGATTTTTTCCTTTTCTTGCTCCTGACGGAAAAACTCTTTAAGATGCTTTGCGTACTTCATTCCTTTCTCTGATAGTCCGCTGTCCCCACCAACGCGATCTTCTGTATTGTAAATACTTTCTCCATGGCGGGAGAGGTAAATCGGACGTGGAATTATATGCAGATTCATGAGAAAAGACACAACTTTCGAGGCAAGAAAACCAGAAATGTTATGCATTATGACCTAATGGTGAATATATTATACAATTAGAGGAAGTGTTAAGTGATGAAAAACTCACTTTTTTGCCTGTGTCTATCAGTTTAATGAAAGAGCAACCCTACAGTTGGAGAAAATAATTAGCAATGCTTCCCATCAAGCGATTTGTACCTCACCATCTCCTTCGACTGATATCGTCTGATAGCTTTTTTTGTATTTTTCTATTCTGTTTCTAAAGTCTTCTGCAGCCTAGATTTCATTAGAATCGTGTGAAAAATCATGCAACCATACCTTATCTTCTGGGACGCCTTTATAATCAGGAGAAGATAGCTTAGTATGGCGGATATTTGTTTCTACTACGGCTTCATCGGTACAGATACTCTCGATCCAGACGAGCTGATTTGATGATATGAAAAATTGCGTTCAGGAGTTCACATTTACTCTACAAGTCGGCATTTTCTCTTCAAGATACTTTGCAACAGCCGCTCTACGGG
>ENA-UOTZ01000369-UOTZ01000369.1-compost-metagenome-genome-assembly--contig:-NODE-369-length-38228-cov-9.043433_pt1 | contig 38228 bp, 28 predicted proteins | sample MGYA00238144_ERZ746983 | MGnify/ENA primary metagenome ERZ746983 (study PRJEB28759, sample SAMN06268863) | compost metagenome | isolation source: single cell | place: USA: California, Emeryville, Joint...
AAATTTTAGGAGGTCTACTCAATTGCAATGAATATTTTTACCTCGTTTGTGGCTGCTTTATTTGGATCTTCTTCCTTGATTCCTTGCTCTTGCACTGAAGCCTCTTGGACTTTGGGTTTCTAATCCACAACGAAAAATAAGAGAGAAAACCTTGAATTGAGTAATGCACTTGATGGCCATTAATATTCTGAGATTTGCCAATAATTTCATAACCTTCAGAAATATCGGAATTCTTTCTGAACGAATTGTCTGGTTTTAGGTCCTTCTTTTTACTCTTCTTTCTATTTTTGTGCTATGAAAAAAGTGTTTACAATGCATTGCAGTCAATTCATTTACCAGTTCTTTTAAGAGTTCGTAATCAGCTTCAAGATTTTGCAGCTTGTTAAAGTTTGCTTCTTTCAGCTTCAGCTCTAGTGCAAGTTGTTCTAACTAAAGCAAAGGATTTTGGTGACTGACAGTTTCAGCTCGCTTAAATTGCTACTTTCTCTTCGAGAGCTTTCGATAGTACTTGATGCTGGGTTTCAAGTTCTTTATTTTGCGCTAGAACCTCATTTGTTAAAATAAAATGGTTTGATGGTCTTTCAATTGGCAATACTGGGATCAAATTTTGATTGTATTCTCCAAGAGTGATCACTATATCCTTAATTTGTTTCTCTCGCAACAAAATTTTATCATTTATCACTTTTATTTCTTCGGTCTCAGGTAATAGCCGCAATTTCTCCATATTTGTTATCTATAATAATTTCACAATAAATTCCTTCAAAGTTCGCGCTACGAAGAATTCTTGAATATAATTCAAATAATACAAGTTATTGATTCTGGTAGTATTTAGAACTGATCATATAGAAATTTAACGTTAATCACTGTGCACGACCCTCTCTGACGACCTCCCTGACAACACCATAATAATATTGGATAGCTCTCAAATGGATGGATAGAAATTTTACTCTTTTTCATCCGAGAGCTTAGCCGTTTACATCGAAATTTTTTTTTTTACTAATTAGAAGTTTTGCGAGAATTTTACCAAAATAGGTTTTTAGCAATTCACCAAAAATATCTGTTAATCATATTCAAAAAACAGTCTAGTTTTTTTGACATTCTTCTTTTTTCTGATGTTTTTGCGTTTATTTTTCGTCCATGATCCAGAATGCGTATTATTAGGAACTTTACGGTAAAATTATGGTCTCCTTAACAAGAACATTGCAACAGTAGACAGACATTGATAATCAACGATCATTATTTATTTATTAAAAAAAACAACAATAGGATTTCCAGATTATGAATAATAATTTTCACACAAGATCTTCCAATTTGCAAGTTGTAGGTATTTTGCGATCTTAGTAACGCTACAGCTCGCTTTTTCTCACCATAGAATAAAAAATTTTCCAAAGAGGCTGGTCGGTTTGTCTAACTAATGAAAAAAATTTAAAAATAAAACAGTCAAGGATAAAATTCCAAATCTTCTCGACGTCTATTTTGGACGTCACAAAACCTCTTTCACAAACTTCTAGAAGAATTAGATCATTCAAATCAAGTCTATCTTCATAGTGAAATTATTTCGGAGCTGTTAAAAGTAAAAGAGCTATTGAATAAACTCCCATGTCTGCAAGAGACTCAAGACGATCAAATGTAATCCATCTGATTCACCATCATTTCATGGGTTTTATAGAGGAAAAGTGCAAGCAGACCATCAGATCATCCCTGAAATCATAAAAAACCTTGTAGAAAACAGCGCTGTAATGATCTTCAAATTGTTGCATCAGTTCCTTAAGCACGGTCTGTCTTTCATTCTAGTAATTTAGGTAATTACTCTATTACCGACAAAGAACGTGAACAATACTTGTGAAAGCGTACGTGCATTTAAAGTGGGAAATGCATTTGAAATAGTTTCCGACTCGCATATTACATCAAATTTGTTGGTATTAAAGATAGCTTTGAAATAAGTTTGAAGGAATTGATGAAGATTGTCCACATTGAGTCTAGAGGTTATCAAATAGAGATGCAAAACTTGGGGCGTGTCGAGAGATTTCTTTGTATAATAAACTTAAATTGAGCAGCTGAAAAAATAATCATCTACCTTTTTGTAAACTGAAGCCTGGTGAAGATCCACTGGCGTCTGTGAACAAATAATCTCAGAGAGGCTGCTAGTGTTTTCATAGATGAAATGCGATCAATTATTGTTCTCCTTCTGCTCCATCTTAAAATAATTACAATTGGGTTTAACATATTAAAGATTAAGTCATAAAAAATGGAATAGAGGCAAAAAGTAATCTATGAATAAACTCATTCAATTAATGATCAGCCTCCTGAACATCCAATTGAGCTCATATCCCGCTATAAAGTTTTCTTTCGGAGTAATTAGATTTCTGCTGAACCCTTTAAAATGACAGAGTTTTTCTTAAAATTGGTTTTCTGGATATAGAAAAAAGGCTGATTTCAACATATGCCATAGACTGAGTAAAAAACTCGACAAACGAATGGAGATTTCTCAGCGTTTAGTTTGGCTTCTGATGGGATCACAAACAAACAGAAGTATCTATTGATTGAATTTATATATAGCAATGAATATGAAAGCATTAATTGGAAGTAATTGGAAGGCATGCAGACATTTTTCACTTATTCTGTTTCATCAAATTAATTACTTGCTCTTGGCATTCTCGAGCTTTTTGTTGCCAAATCTCAGCCAACCCAGGCTCAACCTTACCTATCACCGCATCAAAATTTATCACTTTAAAAGGAAGACGGACCCAGCCATAAAACGGATCCTAAACAAGATCTCAATATCAATACCTCAGCATTAAATTGTTACTTGATAAAACCATGCAATTTCTATCACATTCTCATCAAGCACATTTAAAAATGCAGTAGCCCATCTTGGATTCTGAAATCCGGTCTCCGCTAAATGGATTTTGCCAGAGCCACGCTTTAACTCCTTATCGAGAACCATCCTAAAGGTTTCTTTGCCTTGTGGAACATTCACATCTCCTGTTTATTTCTAAAAACTACAGCAAGAAAGATTATTTGCCTGAAAGTTTCAGTGCTCTTAAAATATATCCTTCTTGAGTGAGCTTGAGAAATTCTTTCCCATGGGTTCTATAGTCTCCTATTAAAAAAAAAAGAAGAAGCAAGGATTTTTCCAAGGTTTTTCACACCAGTACCTATCCAGATCCCAGAGAATTTTGGTAGCTGACGAAATTCTTTGTATTTTTGTTTCCAATTTTCCTTTTCAGAGTAAATGAGTTGAGAGGTTTTTAAATGAGCTTTTTTTCGATTAAAATGGAAAGATATTTCATCCAATGAAGGTGTATTTTCTTGTTCTGTTTGTATTTTTTCACTCATGATTCTATTGTACTCCTCTTCTTCCATATCCAGTGTTACAGCAAGAAAATCTTCGTCACGTGCTGGATCTGAATTCAAGAATGCAGCGTAGTCTCTTATAACAATTCGAAACCATAATTTATTATCAACTAGCTTGTGATGAGCTTTGCATGTCATCTGAAATTGCATAATTGACTGTAGGTCGAGAAATTCAATCAAGTAGAGCTTAAGTGATTGCATGATGTAATTTTAGATTAAATATGCTTCGGATATCACTCACCTTCACTTCTGCCGGAAAATTTGCAATTTGAACAAGAGATTCCATTGGATTTAATTTGTTCAGGCTATGATTATAATTTTATTCTCTTGGAATAAATATTAACCTTTCAACGATCTCGATTCGAGGGTTGATGTCGTTGCTGAGCCAGAGTAGAAATAGCCTTTAAAAACCACTCTCTGAGAAATACCTTTGATTGAAGAATAAATGAGAAGAAACTCTTATGTATTTTATGTGTGAACAAAGTAAAGTATTCACAAGCATCAAGATAAATAGAACTGCCAAGAATTATTGCAACAACTGTATGAGATATTATCGGGTCTTGAATAAACATTAGTTTAGAGAACGCCTGTTGAGGATGCTCGGAACTGCGCCTTAAACACCTCCCAAAAAAGAGAATACACGGGAAATACCTGAAGTTCGTACTTTTTTCTTTGTGCACTTTTGGAATTCCCAAACAATCAAAACCCCGTGGAATTTTGGGCCATCTATAAATCCAGATTTTAATCCAGAAAGATTGTTTTCACGATTTTTTAATGATTTATGAGCAAATGAGGCTCCATCTGGACTATTTTTCTTTTATTCTCAACTTTCAAAAACATTTCAACCAAATCTGGAATTTATTGTGCGAAAATTATTTGAAGACAATATAAGACCAAATTAGAAAGTGACCTTGACCAGCAACTCACTTTTAAAACTATCAAGGCTTCCTAAACTAGGCTGAGCAATCTGAATTTTTTGTAACGAGCTGAAAAACTTAAATTTTGAAGCCTGTTAAATTGTAGATAATAGATCTCAGCTATTGCACCTTATTCAAATTTTGTTAACTCATATTCAAATAATAACTAATTCTCTCTCACTGTTGATATGGAATCAAAAGGGTTCAAGTGCAAAACACATCCAAAAGAGACCATTCAAAGACTCACAATTAACAATGATGGAAAGTCTCCTCTCTTCTGTCTAGAGTGTGTGATCAATAGACAGCAGGTTGGATCTCAACCCTTGCCAAAGCTTCATTCATTTGAAGAATATTTTGAAGAAATCAAATACAGAATGACTGAACATGAGCTTGCAGTTCGCAAAGATAACGTTGCTCCAAAAGAAACAAAGGCCTTTCTCAGCAAAGAAGACGAACTGATTTCCACTTTCTCTGCTCATATCGACAAAGAAAAAGAAAAGGTGAAAAATTACTTCGCTTACATGTGGACTGAGATCAGTGACTTACTGCTGAAGAAGAAGGAAGCTTTGATCAAGAAACTTGATCGAGATCTCCTCCTTTACAAAGAAAATTTTAAAACTCTCAAATATCAAGTGGATCTCATCTACAAAAAAGAAATTCCTAACATGTTTCCAACTCGTGATCAGCTAATGCAGACAGCAAATAACCTGTCTGACACAAACGAACTCGAGAAATACATTACAAAACTGAACAAGGAGTCCATTACTTATCTGGAAAAGAAGGACGCGCCAGAGGACTTTTTTAGAAGTTTATCGAAAAAAAAGATCACGAAATGCACACAAGAGTTTCAAACGATAGTCTCTGAGCAACTACCAACCTTTGAAGTCCAGCCTTTGAACCAGTTTTTGCTTGATTTCCATCGAATGATAAGAGATTTAGGTATCAGAAACAATGTGGAGCCTGCAAATTTCTTTGGACCAATGCAAACAGGGTTAGAAATTACTGAATCTGAGCAGAAGATGCTTTCAGATTGGATTGATGGATCCTCAAAGGTCGGCTACAGTTTAAGGTACCGCGCCACAAGGGATGGCTTCCAGTCCCAAGATTTTCATGATAAGTGTGATGGAGTGGCTCCGACAGTTACTATAGTGCGGACCTCAAATGGAGAAATTTTTGGTGGTTACACCGATGTTTATTGGGATCCGACTGACCTTAGCAAAACGGAGGAAATCGAAGATGACAAATTTAAACGCACCTTTTTGTTCTCTTTCAAGAGGGGACAAAAATTCGAGCGAGTTTCTAAAGGTCTGATCTCGATAGTGAGAGATCTGAGTCTCGGACCAACGTTTGGGGCTGGTGATTTGAGCCTAGGTTCGAAAGGAGAACTTAAGGAGGGTGTCTGCCAGCTAGGAAATGCTTTTGAAAGTGGAGGAGACAAATCAAATGTTTGCTTAGCTGGCGAGAAAACCTTTAAAATTCAAGAGGTTGAGGTGTTTGCTGTTAAGACATACAAGCAAAGCCCTGGAAAACCTTCTGATGGGAACAAAGCAGTGGACTCACCACTCAAGAAAGCACTTGCTAAAGCAAAAAATGATGATAATCTTAAAAAAGTTGATGAAAAAAGTGAGATCCTTCAAGAGCAGCTAGGTATGTTTAAGAATCAAATTAGTAAAGATCTTGCTCTCGCAGTAAATAACATATCGAAACTCGAGAAACAAAACCAAGGTAACCAAGTTTTACAACAGAAGATCGCTGACAAACTTCAACCACCTAAAAAGTCAGGAAAATAATAGTGCTATAGGATTACATGAGATTTGAATGCTGATTATTCCCCCATGTGTTCGGATAGAAAAATGTTAGTGGCCTTTTTATTTACTTAAAAAAATTGAGATATTTCCAACCAAACAGAAAAACAAAACACAAAAAAGTCTAGGCTATCAATGAATTGGCTGAGACTGGCTCACACTTCATTGATCCAGTCAAGTGAAGATTTCCGTTGAAAAAAGGATTCCCGTACTCATAACAGAAAGAGACTCGATAAAATATGAAAATCTTTGTTTGAATGACATTTTTTGATAAGGACAAAGCTTAGAATAGTTTTCGATATGAGTTCAGGCCATGCGCAGAAAATTGCAATAATGAGCAAATATTTATACGAAAAGAACACGCAGATCCTCTTCATATTGTATCTCAAAAACCACTGAAAAATAAATATACTAATTCTTCTTGAAATAGAATGGAATATTCATTGTTTTAGACAGAATATTGAGTAACTTTTTCTTTGAGACTAGATTTGGGTTGGCATTTAGTATTCTCAGCAGTAATTACCCCTTCTACGAATGTTGCTGCTGAATGAGCCTCACCAATCCAAGTTCCAGAGATATTTGCTGTGCTTCCATTCCAGTAGGTAAGCGTTGCTGTGAAAGGCACGCTTGTATTCTCAATGTTCAGTTGAAGTGTGTAGTTGTAGACCGAACAAGAGGGAAGATCCACAGTTTCGAGGGGAGATGTGAAAGTTGATTCGAAATTGAGCTCTGTATTAAAATCAAAGTCGGAGGCAAAGTATGGCTCGGGTTGAGTTGTAAGAGTTGTAGAATTCAAAGCTGGAACATCAAAAGTAGCTGAAAAATATATTGGAAGATCTACTGTTGCATTAGTTTTCCACATTCTTGAAAAGATCCTGGAACCTTGGAGCGAGAATGCTTTTTCAATGGTCTGTAAAGAAGTATTATTGACTTCCATTGCAGCAACAACAACAGTCTTGGAGCTTTCAATAGATGCCGCGTTCAGATCGTATGTGAAGTTGATATAAGTAAGAATGTTGCTTACAACTGGAGGGTTGGAATTAAGAACATTCATTATTGGATCAGAGCGGTGGCTCGACAGTCTGTGGCGATGAGTGCGACGAGCGAATGCAAGAGAACAAAGAAAAAGTATCAGGAACAAGTATTTTATTTGGGTCATTTCTCTCCTTGAACTGTTTCTTATTCGTTTTGGTAATCTAATTAACTGTAGCTTGAAACGCTACTGTATTTGAAAACCTCAAGCTGAATCCAGGCATAAAACTCAAACTTTTTCAGATTGAAAAGAGATTTTGATTTGGGGGGGGGGAGGGAACTCAAATAAGCGTTAGTTCTTGAATGGGTTGTGATTTATAGCTAATTTTCTATTTGATGTAAATTAAGTGCCGATTTTCATGCCGCAAAACATCTTTGTGAACCCAAAAAAGTTCGAGCAGCACTCTTTGCTTAGAGTAAACACAAACACAAAATAATATACGAACATATCACATCCAAAAAAATTTTTATCATATCAATTTACAGGATTCTCTACAACAAATGCTATGAACTCTAACCCTATCTTAGATAAAATAAAACACCGTGGCACAATGACAGACTAAAGCAATACTGGAAAGCGGACTATCTCTCGATCAAATAAGACAACATAAATGTATCTTGCATCTTCCGACCAAAGTAAGCCTTTAATATAACCTGAAAACACTGTTAGAATGATAGAAACAAAAGAATTAGCAAAGCGTAAAGTAATAAGAATAATGGGAGTGAACAGTTTACAATTATTGCTGTTTATAACGCAAGTTTGGATTGACTGCAGAGTTTCGATATCAAACACTTTGACCAACGAAGAAAACGTTGTGTTTGCGATTAAATAATTTTGGCTGCTATCGAGACTCAGCATATTTAGCTTGGTGCCTATTCGAAAGAAAAAATAATGAAGCTTCCTCAACAGCTGAAACCTGAGTACCTTCGAGACCAGTTTCAAAGACACTTGAGATAGAAGGCTCGACTATTGAAACAACATGAAGTTTTTTACTGCTTCGTCCGAAATAAATAAGTTTGTACTCTTTCGTCAGACAATAAGATTGAACTGATAAAAGGGTCGCAGATTAAACAAGAGCGTAGAATACTTTTCTTACTTTCGACATCTTTGACCTCAAATATGTGGTTCTCATCATTAATATCAAAGACATTAATCGTTCCTGTGCTCAAACCCATCATCAGATACTTTCCATCTTGTGAAAACTTGATATTTTTTATATTTTCATGACTCATTGCGCTCTAATTGATGGTTCAGTAAGAGGACTGGATGAATTTTAAAACTACAATTCCATGCATAGTTTTTACGATTCTTCTTTTTTTGAAATCGTAGAAGTCCAGCATACCGTTTCTCAGTGATAAGATGCAAAACCATCCAGTGGACACACAATAGTCAATTACTGTGCTCCAATCTAACACACGATCAGTTGTGGAATTATTGGTTGAACTACATTACTTATGTCTCGGATCGTGAGGATCAGTTTCTGGGTCTTTATGTCAAAAAACTGAATCCTTGTATGGCAATGAAGTACTAACATCTTGGCGGAAGGCACCAGGAAAATACACTTCGGAGTATGAACTTTGTAATTAATAATTTATAGATGCATCTTGCATTCTAGAGCGAACTTGTGTTAGTTACTCTCCAAAGCTGAGACTTTTTCTCTGTTCAGAGTTTTGATAAAATTCTTCCTGTTGGTATCGTATATAAGTACTGATTTATCTTCCAAAATGCAAAAAATGGCGTGTTTGTATATCGTGGTGCAAACACTGCTGATTTTGTCTATAGGAATTGGTGTAAGAGATAGGGTCGTTCGTTTTGATTACCAACGAAGAGGTTATATACTTGCATAGCACTGGTAGCTCTTGTTAATGAGATTGTAACTATACTTTTGGTAATTTCGTTAAGTGCTGAGCCTATAATAAATATTTCAGAAATAGGTGTCTTAAATTGTTATGGAGTAGAATCAAGCTCAGCCGTAACTGGAAGTTGAAGCTGTATTTTTTCACTTTTATTTCTTAGACAATTTGAATTTCACATCCAATTTTAAGGCTCATAATTTTTTCCTCCTCTCAGACAGAAATTTCTCTTTTAAAGTTTCAGCGAGCTTGAGGACTCTTGAAAGAGCAGATCAAACTGAACTTATGATTTTCTTGTCGAATAACAAAATTATTCATTCCGTTATGCTTATATGCACAATTGGCTTCTCTTTTTCTTGTGAATCTGCATATGCTGTATGCCTCAAAGATATTCATGTATGAATCATTTGTTATTGATTACAAGTAAAATGAAATGTAAAATGAGCATATACATTTAATTCTCAACGTAGGTACATGGCAAATAATTACCGCCTAAGGTCCAAAAATATGATCCTTTGCAATTGGGCTGAATGGACATTTTTTATGTTTTAATTCTTCTGCAATTTCATGGATCTTTTCTGGAGGTAGAGCTCTCCATCGACAATGTGGAGAGCAATACTGCTTTTCATTTTCATTAATCTCACCCCGACATTCAGGTTTGTCTTTTCCTTCAGATTGTTGTTTACCTTGAACACCTTTATCAACAAGAGAAGAACGGTCTGTCATTTTTTCCCCCTGGTCTCCTGATTGTAATTTTGTTTGTAGCTAAAATATATATGTATATCTATGTTTGTTTTGTTTTTTTAATTGATCGAGAATTTATAGGATTTTTTTTTATTATTATTGCCAGTAAGATGCTGAACAAGATTACGAAAAAGAATGTTTTTCTGGGCAGTAAGTCAAAGAGAACTACTTCTTTCGAATAATAATGAACAGTTTCTTTGCAATTAATGACAAGAAATTCTGAGGATAATGAGTAAGTAGCAAGTTTATGCTACAAAAGCGTCTATCTCAATCTCCCCACATTTTCATCCTTATCAAATCTATATTGCACTTGGGTAGAAAATTCTGTTAAGTTCGTAGAAGAAGGAAATTATTGCCCATAGTTTTCGTAGATGAGAGTTAATTCAATTCACTTCAATAACAAATGATGAATCACCTAATTGTTATAAACTAACTGCCCAACATAATTAAAATAAATCTTAAGGCTGAGTTTCAAAAAGGTGTACGTACTACTGACCATCTAATACGATACATTTTCAGCAGAATAAAGTGACACCGTGCAACCAACTTGCCTATCCTTTCAAAGTTAAAACTGTATTTTTCATTCTTAGGCAGCATAATAATAACATTGACTGAGGTCATATTAATTAATTGAGGAGCAGACGTTTTGCTCTCAGACAAATCTTAGACATTTGTGATCTTCATTTTGCTGACTAGAATGAGCATAATTGCGGCGTTAAAGTGAGTTCGATTAAGAAATAGAGTTAAGCTCTGAGTCTTTTAATACAAAGCTGAAAGCTCTATGGTGATCATTAAGAGATTTGAGATCTAAATTGTAAGCATATTGACAATTCCACAGCAACCAAAAAATGAATAAGCAACTTTGTTCTATCGTGGTTAGAAAAAAAGTCTAATCGACTCTTAAAATCAAAATGAATTTATTATTAATCAATTTATGGAACAAGCAAAAACTGAACCCCTTCTTTCAAAACTTGAGAATTATTCATCCGTCACTCTCAGAGATTCTAAGGCTCAAAAAGGAGAAGGAGACACCATTGGAAGATTAAATTCATTTGAAACCTGGAAATTTTACTTTGATCCAAAAGCAGGGATGTATATACCAAAAAATAACGCATTTTTGCAGGAATCTGAAGTTCAAATCTTATTCAGAAAGATCTACAACGACATAGGAAGTGAACTCACAGAAGCTGGAAAGCAGATGATCAAGCAAAAGCGAAAAAAGAAAATTTCTTTTTGTATAACTTTTTTCGCAGCAATAGTTTTCTTGCTATTAAAAGCATTCCCTTCATCGTTTATCAATTACTATACAACACTCTACAACACAGTAATCGGAATCGGATTGATGGCTTTCCTCTATTTCCTCGCAAAAATGTTTGGTGAAAAAGAGGGTGTATCTCATGACATCAGAGAGAAGATCGATCTGAAAATTACAGACATCTTGATCTCGCATAATAGAGAATATATCAGATACCATGGATTCTTTTGGTATAAGGATTCGGATTGGACGACCATAGCAATGGAGAAGTTTCCTTATCATCATCAGGAAGATAACAAATATGGAATATCAATTGATTTTTTAGACGAGAACGCTAACACCAACACTCCAAGGAGCATTGAAATGAGAGAGATTAACAAAGGGTCATCTCATTTTCATTTTAAAAAAGCACCATAATGAAAATTGTTTCGAGATAAAATGGTTTGTAATAAGTAAACAACTGTCTCATTCCTGTTGAGCAGGATTACGTTCCAATGCTAGAAGCCTTTATATTTCTTGATTTGGTTTCCATTTCCCAATTTTTGTATTTCGGCACGAATGAGTCCACTAATTTATACAGTCATTTTTTTTGTTTTTTAATTTGCAAAAAATATTCGATTTTCTTCATTTGAAAATCACTTTTTCGAAAGCTATTTGAGCTCATCAATTATATCTGCGATCGACCAATTTGATGGCAGGAAATATCTTATAGGTAAACCATTTATAGTGACTAATTTTTTAGTCTAAAGTCTATCCAGCCAAGAGTCTGAATTTCCCATATTCTGTTCTTTCAATAAATGAATCGAATCTTGTTCGAAGACCGACGATGAAGTGACATAAAATTCATTAATTGATCACAACATATTTCAATGATCACAACATAAATCGCATTGTCGGAATATTTTCAATATTAATATTGAGAAAGTGATAGGCATTTTGAAATGCAATTTCCGGTTTCTAAGTAAATAGTTGTTGTCACACAATAACCATAACTTTTCTCAAAGCTACTTCAAGCAGAAAATTACTGAGAAATCTTAATATTAAGATGGTATCAATCTTTATTTAAGAATTCAGAAAATTCTGCAAGGGATATCTATGGTTTTTAAAAAAGGCTGTGAGCGACGAAGATGGCCAAATTATTACCTTCTCATCTTTGTTCTCATCTAAAGCTCCTAAGAGCTCCGCCCAGTCAGACTCCGGAACTCTGCTGGCTCCTAGATAAACCGCCAATTCATTCTTTGTCAGGTATCCGCTACCATCCTAGCCCAATATTAATTTCTTTTCTAAGAGATCCAAAAATAATTACCAGATCGAGAAGTTTAAATGCACTAATAATGCTCTTCCTCGTAATTAGAACTGATTTATCAAACATCACCATCAGAAATTCTACTTTATATGAGCTTTTATCAGACTTTATCATTTCCACCTGTAAATGAGATTTCATTGGATTTATCTATGTCAATTGCACTAAATAGAGCGTTCATTTCTTTCTGAGCCGCAACTGGATCGTTCCTCATCTTCGAATATTCTTTTAAAAACCTGTGAAGGAGAGAGAAGAAGAAATTTTTTTACTTGCAAGCATTTCAGGTTTCGACAAAACTCCATCAAGATTTGTATCGAAGACTTCAAATGAGCTTTCGAAGTATAGCTTTTCCGCAGGAGACATGATTCTATCGATGATAAACATTAATAGCAGCTGATGGATTCTATTCTTTATCTTAATATGGAGATGTAGGTTAAAACTAATGATTAGGGAAATTAGTACTCTGAATCGTCTGAATCTCTCAATAATTTCATTGTTAACTCCTTTTTGTGTGTTCTTTTTGAGCATTAGGGGGTTTCTCAAGGCTTCATTTGCTCTAATCCTGTCCTTTGGATTTATCTGCAAAAATGCCTGCAAATATTCTTTCATGTTGGCAGACAATCCTGACATCGCCCCTTCTTCAGAAAAACATCAGAACTCACACTATCTTGCAGATAGCATACTTGAGTGGAAGTTTGTAATTAGAGTGAAATCGGGTTTGGGATTGTCTTCAAGGGTAGATCGAATATCTCCTGCAAGTAGGCTGTATAATATCATGCCGCAGGACCACATTTCGGATCTTTGATCGTATTTTTTCGATTCGAAGGTTTCAGGAGCACTATACCAATACTATTGAATAATGTTGAATTAAAATTTAAAAGTTCATCCTACCGCAATGGGACTTCGGGGCACTTTCTCCTCAGGTTTCACTTTAACAGCAGAGAAGAAGTCAAATAGTTTAAGACTGCTGGTTTTCCCTTCAACCGCAAAGAAGAAGTTTTCTGGGATTATTGCTCTTGAATAATTTGATAAATTCATCAGAATATCAAAGTTCGGACCTGTGAAGAATATGCCTTTTGTGAAGGAAGGCCACCACAGCGATTATTTGTCTCATGATTGTGATCACAATTTGCTCAGAGAAACTGCGAGTCTGTTTCATATGATCGAACAGAAGGCCACCAGAGAGCTCTCTAATTATATTTTTAAAGTGAATACAGCGATAAATGGGAGCATCAAATACTCGTAGATCAGGTAATAATTGTTCTCATCTTCGAATAGTTCATGAATTTTAGCGATGTGAGGATGATCGAGTTCCTTTTGAATTGCAATCGATTCAAAGAAATTCTCCACTACTGTTTCCTTTTTTATTATTCTCATTAGACCATGAGCACCTAATAAAATTAGAGCGATTATTTTTATTTTTGTTTGAAGGTTACCTGAAGCAAGATTTGTAACAGGGTAGACCACAGAATTAGGAACTATTAGCATTTATTAACTTAAGGGGTATTATGACAACGATTACAAGTCATTCGATTTTTGTGTTTCTTGTAGACCTGACCAATTGAAAGGTTATTCAGCGGCTGGAAGGACCCGGAATTGATTTGAACTTCGCTGCTGAGGCCTTTCAGTCTTCCAACAGTGCTATAAGAGGGTTCTGTATCAGGCATAGTATTCTGAGTAGAAACCGGCTCTTTTACTAACTCCTTACGACTTGCGCAGCAAGCTTGTCCCATTTAGATTAATTTTTATTTTGGTATTTGAAATAAAGAAAGAGCTTTGAGGATTTTAAGGGGGAGAGTTATCGGCTTGAAAAACCTCACTCAATACCATTCGGCCTTGTGCAAGTACGAATAACAAGGCTTATTCAAGGTAGAGTCAACCTTGTTCAGAAAGGTCCCAAGATTTGGATGGCGTTACAACAAAAAACGGATAAGCTAAGTAAAAAAAAAAAACAAACTGGGAAAGTAGGAATGGCTGTTTGAAGTATCAAAGTTTCTCATAATAAATATCGAAAACCTAAGGAGAGATGGGAAAAAATTAGCGAGTTTTTCCTGTAGGATCCATATTGTTGCATTTTTTTTGGTAAGGTTTGTAATTTGATTAAATCTCATTAGTTATGAAAGAACTATTTAAATATCAATAAATCCTTGAGATTAAATCAATTAAAATATGTAATCTTGTTTCTGAATTTCTGAAGGGGGCTAACAAAAAGTTAGACTAGGCGTTGTGAATAGAGGAGAGGGAATTGATTGCTGATTTCATGAGTCTCTTTTTCTACAGAAGAAATGGCATTGAGGAATTTTTTTTAGAAACATTAATTAATCTGGTGGAACTCATTATTCAGAGACCTCACTTCTTGCAAAAGCAAGAGAATATGGAAGCGAAAACGGGACCACCAATCCTTGGTATAACACTTGAAGGCTTTCATTCATGAGATCAGCGATATAATTTATCTATGAGAGAGATATATTTGATATATATTCATTAGGTCAATCGGTTTATTTAATGACTGTTGTTGAATTATTTCATACCTTTTAGGTTTCCAACAAAGATTTGATTACATAAAAAGTGCTCTATTGTTTTTCAACTTGGTCAAAAAGTTTATTAGGAATGGACAGATCAGAGAGCCCAATCAGATGATTGATAATTTTATTTTTCAGGTTGAGCTAGTTCTCTGGGAAAAGTTTTCAAACTTTTTCAACTGTTGATAGGTCATATCTTCAGAAAGAAATTTTTTATGTACAATTTCTTCCCAGCTAAAACTGATTTCACAAAAGAATCACATGGTAGCAAGCTTTGGACGCAAAGATTTATTCAGCCAATTCACAGCTTGCAAGAGCTGCCAGCATAAAATTTCCATGGATAACCTCGAATGAACTTATTAAACTAAAAATGACCCATAAGGCTCATTTTGGTTTGAGGAGATTGGCAATTGAATACGATCTCGATTCAAGAAGAGTGAATTGCTCTTTCCAAACCTCGCAGCCATATTTTGAAACATCAATAAATATATTTAAAAAAAATTTTTCATGTTGTTTCGAATAATATGCAGAAGTTATTGCAGAATATTGTTTCTAACAAATGGGGCGCGCCTTGGTAGCCGTTTGACTTGGAAAGGTATGCATTTAATTTATTTCCCCTTCAAAAAAATTCATTGGAAAATCTTCTTCAAGTTAATACTCAAGCAAAAATAATCTAAAATAGATTTCATTCAATAAAAGGGCCAAATGAATCAGGCAATTCAGAAACCTAAGCGTGTAAAGCCAGTGGATTCTTCCAAAAAGAAAGAGAAGGAAGACGCCTCACCAAAAGGATCTGCTGAAAAAGAACTTAACATCCACCCACATTCTAAAAAAATCAAGAAACCCATGAAACCGCAAGTTTCTCGATTTAAGAGAGACAAATTTGGCAAGATTGTCTTTGAAAAAGAGACTGAAGAAGAAAAGAAGAAATTTTTTGAAGAGATCGACAAATTTGAAGATTTTGTGAGGACTAATACTTCCAAATACAAAAAGATTCGAAAAAAGACGATTGAAGTTGTGCAAGTTGATAAATCGAACTTAAAAACAGCTGTTAAAGCCCTACTTTCACACTATGTGGAACTAAAGCGCAAGCTTAATCTCATGGAATTAAACCACGATTTCATTAATCTCGAGATCACATTGAGCAAAGGTCTAGAAGCATATAATATCAAACCTATCCAAATGTAATCTTTTTGTTTCTCCTTGTTTTGGAACTGATACTTGTTACAATTCAGACCTATTCCAAATCCAATATATAAAGAGGAGTATGGTACCGAAATTGGCATCATTTGTAAAGACGGTGCCAACTTGTTAAAAAATCAGCCCAAGCTTCCAATGCTTAAAACGGTACTTTATCTCATAACACTTTATCTGATTGAAAATTATTGATGTAGGTAGTTAATGTGGGCAAGCTTCTCAAAGAAAGCAAAGAAATCAAGAAATTCGTGAAAGAGAATGACTTGTATTTCTGCGATCATCGAGTGTACAACTTACTCAAGAAGAAAGCAAATAAAGCGTTCTTTCAAAAGAAAAGGTAGACTTTGTCCCTGTTAGAAAAGATTTCATCCACTTAAACTAATAAAAAAACTAGAATTCCATATCCTATCGAATGTGATAACGTTCCGTCCTTTCTGAAAGGCGAATTCAAAACCCACGAGGCTTATTTGAAAAATCTAAGTTCGCACACTTATTTCTGTATAGGAAACGGGCCGACCTTGTAAATGATATTCTTATTGTTGGTTTCGTCTGATCCAGCCTCTTTTTTAGTTCATTGAAGATAGCGAGGGTCTCTATGGATGTGAAGGAAATATGCAAAAATGTTCTTCACGGGATTTACAATACAATTCCACACATCCTGCGTTTTGCGGAGAAGCATACTACGATCCAGCAGATTTCTTTGAGGACAGTTGACTCAATATCAATTGCTTTTTACAAAAACGCAAATGTTGAAGTTGGTGTGAATGATATGCTATCCGAATAATATTAAAGCTAAGAGTAGTATTATAGTAGTAGTATTAGTTTCAGGCTCTTTTCTTATGTAAAAAATTGCCGTCTGCATTTGATGTTTAATTTTCGAGCAAATATGATTATAGCTGAGACTTTTTGTTTCTACGTAGTGCATTGAATATGCTTCTGTTGATTTGATTTCGACCTCTTGCCCTAAAGACTCCAAAGAACTTATAATTACTGAACTGGCTGGCTGTCGATGATACACATGTTATGACGCTTAGCAGTACGAATTAAATCCATCGAGTGCTTACTTAAACAAGTTGTATAATGAAAAAACTTTGACATCCAGGAGAAAGGTAACTTTGATAAACTATCAATGCGTGAGCAGACCTATAAAAAAATTCTTTCCCAATATGGACTCTGCAAAGATAATGAGTAGAGCGTACCAAAACAAAAACTAATTGCTAAACTGGAAAATTGTTAATTTTTCGTGATTCTTAATAACTTCTTGCACAACTATTAGCTCGACTCTGTCGAACGAAATTAACACAACCAATAAACATGTACATCTAGTTGTAAAGTATTCAATTATATACTTAAACTTCATTTCTCTCTATTCGAGATCCATTTTGTCTCGAACGTCTCTGAAGAAAGGATGCTTCAACGCTTCTTCAGTGGTTATTCTTTTTGAAGGGATGTACTCAAACATTTTATACATCAGATCAAGGAAGTTATCCATATCCTGAATGGTAGCTTTGAATTTGGCAGAAATGTCCGGACGAGGGTAAGTCTTGAAATCGTTGAAGATTTTCGGATCGAAAGGCACCATCTTTGAGAACTCTTCGTATTGTTCCACAGTAGGTGAACCCAAAACTCTGAAGATAGAGAACAATTGATCACCTTCAGATTTTCCTTGGAAAATGGGTTCTCGGAGCACCAATTCCACCATGATGCATGCAGTAGCTAAGTTATTTATGATATATAACTTCAAACCAAAAGATGTATTGGTTACCCCAAATATCGATCGTAGTGTCATACTTGGCGACACAGAGAAGGAGCTCTGGAGCACGATAGTATCGAGAGACTATGTAAGGCGTATTCTTTCCAGTAGAGTCAATGACTTTAGAGCTGCCGAAATCACAGATCTTGACAACTTCTTCATCATTTATGAGAACATTTTCTGGTTTAAGATCTCTATGCGCAATGTCTATCAAAATCAGCAAGCTGTCGTAAATTTTTTTCTACTTCTATTATGGCAATGTCGAAGCCCCTTTAGGATCTGATAGGTGTACCATTTGACTTGTCTTTCAGTAAATATCTTCTTCTGCTTGTTGTATCTTCCAATCATGCTCTCAAGGTTATCAGTCATATATTCGAAGATGATATTTTGAATCAGCTTTCCACTCTCGGTCTTTGAATAGAAGAAATCCTAAGAGGTAGTAGGCTCAGAGAGATCAGAAATATTGAATGTGTGTACGATAATCTGAACGATATTGTCACAATTTTTAAGCTCAAAGAGGATTTCATATTCTCTGCTGAGTTGAGATCCTACTTTTTCTACTCTTTTCAGAGCGACCTTTTTTTTATTCGTTGGGTCCCAAGCTTCGAATACGTATCCTTTAGTTTGTGAAAAGCAATTAGAGAAGTAAACAAAGCAGAAGGTACCAAAACTGCCTGAACCAACTACGCGGATGATTTCGTAGTTTGGGAGAGAAATAAGAGGCTTGCTAGAGAGCATTTTCAAAGTTACAGAGGACAGTGAGATTCAATTGTTGAGTTATTTGGGGTTTGATTCTAACTCATTGATGCAGAATTTATATACCTCAAGCCGTTATACTAAATTCAATTTTTTGATTCAAATTTAAAATTTTGGCGTATTTACAATCAGTCAACGGATTTTTTAATTTCTATCGGTATGTAGAAAATTCAATTTGCAAATATCCAACTTGGCAAAGATATCTATAGTTGAAAATAGATTGTGAACTCTCAGTCCAATGATTTTGCTGAGATGCGAGTAATGCTTTTCTTTCTACTGTTGTATGCAAAATTTCACTTGCTTATCAATTATTCCACTAAATAGGCAATTTTCCTTCCTTCTCACTTCGAGAGATACATAATCTAATTCAGCATCAGTATGGGCATAATGAAAGAAAAAAAAGTGAAGAAGAGTTGCAGTTTTTTTGTTTTTTTTTTCCAGATTTCAGCTGAGAAATGTTTGGAAGCTTTTTACCTGCCTCCGTATGGGCGGATAGCAATGCTCAGTAGTTGGACCTTCAACAACCAGATCAAATTTAATTTTAAAGTTTTATCCGACTTTGAAGAGAGTTGAGTTTAGTATTATCATTGTTATTAGTATCTTTTCTGTTTGATAGGGTTTGATAGGATCTATCAATCACTGATGAAATGCTACTATTTATCGGATAAAGTCTTCTGTCATTATTTACAGGGAAAGAACTATTCCTTAGGGATGTCTAAGACAGAATTGAAGAATAGGTAGGTCGTCGATGTTTCTAGTTCTTAAAAGTCAACATTTAGTTAGTTTGTTCGCTTTTACGCATTGATATGGTGGAAGAAGACTATCTAATTGCCTTCCAAAAGACTACAATTTCATGGGGCAGATTAACAATAAATATTCACAGCGAAGGAAGTCATTTGAATATTTTTCAAGATTTAAATTATAGAAATTTTTTTCACTATAAGCCAACTTGGAATTTAATCCATACTTTTTTTTTTGGTATATTCATTGGATGATACTAGTTCAATATGAAAATCTCTTATATCAATCACTAAGCAATCATCATCAGTGTTTTCTTCTTATTTAAGATTTGTTTAAGCTCCTCATTTTAACAATTATTTTAGCCAATATTCCAATTTCTGAAAGAGGCTTATCCTTTCAACAGTAATACCAATTCATAGATTTCAGAACACTTTATAGAAAATAGCAGGAATTCTGTATAGTTAAAGCTAGCAAAATTCTCATAGTATCCCGGCAGTGCCCTAAGAAAGGTCATCGCTGTGTTTTTTGGATCTCATGCTTATTAAAGAATCAATTTTTAAGCTGTTGATATCTTCGTCCTTGGAAGCATTTTTCTTCGAGCCCTGCTTATCGTCGGTCTCTTTAGGAGCATTTCCATGCATAGATTGAAATTTTTTGCTGTGACTTACGAACTTGCGGAATGCAAATGAATCTCCGATCTTTGGCAACTTAAACAATGCATTAAGATATTTTTCTAGCCCTTTCATTTTTGAATCAACACTGGTTCTGCTCCCGAATTCATTATATTTTGCAGGCAACTCTGGAAGAAGATATGAGTTAGCAGAGAATCGCATTTGCAACGACTTGTGGAGAATCTCAAAGTCTTTAAATTTTTTGTATATCCTCTGTTCATTAATCTGCAACGAAGGATCTATCCGTGAATATTCTATAATACGAATCTCAAATTCTGTAAATGGCTTTTTATTGTCGAGAACTATGATGCGGTTATCTCTAATTTCAGCTCTTTGATTGCTGAAATCTTGCAGTTCTTCGTCACCGTAAATAACGCTCATATACTCCTTTTTTAATTTGATGAAATCTTGAACAGCTTGCGTTTTGAGGAAGAGTTTCTCATTTAAAATGATTTTTAAGAATTTTTCAAGTCCATTTTTCCTTTTAATGAGCACAGCCTGGTCATGTCGAACCTTTTTGGAAGGGAGACGAGGAGGTTCACCACGAATTTCTTTGGTTAATTGATTACGTAGTTTTTCAAAATCGCTATATCTTTTCACTATCTCCCAAGACTCAGCTGGATTTTCACTGAGGGTTATTGAAATCACAAACTCATAATGATCACCAAAGGCCGCCTTTTGCCATTTTGGTATCGTTACTTCAAAATATGGACAGAAGGAGGAATCCTCAAGGTGCACGTTGTTATGAGTTGAACCTCCTCGTGGTCTAACTTCGTTATCAGAATCCTCATCTTCTTCTTCGTCAGAGTCACTTTCTTGTTCGGTTCTTCTTAATGAGTTTTCAATTTCCGGAAAATTGTTTGAACTTGTGAGATCGTTATCCCCCATTGACTTTTGTGCTCCAGGTTTGGCACCACCTCGAAACTTCTGCATTGAGATTTGTTGTTGATTCCAAAAGAGAACTTTTTTGCGGAGAGACTCGGGGATATCCAGAAAATTCACGAGCTGTATTGGTATCGCCTCTCCGCTATTTAAGAACCCATCAAGGAAATTTTGTAAAATTTTCACTGATGAAGAGATAGAATCTGGATCGTCATTGACAGATAACCCACCGAGTAGTGATCCAAATTGCTGGCTTTGACTCATTAAGCTGGAATTAAAATCCTGCTTCAAGTCTTGCTCAAGCCGTTGGAATTCTTCCAGATTGCGATTTATCTTGTATTGCTTACCAAAAGTCTTAATGAGAATTTGGTAGTGAATTTCTTTTCCTTGGCCTTTTAGTCGCTGTTTCTGGATCACTTTTTTTGAAATATGGATAGTCAAATCAAGTTTCTTTTTTGGAACATGGTCAGTGAAGGTTCTGTCTCGCCTACATAGTTAAATAACTGAATTCACTTCTGATGAAAATGAGCGCTTACTTTTCAAAGCCAATTTTTTTTCGACTCCATAGTAGAGAAGTGCCCCTTTCAGCGATTATTTCACTTCGGCTTGCATCGAATGAGGCTTCTTCATCTAGATACTCAGGGTCGTCAAACTCGTCCCGATCTTGAGGGTATTTGTACTGCATACCGACACGAATGAGCAATAGGAGACCTTTCAATGTATCATGTACAAGTCCTACTGTCTCGATTCCTGATCGCTCAAACACATTGTAGGCTATGGCGGATAATTCGGCCAAAAGAATGAGACTCCAGCTCACCAAATGTATAGATCTAAGGAGTGCGAGCCTTCGGTAGTAGCAAAATAGGATTGCACGTATTTCAAACCCTATACTTGCTACAGCAATAAGGAAAATCCATGAAAGTGATTTGGCATTGCTGAGCCAGAAGCTGCTGAAGAAATAACTCAATGGTATCGTCAATAAATAAGTGAAGATCAAGAAGCTGTCTAATATGATTCGAAAAACAAGCTTTCGGCTGTGATAAGGCGTTTTATGGTCTGCTGTTTCACGGTTTTGATAAAGACGGAATAATGTACCAACCAGCAGGTATATGAAGAGCAAAGGAGTGATGATCAACTGTGTAATTATACCAAAAACAGGAACCTCTTTGGAATCGTCTTCTTCAAACATTTTAATTTTTTAATGCTCAAGATAATAACACTTTACGACCAAAAATTCAGTATGAGCTGGTCAAACCCCCTTGATGTGCTTTTTCTTCATGATATAAGCATTTGAGATCGCATATCAACTACTATTACGACTCTAGAAGCTACTTTACTAATAGAGCTAAAGAAATGGTGTATATGAATTTAGTCTCTGATTTGGCTTAAAATCCAAGTTTAGACTGTGGTAGACCAGAAGTTTCGTGGAAATATCTAAAATTTCCGAGCTTACACTGCATATAGAATATAGAATCTCAATTCATCTTTTCTTTCGGAGTCTGTTTCGAGCACATCGCTTATCTCTCCTCAGTACGCATTTAACAAGAATGTATAAAATAATCTCAGCAAGAATGCATTAATTACTTCAATAAATATTCACGATAATTTTGTGATGGTGTACCATTCTCTGAACATAATTTATTTCTGTTCTGAGAAAAACAATGTAGCTAAATGAGTTCATTCATTTCCCTGAGATATGCTGCAAGGTGCTTTGGTTCTCACTGATACTTCTATCCAACCGACGAATTTCTTTTCTGTTCATCACTTCAAAATTTTATCACATATAAGAGCATTCTTTAAGGCAGTTGCAACAGTTAAATTTGGAACAGGCCTGACCGAGTCATTTTCGAGAATCAAATAAACAAAATTTCCATGCAATTTCACTGCTGAAAAATCGTTTGACTGAATTTCCTTTGATTCAACAAGATATTTTAACCCCTCGCACTTGGGTTGATTTTTTCCAAAAGGTAATTTTATGGCCTCACACTTTTGTTGCGCGTTTTCGTGCAACAGTTGCTTGCCGTACTGTTTTTATTTATTTGAATTTTATTTTGTCACTGCTCAGTTGACTTTGAAAAAAATTAAAGTATAGACAAACTTCGTATTAAGGATTGAGTGCTTATGATGCCTAAATCTAACTAAGAAAATTTATTTCGAGTCATAGTCTCAGGGAGCACTAACAGTGTAACTAGGATGCGAAGGAATTAAATGTTCTCTCAAGAAGACTCGAGCATAGCTATTCTTAATCTATTAGTCCTGGCTTCTCTGAATTGAAGAGAAAAGCTGACCACTTCTGAGTAGGTTTCAGATGAAAATTTGAGAACTAATATTGCATCAAAAAGCGCAACAAAAAGTGAGAATGTGCGGAGGAGTTCACCTAATATTATCGCCGATAATCTCCTTTAACTAGAAAAGCTCAATTCATAAAAATATGCAGTGTTCACCTTTGAAATTTTGTTCCTCGAGGTTGAACTTAGTGAAGCTGTCCAGGATTAATTGCTAGCAACTACAGTCTTCTTGGAGCAATCCAAAAGTATCAAAAATTCAAATTACTGGCAAATGTGTGTCTAGATTCGGAGAGGTTTTTACCCTAAACATTAAACTTGAAGTGAATAAGACATTCATTCTCAGTGGCACAGCTACACTAGAACGAAATGAAAAGAAGTACATGGCTGGGTACAAAGCTAATTCTTCTGCATACAACCGAGTGCAACGGCTGAATAATTATAAATTTCATTGTGCTTTGTTGTGTGTTGAATTTGTACCATATACCTTCACAATGAGCTTTTTTATAAAATTTTCTTAGTCGATGATAGATAGCCTTAAACCAATTAATTATCAGCATTCCCAAAAAAATTTACATTTGGAGAAATTTCTCAGCTCTGCGAAAAACGACCTTCAAAGAAAAAGTATGAATCGTTTAGATCCAAAGTGGATCTATGTTCTGAATCTAAAAAGACATGCATTATACAAATTCTTTTTATCAAAAAGTAATGAAACCTCATCGAAAGGAGATCTCATTTTATTCTATAATATATCCTTGAAGGAAATCCAAAGTAAAAGCAGATTTCTTGTCTGTATAATACAGGATTAATACCAATTATAATTTATTCAGCATCGATACCCTATGAACATTAGTTTTCATTAGGATCAATGAAAAAAATTTTTTTCCTTCAGGACTTGAACTATGAATCTGTTTTCAAACAAGCTTTGAGACCCATAGCATGCATTCTTCAAGAAAGCAAGCATACCTAACCGTCTAGCCCTTTTCAAATTAATTCAGATCCTGGATTTAATCGACACAAACTTCATCGATGCTCTGTCCAAGAACAGAGCATCGATGCTTCTTTAATGTGTCTGCTTTTTTTTTTTTGTTATTTGTTTTTTGTTTCAAAATAGAATTATTGAAGTACCTTCCATTTTGTATCTCATGATATATTTTTAGATTTCCAAACATTTTAAATAATATACTATGAAATTTTTCAGGTCTTTTCCCTCATTCAAACCGTTGCTGCCGAAAGATTGAAATATTTAAAACTGATTCGATAAGGTAAATTTTCTTAATGAAAAATGCAATATTGTAATTAGCTTATTCTCAGGTCAGTTTGAGCTCTTGACTTTTTGTTTATCGTTTGACTAATAACTTGAGATATAGTTGTCTGGCACTTTAGAGGTATATGATATTCTATGCATGCATAAAAAAATCTTCAAGTAAGTGGGTGGGTATAAGCAAAACTTTCTGATCTCAGTAAGACAATTATAATCTTAATTCTGTCGCCTTCAGATCAAAGAGCAATGATATCCAATTTGCACCAAAATATGAATTACAGTCTACGCTTTTGGGCCTACTCTAATTTCAACTGACCTCAAGAAAAGATCCTTTTTCCAAACAATTCTGGAATTTAATCGGTAAAGTATTTTATATGCAAGCGCTCTGGATTACAGCAATCTACCAATGTCAACTTCCAAAAATATCAATAATAAATGTCTACGAGCCCATGGATAAGTTAAAAGTTGATGAATATACAAGCTAGCTTATCAAAATTATCATCTTAACCTGATGTGAATTTGGTGACGGCTTTGGTTCCTTCTGAAATAGCATGCTTTGCGAGCTCACCAGGAAGAAGGAGCTTCACAGCAGTCTGAACCTCTCGGGAGGAGAGAGTGTGCTTCTTATTGTATCTAACGAGCTTGCTAGCTTCCAAAGCAATTCTCTCATAAAGATCCATAATGAAAGAGTTCATGATATTCATAGCTTTCTTGCTGATACCGGTTTCAGGATGGACTTGTCTGAGGACTCTGTAGATATAAATGCTGAAGGTTTCTTGTCTTCTTCTCTTTGGAGCCTTCTTATCACCAGAGGCCTTTGGAGCCTTCTCCTTCTTCTCCTTGGTTGCTCCTTCAGTGGCGACAGTTTTCTTTGGTGGCATGTTTAATGCTTGTTAAACGACGAGATTTTTTTGATTTATATTTTTTTGATTTTGTTATTATCATTCGATGAAAAAAGTTATTAAATATTCGGAATTGGAATCCGAAAATGTGGGAATCTTGATTTTGATTGGTCGCCTGTTCCTCGAGTGCAAAAATTTTTGCGTTGAAAGTAGATTTAAAAGGACACAGTGATTGAAGCCTACCAAAAATCATTATGTTCGAACTAGATCAAATGACACAAGAGATAGCAAATGCCATTTCCGAGAATGAACTTTGATGAAACGAAGGTGGCATTAAAGAGTCGCAAGCTGTCGATCATCAACAATATTAGAAGAGCTAACAGCTTATTTATAAACACATTATATGAAGTGATGATTTGGGGACATCTCTGATCGATTTTGATTGCTCGACGTGGGAAAAGTTACAGTTAAACTCAACACTATAACACATGTAAGGCTGAGAAATATGAAATTCTCCGAAAATCAATAGCAATACTATTACAAGAGAGAATCTCTCACCTACTGTTCGTTCGGAGGCCTCAAAACTTAACAGTCTAGGCTTGAACTGCTCAGGAGAAAACATTTCTATTGGGATAATTTGAGATTTCAAAACCGTTCTACGAGCTCGGCTCGATTTTCTAGAAAAGATGGAAGACGATAAGAATCCGAAGTTTGTCCTAATTTCCTCATAATTCCCTCCAGAAATTTAAAAGAAAGCAGCCAGATACAATTTCATGAGGAAATGCTCTTGCGAAGAATATTGCCAAATTTGAGAGGTGCAGAGGTCAATCCCGGATTTGCTAAGAGCGTCTTTTAACTCACTATTCCAGAAATTCAAATATTTCGAGTAAGCAATTGTGCCAAAGAGAGAAAGTATCCAAGAGATGAGCAAATCCTCGTTAAAAATGAGCCTGATTTCGAAATTTGAATTACAAATCACTCATTTGCAAAGGAATAGAAACGCGTTATTTGATTTTGTTCTGAGCTGTTATTTAGCAATCACACCAATATATGCTATAGGCTCAATTAATTCTGCAAAGATGAACCCAAAATGAAGAATTGATCGAGATTAGTGCTCTATTGAGAACTAAAATAAGCAATTATTCAGAATACTTATCAGATTGACTTCTCTCATATTGCTCAATCTTATCAAATTCAAGCATTTTTTTTTTCGCAATTCCTTTTCCTACTTTAATATTCCTATCATATCATTTAATAGTAATGGTGCTACAAAGGAGACTTTTATTATTATGATTTGTCTGTGCTCAGTTTTTTCAAATTTGTTGCTGAATCACATGACTGAACGTCTTCAAATTCAAAGATGACCAGAGAAGTTACGGTTCTCAAAGGATGGTCATTGAAGAAGGTAGGTGACCCGAATTCTTAGTTGAGTATGAATTCATTTTTGTTGTGATATTTATCAAGATAGTATTCCGTATGCAACGATTTTTGTTGTATAGCGTCTATCTATTAGTATCGATCACTCTCCAAAAATATCAGTTAAATTCATCCATTAAACATTTAGTGAATAATGCATGAATGCCAATATATATATATCTACAACAACATCTTAACCTGATGTGAATTTGGTGACGGCTTTGGTTCCTTCTGAAATAGCATGCTTTGCGAGCTCACCAGGAAGAAGGAGCTTCACAGCAGTCTGAACCTCTCGGGAGGAGAGAGTGTGCTTCTTATTGTATCTAACGAGCTTGCTAGCTTCCAAAGCAATTCTCTCATAAAGATCCATAATGAAAGAGTTCATGATATTCATAGCTTTCTTGCTGATACCGGTTTCAGGATGGACTTGTCTGAGGACTCTGTAGATATAAATGCTGAAGGTTTCTTGTCTTCTTCTCTTTGGAGCCTTCTTATCACCAGAGGCCTTTGGAGCCTTCTCCTTCTTCTCCTTGGTTGCTCCTTCAGTGGCGACAGTTTTCTTTGGTGGCATGTTTAATGCTTGTTAAACGACGAGATTTTTTTGATTTATATTTTTTTGATTTTGTTATTATCATTCGATGAAAAAAGTTATTAAATATTCGGAATTGGAATCCGAAAATTTGGGAATCTTGATTTTGATTGGTCGCCTGTTCCTCGAGTGCAAAAAATTTCGTGTTCAATAATTTTGAAAAAATATACGGTAATTGAAATTGGGAGGGAATGTGTATTAATGTCGTTATTGTTGCTAAAGTATATATTATAACAGCTGATGTTGCTAAAACACGACGACCAGTGAAAAAATTCTTAACGACTTGACTCGAGTAGGGCGAAGACAATTCACAGACAGCAAACAAATAAGGGAGCAACCAATTGATAGGGATCTAGAAAGAGTATTGATGGTTAGGAGATGCTGACTCTTAAAAAATTGATCCAAATATACATTTTGTGGGCTGGATGATTGATTCCCTGTAGCAGCAAGAAGGCCTTGCCACCACAAATAAAACCAGCAATGTTTTTAACTCTCTCTCTCAAAATTCAGATCGTTTAGGGTAACATATCCAGAGCCAAGTTAACGAACACGGCTTATCTCTTTTATTATAGCTTTCTGAATACTGACGGTATAATAGATAGAGAATAAATAAACTCATTATCATGACACTGTTGCGAATCATTTTAACTTTGAGTGGACTCTTATTATCATTTTTAGTAGATCTCTCTCTCTTTCATGGGGTATCTGAGATGCAGAATTTTAAACTCTTTGTTTTCTGCCTCATCTGTCATTTTCAGACCCAGTACAGAAAAGAAAAACAAAAGCAAAAAACATTCCATTTCTCAAATGCTCAAAATCATCAATAAATTCAATATTACATTAGCTTTCAAGTTCCTCTCAATGTGGAAGCTGGAGCTAGTTTGTGTTTATGCGCCTGTCCACTCGTAAATTTAATTTTTTTTCCTCTCCCTCTCAATTTCGCTTTTTATTGTGTCCTTTGCCATTGCGAATTTCTTAGCTGAAAATATTCTCGATCAGAAAGTATTTCTACTGCAAAGAAATAATCGAAAAGCTGTTACATGAGAACCTATAATTTCTTAAGATGTAAATCCATCATAATGTACGAGAAAGATATTATTTCAATTTTCATCAGGCTACATTGATTTCGGTAACAAAATTTCAGCCTCAATTTCGGAAGTACAGTCGAGTCATAGATTTTATGAGCAGACCTCTGAAAATACATCTATTTTGATTTTTTTCTGGTAGAAAAGTAGACTGATAGTCGCCCTTTTTCTCATGAAATAGTGCTTCTTTTACTGATAAACAAAAATACTAAAAGCGGAGTTACTTGCTAAAAATGTTTTTTATATGAGGCAGAATTACTCTCAAACTATTTTACACAATAACTAACATTTAATATCAAAGTATAATCCAGGGCGAAAAAGAAAAGAAAAAGAAGAGCCAAGCGCCCTGATTCACTAACAAATACTTGCCACAACTAATAGTTGCAGAATTAATAGTTTGCTCTACTATTTAGTCTATACTTTACCCGACTCACATGATATGATATATTCTATTTAAAATAGATAGTATTGAAAATTTTATAATTATTGTTTTTTTCTTCAAATAAATATCAGCAGCAATGAAATTCCCCCCACAAAAAAGTAGATTGCGAGTGTAGTTGTTCTCACTCCTTCAGCGTATTAGATTGTTCAGAGCTATAATGTTTAAAACTCAATTCGAGAGAATAAAATGGTAGAAGTAAACATTTCGGATGAATTTAAATGAATGTATTGGTATACCATGAAGAAAACAAATAAAAAAATCAATTACATGCACTTACTAAGAGTAGAAGGTCAGAATAGCCTTAAATTTTGGTATTTTAAATTTTAAAAACAACAACCGTTTGAGAGAAAAATTTATATTTCTATCACAATCACAGATGTGTTAATTAAAACAAGTTGCGCGAATAGCAATAGAAATTCAAAAAGCTAATAAAGCAACAACATAGAATCTTTTGAATTTGACTTTATCGAAAATTGCTAAATCTGATTACAATTGTCATTGAACAAGAGAATATTCCATACTTATCTTCAGGAAAGAATGTATCATTTGTTAAAGAAATTATTGGCTTACCAAAATAATGACAAGGCACAAAAAGACAACAGTGACTTCTCCCTCTGATAAAGTTAATAACTCGTAGTCTACTATGATAGATCAGCAAATATTTGTAAAATGTTAAGTTTTTATCTCAGTTCTACACGCTCACTCATTAGTAGATTCTTCTTAGTCACATACTCTCCCTAATTATAATTTGATCCCATAGCTTTCGTATTTCTGCTCAACTCGATCAAGTATATTGTTCTTCAAATCGATCGCAGTATAAGTGAGACCTTTTTTACCTTGCTCGACCAACCAGAAATGGTTGTGGCCATGACCGAAGCTGTCAAATATACCAGTTGAATTTTCCATTGGCAAGCCATAGCACAATGCACCCCAGCAGCCTTCTCCAAGATAAATTGTACCATTCTCTTTTGGTACCCCTCCTTTGAGAGGTTTCGTTCTCTTCATAAGATGTGAATGATTTTCCCAGATACTCATATACTGGCTCCTATCGAACTCAGGGACCCAATATTGCAATCCTTGTACCACTCCTGAGGCTACAGGATCCCAGAGACCTGTTGACCAGAAAATGGGAACGTGATAGGAAGCAAATTTCGGCAGGGATCTGTATTTTTCGCTAAGTGCACGCATTCATTCCAATTGTGGTCCGCTATACCCATAGATATATCCTGAATCGAGATTCAATTGTAACGAACCTCCCACCAGATGATAATTATAAGACTTTCTCTCATGGATATCTGGGACTTCTCTTGTAATCTCTCCTTTGGGACCAACTTTAGAATGCTGTGGGAAAAAAGTAAAATAGGGTGGTCCATACTCATCTTGTTTGATTGCTCTTATTGAAAGTGCTTCTACACCCGCGTCGTGATTTCCAACAGAGAGAATCAATGGAATCAGAGATCCTTTTACTTTATTCATATACTCGAACACTCCAAAGAATTGATCCCACGTATAATAGCAAGTGTCCATGCCGTTGTCATATGCAATGTCCCCACCAAGCACAATTAGATCGGGTTTATATTGTGCTGCCGTTCTCCCTGTCTCATAAGCTAGCTCCATGAACCCAGCATCTCCTCCCATAACTATCGTTACATTTCTTTCTGATGTATTAAGAGGCAATGTGTGATACTGGTCTTCAGCCTGAAGCTGGTCGTCGTAATATATTTTGATTTTATAAAGCGTATCGGGTAGCATATCATAAAGATAAGCAGAATGAATATTGCGTTGACCAATCTTTTCGACCCCTTTGAGTGCATATACTTTTGTTAGGAAACAGGATTCAGATTTGGAAGCTTGATCTGCAGGTAAGCTATAGCAAACTTTGGATTCTTTATGAGCGATGTTTGTTTGGAAATTAATGAAAACTGACTCAGAAGTATCTTCTGGTAATGTCGCGTATACATGACAAGGGCGGCCAACAGGACAAGCTTCAGGCAAAGTGAATTGTCGTGTGAAGCTCGTAGTGATAAGATAGTCCCAGGTTCCTGTTTTGAAAAAAAGATAGGCCTGACACATCCCACCTAACATGACGGGACCCAAAAAGAGCACTACAAGGACAGCGATGAGAGCAAATCCAAGTAAGAGTTTAGACTGAAGTAATGTTCTCCGATGCATCGTGCCGTAGATTGAGAACGCAATCAGTGTTGTAGTGTAACACAATTCAATAGGAATTATCCTAAATCCATGCAGCACTGAGAAATATAGAGCAAGAATGCTAAAGAAAGTGAGTGAAGTAATGCAAGAGAGCCTATGAAAGAGGTTAGCTGGCAGCTTTGTGTTGTCTGAAATTTTTTTTTTCTTCCAGTATTTTGTCCCAATATGATTCAGGACGAATGATAAAAGGCAAAGCAGGCCAAGAGTTGGAAGTAGATTCACAAAGTGCTGTATCGCAAAGAATTCACGATACGTCAGATATTTTGAACTGTAGTAATATAGGAATTCCGGAGAGTCCATTTTTAGTAAATGTCTTCTTATTCTTAAATTGATTTTATTTTCGAATTGGAATTGAGATCTATTTATGCCAGATCCTTTGATTATTAAAAAAACGCTCCGAACTGGTGTCAAAATCCATTAATAAATCGTGTAACTGAATTACCTGTTTAGAGTTTATAGGAGTGAATTCTGTTTAGTTTAAACCTTAGTATGGTGGAAAATTGTTGTATGGAGATTACAGCGTGAATAGTGGACAATATATGAAGACACAACGACTTTTCTTGAACTATATTTCGAAAGTGCTGAAACCCAAAGATTAAAAGAACATCTTTAGGACCTCCTAAATTTTAAACTCGATTCAATACTTACATTTGAAATGGGATCCATCAAAGTAAATCTGACTCTTGTTATTAAACAAACTTCAGTTAAACCATCAACATAGCAGCAAATTTTTCAGCTGCGTAAAGTTCGTTCGTTAAACAACTTCCTATTATCGTTGAGAGAAGAAGGCTTTCAGAAAAAACTAGAAAAAAATGCTGAAATTAAAACGCTCAAATCAACTCATTAAATGCTAATTCTTCAGATAATCACTGATAAATAAGTTGATGCAGAGTACACGAATCAAACAAAATGATTCTAATTTAAAACCAAAGCTGCCTGGTGCTGGTTCTGGTCATAGCTACAACTTCGTCATTCCAAGCTTTCTTCCAGGAAAAGTTTTCAATCATAAAATCCTACTGCGAAATCAAAAGAAGAATCGCGCAATTCAAGAATGGTTACGAAAAGTTCCCAGGATTGTAGTTCAAAAGAATTTCAATCCGAGTCCACAGGCTGACAACCAACAACGGCAGAGCAGCACAATCCCAACAGAACAAAACGAATTTAATACATATAATAAGTTGCAAGAAAAAGAGCTTCATACGGCCAGAGATCATCTATTGGGTAAAGAGAAAATCGAAAGTTTGAAATTCAACTCTCCCAAAGAAAATCAAGAAGAGTTGGAAGCAGAAGGAGCTTCTAAATCCACAAGAAATAACGTTAGTGCCGCCCTCCTGATCAAAGTAGAAGCCCCACTAAGCAAGGATCAGTTTTTAAAGACTGCAAAATTAGAGAGTGATCTGAATCAGGTGGAGAAATATTTCCCGAATTATGACCAAAGAAGCAAACTTAATCTTCGCAAAAAATACGAGTTTAAATTGGCTGATAGCATAGATAATCAGCCTTTGGAGAAAAAGATCCCAAAGAAGGTTTCGCAATCTTATCGTTCAAAATCTGGGGCGTTTTTGAGCACATTAGATCGAGAGATTACAAAAGAAAATAGATATACAAATCAAGCGTTAGCTCTTAAACGCCCTATTGCCCTAAAGGATAGTGATTCGCGTTACTTCCTTGACGTTAAGTCTGTTGCTCTGCTAAAAAGTCCAATACAAAATCCCATGCAGAGAAAAAACTCTCCACGGACTCACAGAATTTTGCATTCAGGGACACCTCAAAAACAGCTTCCCATTGCCAATCTCTCTTCACGTGTGCCTGGCGAATATGCTGTGAAATCTAATCGGCTTCAACCTTTTGAATTAAACTCCTCGAAATCTACATCAAAATTGCCATTAGCTTTAGCGAAGGATGTTAGCACCAAAACTGATTTCAAATTGGCAAGTATTCCTCAACAAACTGATCGAGTAAATCCTCTGGATGCCAGGCACAATACTTCATTCAGTCTTTGTGGAGACACAATTAGCGATTCAAAAACTACAGAGACTGCCACGATGAGAGCTGAGTTTTCAAGTGATCAAAATATTTCGTCTTTGCCGAAGGAAAATCTACCTAATAAGACATTCTTGGTTCCAAAAAAATGAAGAAATAAAAGGAGTGACCTTCGACGAAATTTTCGAGAGACACACGTAGAAAATTTACAGAATATGGAAGGATAAGTGTGTATGATTCTCAAGCATACAGATAATTAATTTATTAATACATTGAATAAAGTTTTGCAAAAAAAAAAAATTTGCTTTGCCAAAGTTTTCCATTAAAATCCTGCAAAAATTGGAATAGTCATTTCTTGTTCGACATGTAATTCGGTATGACAATCTATGAGTGTGAAATATGAAAATAATGTTTAATAAATATAGATGAGAAGTTGTTCTTCTATAAATTGTAAATCGAGTCGTTTCGCAATTACATAATAGCTATTATTGTCGTTTTAGTAAATATTATCTTTCTAATATAAATCGGACTGGAGTTTGGCCACTTCGAAATATTTTGTTGTTGAGAACTTCCTGTTTACAGCTTTCAGGCTTGATTTAGGGGCGTTTTGAAACAATATCAACAGCTCTTTGGCACAACTTTTCAAATCATTCTCATCATACTTCGTATTTCTAAATAAGTCTTTGCTCCAGAGTTCCCGCTTCGTCAATTTATTAGCAAGATAAATAGCCGAGCATGCTAACACACTTGGAGAATACTTTTGGAGCTTATATTCCACCAACGATAACTCTAGTAAATATCTTGCAAGATTGTATCCCTTCTCATCGAGCTGAGCGATAAGATGGTATCTTTCAAGGAATCGGAAGGCCGAAGCGAATGTAAGTTTAAACATGAGCGAGCTAAGTACTTTTCCTTCCATTTCTAGGATTTCTTTTGTGGTGTAAGCTCTGTCAGTCACATACGCAAAATCTTTGACTGGCGGAGGATAAATCTCCTCGTATTTTGCAGCTATAAACATGCAGGTGATTCCCAGAAGCTGAAGTTTTTGCTTAGAAGCTATGTTCTGAGAGAGGTAGCGGTCAATCAAGTTCACAGCCAAAAAGAGGGTTTCTGGTTGCAGTTTAAATTTGATGTGCACATCGACTAACCAATCAACCAAAATTGATCGCATTTTCTCGTTTAATTCAGTTTGAATCAAACTCATGTAAGATGGATTGCAAATATACTTCCCCTATTGAGAGATTCAATGAGAGATGAAAGATTTAGTAATACGATTTCATTTCTTTACCTCTTGCGATCGAAGATACTCGAATATCTCCTTGACATAACCTATCACATATTGTGGATTCCTCTCATATCTTTTATCAAAGCTCTCCACAGACATTTGCTGATATTTTACGTAATCTGTGTGTCTTTTGGCTAAAGGCCGAGATATGTATTCAAGATTATTGACCTTAGGCTGGTAAAGGCTTGTTGGTTTGACGTCCTAAATAAAGTAAGTATTAACAAATAAAACAATGATGATTTACGAGATCGTCGTTCTCTACTGCAAGATTTAAGTTAGTTAATTCGCGTCCGAATGTCCGATTTCGATGGAAAGAAGTTCCGTTTAGAGAATTTCCTCGACGATGAGATCTATAGTTCTCGTTCTGAAGCTGTTGAAATGATGAATGTTTGACATAAGCTGGAGATGATATACCCAGGCCCAAGGAATCTGAGACATTGACATTTTTTTCTGATTTTATTGTTAGCAATTTGAATAATTGATCGTTTATTAGCGGTAATATTATTTGAATTAGGCTTTCTAACTGTTTTAAGAAATTTTGTTGATATATCAAGCCAGAATAAATCGTACAAATATTCTGTCCCATGGAGCGCACTATGACAAGCTGTGTCCTCAATGGTCAATCTTTTGAAAAAGATGAAAAATTATTCATAACAACTTTGGAAAGAATAATCGCAGGTTTATGATATGTTTATATGGAATAATGAGAAAGATTAGGCATCCTAGAAATTCTTTTTTACAAGACAATAACGAGCTATGCGCCCGCGCTGATAATCTTAATCTACTGGGAAAATGTTTTACAGAAATTTGTAGAACCGTCTCACACTCATCACACAGATCAAAGTTGACAGGCCTTAATGCTTCGTTGTGAGCAGTCTATAATTCGTACACAGCATACAGATTCGGTATGTTCGTCTCTTAAGGGAATCATGGATTTTTTTATCAAGATATTAAGTCCATATGTAACCAAATTAGAACATCTGGCAACGATGGCTTCCAAACTTTTATTTAATGATGATTGTTAACTGATATCTTTCTTTCTTACTGAATAGTCCAGAAAGTTTCCAACTTGTGTTGGTTGGTTGTTTACTATGTTATGGGATTGAATGTTGTTAATGGTACCGAAACAAAAAAGTTTTGTGGCAACTTGTCCTTTCGAATGGAAAATCAAAATTGGTTATAATGAGAATTTCAATGTGAAGGATCGTTTATCTAAAAGATTACTTACATGCGAGAAAGTTAGTTTATCAGGTGGTTTCAGCTTGTATTCATGATAAAGTAGAGCCCAATTTGATATTTTAATAATCAAAAAATTGTTTAATTAGAAAAGAACTGCGATATAGAAACAAAACCGAAGGTAATGCGTAAGATTAGTTAAATTATTTCTCAGGAATTTTGAGAAAGGTATAGTAGAATTCTCATAAATTGCGATTCCATCATTGAGTATTTAAGTTCAAAAGAATAATCTTGAGTATTGGTTTATATCAGAGTCTGAAATATCAACTTCATCGTCATCAAAAAAGCTCAATCAATTTGAAAAAAATCTCCAACGAAATTAATAGCGTAACATTGAATTTTTTTTTGATAAACCACCTGAATTCTTGATTGCTTATGAAATTTACAGGAGACCTACAATTACATAGTATTTTGATTGTTTTGGGATAAAGGAAGGAATCATGATTAATAATTAGTAAAATGCTGGCCATTATAGTTGAATGATATAAATACTAAGAGATGAAACATGAAATATGTAAATTATTATATTGTAGTATAATACTACAAAACAGTAGTATTGTATTATATTACTTCAATTATTTTCCTCTTGAAAATAGTGATCTTCGGCAGTTGAAAACATTTTTTGGTGCTATATTTTCTTTCCAACTTTAAGTTTCGGTCATGTATCCATTAGCGACTTCTCCACTTTTTTTGGTAAGAAATCGTAACCAACATTCTTAAGTGTATGTAGCACAATGGATAAAGAATTCGCGAACAGGCACCTAAACATTGGCAGGCAACTTGGTCCAAAATCTTCAATTTCTCATGGGATACAGAAACTAAAGGTATGTCCGCGTTAGCGTGAACAAAGATCTAAAAAATGAAAGGTTAATTAAGAGGTCAAGCTGATTCAGACTGCAAGAAAACTATATATATATCAAGGGTGTCTCTGAACAAGATTAAATTTTATTAGCCCAAGACTTTCTTAAAAAGCAAAGCGCTTGCTGGTGTTACGAAAAATTATCCTAAGCAAAAGGTTTCGTTATAATCTAGATTGTATCAAGATGAATCCGATTTTTTCATAGAACAAACCAAATAAGGTTGAAAAATATAATTATAAATGCCATCTAAGACTTGAGAAAAATCCAGACTTAATCTTTAGTAGTAGCCTCTAGTGCTTGTTGTAGAATATGTGCTAGTACTAGTTGGATAATAATAGGTGTTCGTTGGGTAATAGGTGTTTGTTGGGTAATAGGTGCTATCCGTATAGTAAGTGCTGCTCGAGTCATAAGAACTGCTTGCATTGTAGCTCTGGGTTGGAGAGTAAGTACTTACTGAATGAGAGTAGGCGCTGGCTGGGTAGTAAGTGGATGTTGGATAATAAGAGCTGCTCATATAGTAGCTGCTCGAATCGTATATGCTAGTCGGGAAATAAGTACTACTCGTATAGTAGGTATCTGTTGGGTAATACATACTGCTAGAATAGTAGGTGCTGGTGGGGTAATAAGTAATGTCAGTGCTCCAGGTTGGATAGTAAGTGCTCGTGTAATAGGTGTAAGTTGGACTTGAGGAAGGAGGATACAAGGTAAATGTGACGGTTGGGTTGCCTGCTATGCCTGAATTCATGTCAGGAACGTCGAGCGAGTAAGAAGCAGAGCCACTGGTTATAAACTTTTGGCTGTGTGACTTTCTGGATTTGTTTTTTCGAATCGCACCAACAAATACAGAGCATACCAGCAGTGCAATGATAAACGCTGTAATGATTTTCATTGTTTAGTAAGACCTTTCTGATTTGGATTTATGCTTTTTGCGAAATATATTTTATAAATTACCAAAGAGCAGTTGGGTTTTATAGACGCAGCCAATGATCGTTTTCCATCCGTTTTCTTTTATTAACTACAAACTGTTGTTAAAAGCCAATCATCATGCACTAGTTGTTTTTTCCTTATTTTTTTTTTACCAGTTTCTTTGAGAAGTTACTTGCGATTTTAATCATTTCAAGGAAACGAATAATAAAGTTAAATCCGTTTTTATTTATTAAAGAGATTTTTCATTTTGATCTTGTTAACCCAGAGTAAGGTTCATACTCTTCATCAACTAAAGGCCATTAACATTTTGAGAACTTCATAGTGATGGCTCTTCACAGACTCTGATGAATATTTATTTTGTTGAGTCTAAGTAATAAGCTATGAATAATCGGTTCGAGATTAGAGATAAATCGAAGAATTGTATGTCCAAACTTAAACAAGAAAGTGGTATAATATAATACTCTCGATACCTAATCAAGCATTGTTTCAGGAAATTGGCGAGCAAAAGCCCATTTATTAAATATATTTCATAAAGACAACTTATTCTGTGCAAAACATTGAATATTCAGAATTGGCAAGGGCAGCTTTAGCTCTCAGCATACACACATACCCAATCCAGAAAAAGTGAATTTGAAAGCTGAAAAAACCAATGTCGTGGAACTTTCTTAAAGAAATTAGCAATTCCTAGCTATTTCTTCATACATTTTTAACAGTTTAAAGCAATTAAATATAGATTTAAACATCCGAATTTGTAATCATTCTTTTACACAAAAAACTTACTATCTTTTTTTGAGGTCACAGAAATACCAGAGTTCAGCTCGATCAACACATTAAGTTTGCTTTGTAATATGTATCATTCTTTATGAGTTTTCATTCATACAGTCCAAGTGAATCCTTCGGAGGATTTGCTCCCTGATTTAGCAAGTTGATGATCTCATAAATTTTTAAAAAACGGATTCAACAGCCGTTTTGTTGAGTTATATTTGTTGTTTGGAATTGATAAATATAAGTAAC
>ENA-UOTZ01000371-UOTZ01000371.1-compost-metagenome-genome-assembly--contig:-NODE-371-length-38033-cov-11.936374_pt1 | contig 38033 bp, 13 predicted proteins | sample MGYA00238144_ERZ746983 | MGnify/ENA primary metagenome ERZ746983 (study PRJEB28759, sample SAMN06268863) | compost metagenome | isolation source: single cell | place: USA: California, Emeryville, Joint...
CAATTACTTATATGTTGGGTACTTGAAAGCTCTTACAAATACTCGAAAATATACAAACGAAACCAATGTTCCAATAACTACAGTTGTTGTTAGGACATTATACTGCATTATAATGAAATTGCTGTAAAATGTGAAGATTTGACTAGATCAATATCGAGTCGAGTTAGTGAACAATTTTGAGACGAGTTTATAAGTTGCTGAGTGCTCTCATTTGAGATTTTATCGACAAGATAAGAAATTCAACGATAAAGAGAAATCAAATTGGAAACTTCAGGAAACGCAATCAAATAACAGAAAAAGTAAGCCTTATGATTGATTATCAAAAGCGAGCCTAAGAGTTAGTTAATTTTGAGAATTGTAAAATTTAAATTTTTATGTCAATGATAGTTTTTTTTAGAGAACATCTAGGGACAGTGCTTTGTTAGGGACCTAGCATATTAATCCGGTGCGATGTGCGAAGAATTGGAGTTTTTGGACTCCAGTCAAATGCATTTGGCTGAACTGGGTCTACTTATACCCAACATAAAGCAGTTAATTTAACCTGCGAGTTAATTATTTTCGTTAAGTCATTGGAGAGGGGTATGTAACTTATATATCGCACGAATAGGAGCCCTTAGAGCGATATCGTCTTCAAAAGAAATTAATATACCATCTCTTCGATCAATTAATGCCCTTCAAAGGCTGACGATACTCGAAAAGCGGAAGGCATTCAATACACTTCTTTCCAAAATTTTGCTTAACTGTTACTCAAACATTAACTTAAAGTCTATTATGTCGTTAAAGTTCTCTCATAATTGAAAAGTTGGATTCACAGTTTTGCGATGTAAGCAAACTAAGATAATACCATTTTCTGTTTTTGTGTGAATGTTCAATGTTCTTAACCAAATTCATTTTGTTTGTCAGAAAGGAAGAATGCATGATGTCATGCTGAATAATAAGGATGAATAGATGATAATCGTTGTGATAAATAGTCTAAAACACTCCTATTTTTCATTATGGCCGATGATTAACCTCTCCAAATGCTTCTTCTTGTGGCTAATTTTCGCTAGTGATATTATTGACTCTGAATCTCTCTCAGATGAAGCAGACTGACATAGCCCAATCTAATAATGAAATGAGAGCAAATTTTATCTATTGACAATGAAAATTTACCCCCGTCTGAGGTGTTTCCAGTATAAAGCTTTTTACCAGTCTTGAAGTCCAATAGTGCTACTGTCGTGTCCGACGAAGCGCTTGCAATCATATCACCGCTTGGACTCCATCGCACACAATAGATATAGTCTGATAATATAGCAAGTAGAAGTCAGAAATAATATTGTTAAATAAGAAAAAATATATTACCTTCGTGAATATCATCGAAAGTTTGGACAATCTTTGATTCTCGTTTGTCAAATATCCTCACATTCTTATCAGAGCCACCTGCAGCCAACATATTTCCATCGCTCTGGCATACATCAATCCAGACCGCGGAGTCTACAAGAGATGAATATTAAATCAAGCAAGAATCATCGAAAGACAACATTCAACACGTAAGATTAAGGTTCAGTAAGATAAAAATAAAAAATTTGCTTTACTTACCATCTGATTGAATTTCAACCGGACTCTTCAAAATGAGAGCTTTCTTTTCAACATCTAAGATATTGAGGTGGTTCTTATCATACTTCACGAATAGGAATGGCTCATCAGCATTAGTGCTCCATCTACAACGTCCATTGCTATCTATAGAAATCAGAATTATAAGAATAAGAGGACTTTAATGCTGTCGAGAAATTATAAGAAAAGTGGAACAAATATATCTGGCTACAGTCGGGGAAAGAGAACGTTGGAAATCAGAAATATTCAGAAATATTACATACCCCTTTCTTCTTGCACTTCATATTCATGTGGAAACGACAACTGTCAATGTTCACATCTGATATTAAGCACACTCCATACACGTCGATGGTTGCTACAGTCTCCCCATTAGGATTGAAATCAAGACTTGTTATGAAGTTGTCTAGATACAAATGTATTAAAATGGGGTCGACAGTGGGAAATAAATTTATTAATTACTTTCGTTGGTACTATATTGGGAGTGCCATCTAGATTTTCGGATGAGTTTTACAATACTATCGGATTTCGATGTGACAAAATTATACAGATGGTAAGCTATCTTCCCTTCAACGCACATTGCTCCAAGAAAGTTCCTTCTTGGGTTATAGGTCACATCTCCAAAGCCAGTTGCTAGAAAAAAGGAAAGATGAGATAGATTTTAATTAACGAAAATTAAACCTCCAGAGACTTCCTCAAAGGAATATATTTTCTTAGTTAGTCCTTTCTGGGAGACATCGAACACTTCTAGATTGGCAGCTTTGTGCTGGATGTGGTGAACAGAAACAAGAAGTCTCATATTGGCAATCTCTTTTACATGAGTCCAGCAGAAAACTTAATATATTGTGATCGAATCTGAATCAGAAATGAAAAGCTGAAAAATACTTCCAGTCTTGCTGAGTTTCACGCCATTGAAATTAGTAAATTCTTGCTTCGTTTCAAGTTCAACAATACTAATCTTATTAGTTCTATATGAGCACCAGGCGAGTAGCCTCGGCTTTGAAGAGATGTTTTCTATTTCCAAAAAAATATAAAAAATCATATAAATGATTACGACAAAAAATATAATACCGATGTTTGCTGATAGTTTATTTGGTGAGCAACTCTGCGTTTCACCTTGTGGTTGCTTTGATTCCTCGTCGACCAGATTGGATGAATCCTGATTTGTTGGAAGCATTTTCTTGTTTTCTGTTGACTTTCTTGTTTCAAGACTTGAGATTAATAAATTTTAAGCTTGTTAAACTTGAGTCTTTTATTAACTATCCGAAGTCTTAATTCTGAACTCTCTGAAGCCTTAATTAGCGACGTGAGCTGAGATGTTAAATATTTCTAACTGCTACTACATTTTTTATTCAAAGAAGAAATCAGAATTTTTTGAAACCTCGTCCATCTTTTTTCATGCTTACTACTCGAAAATCGATCATGAGCAGCAGTAGAGGAGGTGATAACAGCACTTCCTGTGGGATTTTTTTTGGAACTATCGATATATAACTTCCATGATTAGCATCCTTGGGAGTTTATTGAATAATCTTCGAATCTCTCATAGACCTCTTGTAAAAACTTGTTTATTCTTGAGTGACTCAGGTGCCTTACAACAGAAAAACCTTCTAAAACACTAATTTTGTTCGGTGTAGTGTAGATTTCTGAGTTTCTATTCTCATATACTAAAGCCAAACTCAAAAAGCAACCTCCAAATGGCATTACTAACGCTACAGAAATTTAACAATACCAAAAGAAAATGCCTTTGAAATCTTTTATTTTGTGGGTACAAATTTAAAAGAAAAATCTCCTCAACGTTGTGGTAGATAGTTTTATATATGAAAACCATCAGCTTCGCTTAGCATTCAATGAATCTTTACTTTGGTTTCAAAGATTTCTAATTGAACTGCTTGTAGACTTTTGTTTTTTGTTGTTCTCTTCGGCCCTTGATAGGTTAGTTGTTGCTGAAAACCGTCTTGTCGAGTCTTTAGTCTAGTTCTCCGAATTTGGATTGATGCTAGCTAGAATGGTGCGGTGCAACAAGCTGCGGATCTATGCTTGCTGATAGGCTCAATCTTTCTGTGAATTGGTGTTCTGATCGTGGAGCTCTACAAGCAAACAGGCGACTCTGAGGTGAAAGCAAAGTGTGTTCAATTCTCATGGTCATGTAACAACAGCTTTAATATTGTGGCTATAACAATATTTTTTTGATCTTTTTGTCATGTAATAATTTTGGAGTTCTAATACATTTCTCTGAGTAGTAAATGTTCATTTGGATCAACTTTGCGAATATCAACTCGTAATATATCGAGGTATAATCACTACTTTTGGATCTTTTTTCAGAAATGTTGCTGATTTGTTTAATGTGAATTACCTTAGTGATGTAAGTGAGAAGAATAGCTCAAGTAAAACACACATATGAAAGTTATAGATTATCTCGAGTTTATCGAATTACTAAGCGTAGTCATTCATTCATTACAACTTCATTTCTTAGTTGACGCTGTCGAGTTCTTAGCCTTGGTGATAGCGGAGTTCCCATTATTGCGCTCTTGATCTCTTGCAAATTAGAAGTGTTAGCTTCGAACACATAACAATTCTTCCATAATGTTGAAGGAACCAGCTGATACTGTACAAGTATTCGGTAATTTCCTTTCTCATAGACGCTTTCCATTCGGCCTGGCTCTGACTCCGCTTGAACCAATTCAATACTATAAATGCTCTGACTAGCCGTGTTCTCTCCGCTCCCATCAATTTCAATATTCCTGAGCATAAGCAATAGCACGGCCACATCAATATTCAGGATGCAGAAACACATCGCATCAGCTTCCTTCGGGATTTCCATGTTTGTTTTCTTCACAAATTGTTTGTATCCTTTACAATCCGAAGCCTTCACTTCAGAAGAACTGACCTGCTTTGCTGTCTCAAAAAGGAAACGCCTCAGCAAAGTGATCTCGCTTTCTCGATAAATCGTGCTTCTTGAATCACTCGCAAGCTGAATTCTGCCAAAAGTACCAAATTCGGCTACGATCCCAAGACCGTCAAGCATGAGATCAAAGAAAAAGGGCATTTTTTCATATTTTGAAAAGAAGTTAGTTGCAATCTCAAACGCCTCCTTTCGCTCTTTCTTCATTTGCTTCAAGTACGGGGCGTTCCAGTATAACTCTTCTTCTTTATCTTCAGTCATGGTATCTTCATTTTTTCCATAATCCGAAGGAAATTTAAACGATTTGAAAATATTGAAGAGAATTATCTCCTGCACACTCATGGCTTCATCATTCAAGAACACTTTGCTCTCAGCGAAAAATCCTTCAAGCAAGATCCTTATTTCCTTCTCAGTTTTCTCGCCTGAAAGATACGGCACCAAAAGTCGTTTGAGAACCAAAAACATGAAAGTGTCAGGGTTGAACCCAAGACTGTTGGGATCTTTAGTAATTTGATAATCTTGAATATCATTACTAAGGTTGAAGACAAGCCGAGAACCATTCAGCAGCGAGGCTGCGATGGTATTAAGGGAATTTCCATCATCTGCTTCCTTCTCAAATGCACTTGTAAGAATGCTCTTGATGCTTTCATGGTAAGCGTTTCTATCCGGACTGGTGTCTTTTATCATTTGGAGGAGATCCATTAGTAAATTCGGAAGATTTCTCTCCATAATTACCTCGAGGAGAGTTGTTCCTGTTCGACCCCAGCCATGAGTGAGTACCTTGGTTACCGTGGGCGTTTCGGGACATTTGATTAAGAATTCGTTGATCAAGGAAAGCAATTGAGCCTCGCTATAGTGGTTAAATGCGTAAATTAGCTGATCGAACGAGTTGCATAGAAGGGCTGCTTGTTCTTCAGGAGTGTCTCTTAATTGTTGAAGGCACCAAATTAGGTCGTTGTAGTCTAAGCAAGAATGAGAGTTATTCAATTCGTCTTCAAGGTATGGCTGGTAGTTGGTTAATTTCAGCTCTTCTATGAGCTTTGGAAGCAGGAATCTGCCAGATGGTCTCAATTCATAAGCTGCTGATTTCATTTTAGCATAATGTATTCGCTGTTCTATCAGTTTCTCTACAATTTTTTCAAAACCTGGATAAACAAGTTCATCTTTCTTGATAACCTCTTCTAACGCAACAGGAGCTAGGGCATTCTTGTACATAGTTTCTCCGAGTAGCTCCTCATTGGTTGGGATGAAAACAGTTTTGGCAGAATTAACAAAGACTTTTTGGAAACGAGGGTCTTCATCGGGTGGTTTCGACAATATGTCAAGAGGATCATTCGCATGAGGATCTTGTCCTTGTTCTTGAATATTTTCATTCTCATTTTCATCCACACCTTCCTCTTCGTCTCCAAAGCCTTCACCTTCATCACCACCAACACCCCCAGCTTCCAATTCATCCATCATAAACTCTGGACTTTGTTTATAGTAAGATCTTATACACTTAAATTTCCCTTTGAACTTCTCTAAAAGCGTCAAACTCAACTCCTTCGCTTTCAAATAGACAGCGTTTGACAGAAAATTGTCATAAATATAACTGGCTTCAGGGACAGTCTCTGTAAAGTCAATATTTCGAGATATAATAAGGGAGACCGCGCTTTTTAAATTGTTTGAATGATTCTGCGAGTCAAGATTTGAAAACGAAGATACCCAATCGTAAACAATAGCGATTCTGTCTCGAGAAGGAAGCACCGGTAACTCTGCCCAAGCGAAATCTGTGAAGAGGCTAAGCAGAGAAGCGTTGTATGGATGGTAGTTCTTCAGGCTCTGCAAAGAACAAGTGCAAACGAAATAAGCATAGTCAAGGGGATCCATACGTGTCTTCATCTCTTTAAAAAGAATCTGGAAAAACGAGACGATCGTTTCAACTTTCTTTCGGCTTGTGAAAAATTCTTTCCTCAACTCCTTAAAGAATTTCTCGAGGAAAGTATTGTGTTTGAAAGCCTCAGGGAAAATTTCATTCAGAAGGAGCTTTAAGATTGGTCTGGACAGCGCTTCTTGAATTGAGTCACTTGAAGCTAAAGACTTTTCGATGCATTTTAGGACAAAATGGATTTGATAGATCTCATCCCAGTCTAGCTTCATATTATTTGAGTAGTAATAACGACGCGGGTCTCCTTCAGGTTCGCTGTCATCAATAATGATGTCGTTATTTTCATCAATTTTCAAATTTTCGTCTAGCTGCTGTGCTGGCTCATCCTGGGCGTTTTGATCTTGATCCTGAGCCAATTCATCCTCATCTCCTGCGTTATCTCCGTTTTGTTCGTTCTGATCATCGCCGTCTCCATCTTGGTGAGCGTCATTGTCAGCATCTCCGTCAGGATTGAGATTCCCTTCAGATTGGTTTACCTTATCAGCATTTTCTTCATTAACTTTTGTTTCTTCATTGTTATTAGCATTCATGTAGCCAACCGGCTGCCAATCTTGTTCTTGTTGTTCATATGCTGATACTGCTTCTTCTAAGGGCTGCTGATCTTCATTCTCTTCTTGGCTATCGATATCTTCAATCAAACTCTGAAAATCTCCGAGATATAACAAAAGCTCATCTTTGATGCTAGAGAGGTAGAGTTTTTCAAATTGCTGCGCTTGTATCTTTGTTTTACAAGTTTGATAAGCAAGCTCAATGCTGAACCACTTGGAAAGTAGACCTTTGCCCCATCCCCATGAGTAATCTTCTTTTCTACCTGGATGTCCAATCAAGAAAAATTTCTTTTGAAGAAGTGCTGAGATGAGTTGGTAGTCTCCGGTGGCATATAATGCTTTCAAAGGAAGCAGCGATAGCTTTCGACAAATTGTCACAACCTTTTGCTTTTTTCCAGGAGTGAGCCGAGAGAACCAAAAAAAGTTCATTTTTTGTGGAGGTTTGAGTCCTGCTGACCTTAGTTGCTCCAAAGCTAAATCAGCGGACGTTTTATTCATGGCAAGCAGCGAAATCAATTCCAATTTCAAGGGCAGTAAGTTCGGATCTTGATACTTTTTAAAGGCACTAAATGCACTGGTGAGAGGAATTGTCTCATTATCATTGGATCGCGAGCAGTAGGCCGTAAACACTTTTGGGTTTTCTGTCTCTATGAGCCTGAGCAGTGATACTTTTCCTTCAAGATCTACGGATTTGTTATCGATGAGCATGTGGAAGAAGGTGTCTCCATCAAAATTTCTGTGGATGCGCTTATACTTAACAAGAGCTTTAAGGATAAAGGGCATTGCAGACGTGAGGAGCTCCGTAGGAAAATCCCGGCACATAAGAAGCAAAGGAGAATTGCCGCAACTGTCGATGGATAGGAGGTCATTAATTGATGATGGTTCTTCTTTTTGGAGCTGTGAGACTAGAGCTTCATGTTCTTTGGAATATAAGAGCTCGTGGAAAGGGTTCAGACTAGTTGTCAACCGCTTCGCTCTTTCCAGGTATTCGAGTGACTTTTGTGAAGATTTTTCGTAATTGGTCATAAAATGAGAGATATTCTCTAATTCTCTAATCCGCAGAATCTGATCTTTGAATAAACGTTTTAATTCTGCATGGTCTATCGTCTGAGAAGAAAATATCTTAGTGCTCTTTGTTAGTACTTGCATAGGATGGGATATCCGTGTTTCCATAGTGTGTTTGGGAAGACAGTTAATTACTCTTGCATTGAATGGAATAGATAGTTGCAAATCATTGATTTATATCGAGAATTGGGGCGAATTACAATTAATTGAGTTGCCTCTAGCTTAGCTCTTGGCTATGCGAATAATCTCCACAACTCAGTAAGCAAATAAACAACAAAACTGTTGAAAAAAGCAGCAAAAAGAAAGCAGTTACGCTGAACTTAAATTAAACATATTATACCAGCTTATAATTACGTTCTTTTTATCTTACTTCATAAGTGATTTCAGGCTATTAACAGAAAGAAAATTCTCAGCTATCTAAGGTTCTTCTTTTTCAAGCTGTGAAACGCGGTTTCATATAATTTTCTGTTGAGCAGCTCTTGAGGAGAGTTCAATTCGGTTGAAAATCTTTTCACTCCTTGTTGATATATTGTGATGACTCTTAGGGATATTTCTGGTTAAACTTGTCTTCTATCATTAAGAATATTACTTATAATTTATCAGTCTTGGAAGCAAGAATTGAGATATAACTCAATTTGATACTAAAATTTGAACTAGTGGTTATAAAGTGAGACAGAGAGCTCTTGCCATTGAGATTTCATGAATTTCCTGGCTTCGCCATAAATCTTCGGGCGAGAGATTCAGCAAATTTTTATTTTACATTCTCAAGATTTTAAGTTATCTTCGGCAATAATTTTTGGGTTGAGAGATTTACCATTATTAATTGAAAAATGCAACTCAGATTCATTAACTCTAAGGAAAAGAGTGAAGAAAAATCTTATTTGTAGCCAGCCAAGATAGTTAAGTGTTAAATATAGCTTAAGCGACGAGATCAGCTTTATAAGCTTAATGATATTGGAATCCGAAACGCGAAGCCGGCTTGACAGAGTTCAATAGGATTATTTGAGCGATATTTGGCTCTACTACATTCTACTAAAATAACTATTTTTATAATATTGCTGCTGATTACGCAATATTATGATTCATGTTTATGAGGATCTGAGGAAAACAGCTCAGACAAACTTTTATTCTTTTGTAACAAAATCTTTGTCGACCGCAGTCACATCATATTCTCAAAACCAAATTGCATTATCATACTACATTTTCATAAGCTGTATATGCTAAATCTGATTTTAATTTGCTACGAAAGTGGAACTCCAAGAATTATTTTAGTAGAGAAAGCCAACAAGCGTTCCAGTAGTATGTACAGCGGAAAGTTAAGATTAACAGGTAAATAGTCATCCATTGAACTAAAACCCAATAGATTGTTCATCATTATCTTCTAAAATACATTTAGTGAAGTGAAAACAGTAGTTGTTAGGTTTATGCTTCTGCTGGAACGCTATTAGCTCGATATGGAATTTCTGGGTATGAATTGAAAAAGAAAGTGTCAATTAACTTAACAGATTAATCTTTCGAGGCTAATTTAAGTTTCAAGAATTAGTTAACTATTTATATTGAAAGTTGCATTACTCAAAATTAACTAATTAACTTTTTTAAGATACAGTAGTTATTCCATTGAATTTGAAGAAGATAATTGATATTGGAAAAGAAATCATAATTTTTCCTTCTTGCGATTGATTTGCAATTGATTTGGTTCGAATTTCTCTGAACCAACTCAATAATCCAGTGCAGCCAATGGTGAACGCTATTGCATTGAAATTCACCTTAGAAAATCCGCAACCCGCTTATCTAGTCAATTTTTTCTATTTAGGCTGTGCGGTTCTCTACGCGAGGCAACCTCATAGAAACGAAGCTTTGAATCCTCTTCCTTCATGTTCATTGTTGAGGAACCTGGATTGTTAAAATTCATATATATATAGGCAAGCAGTTTTCAATTTTCTTGCGAACAGAATAATCGAAAGCTCGAAGACAAAGTTGAATTCTATAGCGGGCATATTGACGCTAAACGGAGAGACAGCTCTCTCTGAAATGGTGATTATAGTGTAATGCAGCCCCACGAAACAGAATGTAATTAAAGAGCTTTTCTCCTAATTCAAGAGTGTATAAGAACAATCTTCTTTCACATCCACACTCCATTTTTCGAAAACTTATTTGCGTACTCCATTTATGAGTTTTCTAATTGTCTAATTATAGGGATTTTTTCTTCGAGTTGGTTTAAAGAAAGCTCTCCCTCTCTTTCCATCAGATTCCTGTGGATGATGAGGTTCTCAACTTCCTTTAGCCTCTTATAGCTCTCAACCAAGTCTTGGGGTTGTAGAGATATTCGGAACTGAAATCCTAAAAAGATGCATTTGGTCACGAGTCGTTTAAAATTTTATTAACCTCTTCGAAACACGGGAAAACAAGAATTCGATTCAATACTACTGGAATTAGAACATTTTTATGGAAGGTTTACGAATAGATAGAAAAACTCCTGATATTTAATAGATTTCAAACTCATTTTGTTATTCTCCTAATCAAAATCGAAAATCATCGATCTCCAAAGATGTTTGCTGATATCTTTGGCAGTATTACACTGCTCAAAGCGCTGAGCGCCATTGTAGTGATGGTTTTCATTGTCTTTGTCAACGCGGCGGTACTAAAACCTTGGAAAATCCTCAGCCTCTATTCCAAGCTTCCCGGATCCATTGTGAGATTCAAAATCGGAGGGAAAGTAATGAAAATAACTCGTAACGTCAAGAAATGGTCACAAAACGAAAAATCTACCCAGAAGACGAGCAGCGAAGGCACTTGCCCACACTTATCGAGCAAAGTCTATGAAGATGTTTACGAGTATTCCGATACAAGATTCTTGGCCGAGAACATCGTGATGATTCCACTTATCAAGCTCACAGACCCTGCTCTCATCGCAGAGTACTACAAGAACCCTAAGGCGTACTACAAATACCAGCCTCGCACCTGCCTGACTCACCTGCGATACAGCTTGGGTGGGTCTGAAGGCGAACGCTGGAGAGTCATGAGAAAAACCATCTCTGAAGCATTTCACTTCGAGAGTCTTCGGAAAATCATTCCGCTTATGGAGGACACCATTAAGGAAAAATTCGCGACTTATAAGTCAAATGAGCCGGAATATTCTGTCCTCATTGAAATCCAAAAGATAACAGGCGAAGTCGTCGGCAGGAGTTTCTTTGGAGAGAGACTCAATGACTATAAAATAAACGGCAAGGAGCTAATTGTTGAATTAGCTGATCTTACAATTTCAAACAGCAAACTCCTTCGGAATCCTCTATACCAAGTTTTCGGTGACATAGCCATGATTTGGTCGGCTGAGTTCCGAAAATGCAAGCGTGACAGTATCGCGTTCACAGAATTCGTCCGTGAGATAATGAAGAAAACAATCATCAGGATAAAAAATGGCGAGACTAACAATGGAGACGGAAGAAAAGGCATCCTTCAGCTCCTTGTCGAGAGAACCGAAGACCCGCTAACTGAAGACGAACTCCTCGGAAACTTCATAAACTTTTTCCTCGCAGGGACGGACACGTCGGGACATCACTTGGCCATGATTACTTATTTCCTCATCAAGCATCCTGAGATCAAAGAGAAGTTGGTGAAGGATATTGATGCTCATTGGGACGGAAAATCCCGACTTTCTTTTGAAATAATTCAGAAGATGGATTACATGCAAGCGGTTATTGACGAAGCTTTCAGGTTAGCTGCTCCAGTTCCAAATATTACTCCTCGAAAGGCGCTTGTGGACCACTTTATCAAAGATATCCCCATAAAGAAAGGAACGATGGTTACACCGCATTTCTTGAAGAGTAACTTCAACTCGAATCTCTATAAGGATAGAGATGTATTCAGACCGGAGCGATGGATCAAGGGAGACGACGCGTATGAAAGACCAAGCGATCCATTTGCGTTCATACCGTTCTCAGCAGGTGGCAGAAATTGCATCGGACAGCATTTCTCAGTGGTGGAGATGAAAATATTCCTCTGCCACTTCTTGAAGACGTTTGAGTTTGATCTCGCACCAGGAAGTCCAGAGATTGAAATGGTGCTGAAGTTCTTGATCGAACCTCAAAACCCTGTAGTGTTCTCCCTGAAAAGGAAACAAAATATCTGAAATTTCCAAATAAACCAACTTTAGCAAGGAATCGGTGACTGAAATTGAGAATAGCAGATGGTAGTTTCAGAATGATAACATTTATCCTGCTCTCTGAAGGCAGGGATCGAGTTAAGGCTGTCGGTTAGCTGGGTATCTGCGTAGAGCATTTATTTTGCTATCCATATAACATTGATTAAAAGAACCAATAAAACTTAAAAGTAATATTCTGAGTTCAAATATTATGAGGAAAGATAATTTCTCTAAGAGGCAAATCCTAAGGCAACAAGATAAATTTCACAAAGCAAATAGCTCCATTCTCTCTTTTCAAATCACAGAGATAAAGAAGAGACTGAATATCTAATTCATGAGATTGAATAAAACATAACAGATCTCGCAATGCCGTTTTGAGGATGCTTTGCTTGAAAACTGAGGTTTAAAGACTTAGTTAGAAGAAATATCATTTATTCATGAGAGATACTATAGTGATTCTAGATCCAAGAAACTCTTTATCTCCATACAAATCGCATTGATATCTAAAGCTCAACAGGTTGTTCAGAAATGTTGAAAATTTCTCAAAAAACTGTTCATTTCTCACTGCTAGCTTCCATATCACACAGAGACGACTCCATTGACACATTCAGACTCTGTGTTACAGTGGAAAGAGCTCAAAATAGCAAATCTGATCAGAAACGGTACTCATGAGAATTAATTACCACGATCGTACTTTTGGAATTTATTTATTCATTTATCAAATTTCCAGAAGTCTGGTAGTAATATACTACTGCGCTAGCAATGCAGTCAACTAACCGAGGAAGAATCCTGAAGGAGTTCCAAGACTTCAGCAAGAACGTACCAACATCCCCATCCAGCATCAATTATCTCATCCTCCTCAATTAGGCTGAAGCTAGCAACATCCAAATTTCTCTAGTCGACGAGGAAGACATTACCCATTGGAAGGGTATCATTAACGGACCAGTAACCTCATCACATGAAAGACTCTCTCGAATCTATTTCCTATTAGAAAGACACACCTTATGAAGGAGGATTATTCCAGGTTGACATCCAGCTTCCTCCTGAATACCCATACAAACCTCCAAAGGTAACCTTCTTGGTTGTACGCCTCCAGACGCCGTTCTTAGATGAAATTTGACACGAAAATCTGGCATCCTAACATTTCAAGTCAAACCGGAGCGATTTGTTTAGATATTTTGAAAAACGAATGGAGTCCAGCGCTTTCAATCCGCACGGCTCTTCTATCTCTTCAAGCGTTGCTGTGTACACCTGAGCCAGGTATTGAGAGTTAATTCCTTGAATTCAGCCGACTAACGTCATATGATAGATGATCCTCAAGATGCTGTGGTCGCTTCTGAATACAAATCAGATAAAAAGAAATTCAATGCAACAGCGAAGTAGAGTCTTTGTGGTTGTATGATTATAACATAGGTTTTATAGGAGCTGGACTGAGGAGTATGCTAGTCCGAAGAAACAAGAAGAGAAGATTGACCAATTAGCTGAGATGGGATTCGAAAAAGCGAAAGTAAAGGTAAGATAAAGGGTTTCAAACCCTGTTAACGAGACAAATTTGGCTCATCGTTTCATCTTCAAATATAGGAAGTGCTAATAAAATCGAATTGGGATGTAGAAAAAGCGCTTGCTATTTTAATGCCTTAAGATTGCAAATTCGTAAACAGGATAGGTGGCCAAAGGTGGGTGCTTTTTTGAGGGTAAGGCGTCAGTAAAGCAAGTTACTTATGGTTTATGTTGCTAACTCAATTTAGTTGTTTGTTTAATAATGCTAAAATATGAAGAGAGAGAAAAAAAGAGTAATCAATATCAAGCATTCTCTAGACCATGGAGATGTGATGTTTCTTACTAACATAGTTACTTTCTGCGTTTTAAGTTGATCAGAAATATTCAGTATTGAGAGCAAAATATCCATGCGAGTCCTTACGGACTGTTATTGAATCTTTAATTTCATTGCTAGTACCAATTAAGTCGTTTTTCTTTTAGAATGTCTATGAAATTTCTCATTTCCAGAGAATTCCTCACTTCCAGCTGAAATTAGCGAGCAATTCTCTCAACGATGCTGTTGAGAGAGGCACATTAGAGTGAAACTTTCTCAGCTGTGGTAGAATACATAGAGACTCATACTCGAAACCAACAATATTTGATGAAGCAATGTCCAAATATTAGTCTGCTTCTTGAGAGACATATCTTCAACCAAAGGTAGAACCTAAGCATCCTTTTAAAGAGGTGTTAATAAGGAGACTGAATTAAAACACGATGAGGAATAATCACCAGAAACAGCGGTTGGAGGCTAATATTCGCTGATATCGAATGACTAATGATAAACAATTTGGAACTTGTCCTCGCAAAAAAAAATGCCCAGTTCTTTTAAATTCTCACGATTTTCGTAAAGATATCTCACTCACGTATTGCTAAAGGCTTTAGGCTTCATACATGGCATTGAAGCGAAGTATTAGGAAAATATTGCTCTCAAATGATAATCTAACGCCTCCCATTTTTTTTTTTTGTCAGCTAGGAAGGACAGACTGCATAAGCGGCGTTTGATTTCACTTATCGTCATAACGTTACCAGTGTTAGCAGCTCGTTTGATAAATTATTATCGTTGGAAGCTTTGAGCGTCTTTTTAATCAAAAGCAAAAAGCACAAGGTGTTCGAGAATGGCTGCATCTCCCAAAATTTGGAACTTCTCAACAAAAAGCACAAAACATGGAACACTCTCAACAAAAAGTCGCACTTCACAAAAACAAGTGGCACTTCTCTAAAAGAATTTGAGTGCTCCTTGTTTTGTGAAGTGCAACATTTTTGCGGGAAGTGCAAAATATTGTGTGATACAACTTCCAGAAATTGTTTGCGCCGGCAATCATATTGTATTTTTTTATATTTCCCTGAGTCTCAACATCCATGCATTAGAGTTATCTATCAAATAACAAAAATGATTTCTTAGGAACAATCGAGCAATCAAACTCGTCAACGAAGATTGATGTCGTAAAAAATTTTCCTTGCTTAATGCCAATTCTGCTGACTCACTGCTTAGATTATAAGAGAAGTTTAATGACAACCTCAATTCTCGACTAGTTGAGAATACTTTTGGTAGAGCTAGAACAGACAGCTTTAATTTTCTCGTATAATTGAAGTTACTTGTTTTCAATGAGTCCAGCTGTGACAAAGAAAATCGTTTTTGGGAATGGACGCCAATGAAATCAGTATAAAACTATAACACCTAAATATTTTTTTTGGGTGATATATTGCCTTGAAAAAGAAACATATATAACCATCACAAACATACATTGGACTCTTGGAAGAGTTTCTGCTTAAGAATTACGTGCTGAGAGAATTGCCCTACTTGCTCTTGTAATGAGTAACATGGAGATCTCCCCAAAATTGATAGTTATATATTTCATGGTCAACTCCATGGATATCTATTAATTTTTGCAGAACTTATCCATCATCTAATGAATCTATAGCTATAGAGCGTTTCAAACGTCATAGCATTCTTAATTATATCATTCACAAGATCCAACAAAAATAATTTGCAGTAGTTATGTGAAGTTTCAGTTTCCAAAATACATTATTTTTGATTAAAGCCACTGACTAATGAAATAATGATTCCATATGGTTGAATATTAATATAAGCAAATAATATTAAATCAATTATTGATTCGAATTGGCTGATTTTTAAAAAAATGAAGCGAATTCTTTCTCCAACAATTTTACAATGAAATATGAAGAAGTAAATTAATTCTCAAGCTTATTTCCTTATCAGATATCTTTGTCGAGGACCATCATTCTGTTTCGGGGTGAACCCCTCTTTTTCCACGATCATAAAGTGGGCAGGCTGCTATCCGAATAATTGCATTCGGAGAAATCGTCATCCCAGTTGATTGCAGCTTCTTTGATTACACATACATTATTATCGTCATTTTCCCCGGTTAAACAATAAATATCGAGTTGATCTCTATTTATGAAATCAACTAAAATTATTCGCTCCAGTGGGTTATTACCAATTTGGTACCCAAGCATTTCCTCAATATAGAGGAAACTTTCTGGAATCTGTTGAATTGGACGAAATCGAGATATTTCGGTCTCACCCCATTGGAATTCATTAGCAATGATATTCATAGGATAACTGTGCACCAGAGCGTGAAGCCCTGTTGGCCTATTAAAATCGCGGTACGCGATTAGGTTAATCTCAGATAGATCTCCTCCTTCGTCTAAGAGCCTCTCAATTCTATCAAGTCTGCTTGGAATTTGCATTCGAACTGTACTGTTCCGCAGAATTTCGAATGAGTGAGTGGTGGAAAACGCGTCGTCATCATCTTCACCGTGATCTGGGTCATAAACGTTTTTGAGATCTGACATGACATCTTGGAATTCAACTCTTGTTGAAGATGAAGCTTGAACGATCTGATATTCATCAAGTTCATGAGGGTCATTCATCGGAGCATGCTGGTTTCGAGGATTTTGATTCACAAAAGCTTCTGTATTAACAGCATGGCTTTCTTCAAGAGCATGATTGTTATAGAAATTACCTTGCGTTTCATAATCTTGGATGGTCTCTTCGTTAGGTGGGAAATAATCGGCGTTGATGCCGTCATAGTTATCGCTTTGAAACAAATTATTTTGCAAAGCGTTGTGCTGGGAGGAGCCTCTGGGCGCACAAGCAAGTGCAACATTGGTTTGAAGTTCAGGTCTGTGGTCGAGCATGGGAGGCTCATCCGGCGGAGGAGGATCTTCATGTAGATTTCTTTCTTCATCAACTGCTCTTTCAAGCTCATCGTCAATCTGAAAATGCTCAATCATTGCATCCCGTGGGCTTTCAAACTCTTCGATCATGAGATGATCAATTGTAGCGTGTGGTTTTTGCACCAAACTATGATTATTATCTGTGGATATTCTCAGTCCTTCAATCTGATTATTTTCAATGGCTTGCTCATCGTGATCGTGATTCGTGGGAAATACATAATTTTGGACATTGCTATCTTGAGGGTCTTTTTTTTCCTCTTTTTCCTCTTTTTCCTCTTCTTCCTCTTCTTCCTCTTTTTCCTCTTCTTCCTCTTCTTCCTCTTCTTCCTCTTCTTCGTCCCTCTCCTCTTCTTCCTCTTCTTCGTCCCTCTCCTCTTCCTTGTCCTTCTCTGAGGCTTCATCGTCTTCGTCGCTATGATCACTCTTATCGTCTGGTTCATCATCATCACCGCCCCCATCATCGTTCCCACCGGTCTCACCCGGACCACCCCTGTCATGGTCTTCATCCTGTTTCTCTCCAAATCCATCATTGTCATCGTTACTGCCTTTCTCATTCTGCTGCGGAGGCTGCTTTCTATCATTATCAGCCTCTTCATCAGGCCTTGATCCTCCCTCATCATATACGTTCCCGATTCTATGTCCACCCTGAACTACGACTGTAAAGCCATTCTCATTGACATCCCAAGCTGGGATATGATAAGAACAGTTTTTTTCGCTCCCAACGGGCCTTTTGCTGCAATCGTTGACCTCTGACTGAATGATGATATTTTGGGAAAATGACCAAGGATTCTGTATAGAACCTAGGGAAGAATTACAGAAAATGATGATAGGTTTTGGAACGCTAGCATCATCATACCCTGCTCTGACCACTAAAATATTCTGGATGAAATAGTTCGCTGACGCCTCCTTAATTTTCAGCAGATAGTAATGATCGCAAAACTCATCCTTGCCTTTGTCTGCTTGGTTTTTTGTAATATCTGAAGCGAATTTCTGCCAGATCGTATTTAGCAGTAAATTTATCAAAAACGCTGTCAATAACTCCTGCAAGGCGAATTTCTTCAAAAATTTATTGATTTTGGGAAGCTTTCTCATAACTCCTTCAGGTGGGCTCGCAATATAGTGGAGATGAGACACCTACGTGTGACAGGTTAATAATAATGATACTCAATTCCAGCAATGTACCGTATACAACTTTTCGAGAGTCTCCGAATTGCAGTCTCTGTTGCTCTTTCCCTCTTTGTTCTTTGAAGGGCGCAAGAGACTAGATTTTTTCAAAATAAAAACGGTGCTATGCTTATTTAATACTTGAAGAGTCGGTCTTGATATTCTTGGCTCTGGCTAATATCAATGGAACCGCCAATATTTTGCTTTCTTGAATAGTGTGAGAAGGAATGATTCAGATCGTCTTTGGATAACGATAACGGATTCACTATTAATTCGTCAATCCTCATTTCCTGGATACCTTGTGAATGTTGCTCATCAATGATTCCTCGAAGTAGACAACGTGATGAAATGCCCTTGCTATTAGTTTCGAAGATAGTAAATACGAGGCGACTCTGATCTTCTTTCTTCATTTGCTGGCTTCGTTCATTGCTAATCCTGTTAGAGATCGGATCAATACATGTTTCTTTTTTTTGAGGGACTTCAGCTCTCGGAAGAAGATATTCGATCATCCAGCCCAGCATTTCTGGCCAAGTACTCTTTTTGTTGTCGTTAATAAACAAGTTTCGCTCATCGCTAATTGCTGGGGCCATATCTCTGCGTGCCGAATGATTTTGAGGAGTTTCAACCACCGGAATATCAATCTCAATCACAAGAGTTGATTCTATAGATTGATCCGCCGATAGTTCTTGGCATGTTGGTGCACTTTCTTCCAATGCGATAGCTGGAGGTGAGTCGGCTTCGGTCTCATCGTCATGAGGAGTTTCGACATCTGGCGGAGCATCTTCTCTCACAAATTTAGGAGTCGTTGCTAGATATTGTGGTTTATCCCAATATATTAATGATTCCTGCTCATCACTATTTTGCGGAGGCATGTCAACGAAAGCCTCAGGCCTCTCAGGGGTTTTAAAGACTGGGATATTACCTTCAATCACTACTGTAATGGGTATCATCAAATTGTCCTTGCTTTGATTTCTTTCAGTCTCCGCGACACCTTGTACCTTTTCAGATGCGCTTTCGCAAATCACCAGACTCCTATTCATCAATGCATCTTGATTCTCGCTTTGATTGGCTAAGAGGTCAAATTTATCAAGACGTTTTCTCGGCTCTCCATTAGAAAAGCTGTGCTTTTTCTTGCTTGTCATTCTTGAAATATCCCTTATACGATCTTTCGTGATCCAAACAGCGGTTCCCAGAGTCAAGAAATTATCAGAAGCTTCATCTCCGCAGATATGAATACCAACGATTTTATATCTCTGAGATACTTTATCCCAACAAAAGATTGGAGATCCACTTTGTCCTGCAGTGGTTAAGATCTCATCATAGAAAATGAATCCATTATCTGAGTCAAAGTAGAATTTATCGCTACTAGCATGTGTGCCCCAAAGCTCATGCCTTCCTCGATCAAAAACCCGCAATTCACCTGTCTTATTATCTTTCACATAGCCTGGATAACCGAATAACTTGATGTCTCCTATCTTTCTTAGTGTTTCTTTAGAATCTGCACGCAAAGCAAACCAATCAGTATCAAGTTTCACGGATTTCTTAAGGAGAAGAATCGCATAGTCGTTCTGCTGTGGGTCATTAGGAATAATAACTTTTCGAACCCGGAAGACTCCAAATGGAGCATTGCTACCATTTGCACCAGGCGTGAAGCGTATTATTTTAGATTTTATTGGAAGTTGGTTCTCAGGGGCAAGAATGTGAGCTGCTGTCAGTACTACTTTGGGTCCAATGAGTGTTCCTGTGCCGAATGTTGTCTCTTTGCCATTTTTCGTCGTAACAGAAACAACTCCAATCGCATTGAATGGATTATTGCGTTCAAAAGGGACCGGATTCCTCGTTTCATTCTTGATCCTTTTAATGTTCTGCGCAGAAATGCACAAAGTTCGATATTCTTGGTCTTTGCTTGAAGGTAGCACGGTGGTCGTTGCTAGGCCTTGCTTTACAGAGATTTGAGTTTCCATTGCCACAATTTAGTGGATTTGATTGATCTATTTAGAAAAATAAAAGTTTCTAAGAATTTAGCACACAAGATGCATATCATCAAATTAACACAGATCGAAAACCACTATTCAAGGTTCATAAAGCCATTACAGTTTTTTTCCTTATTATGAAGTGGTTAGATCGCAATCATACAGTTTTAAATCTCTCGAAAGCGCAGAAATTTTCTAAATGAAAATGAAAATAGTCTTGAATCTCCATCTCTTCAAAAAGCAAATCTGATGAAATTAATCGTCATAACTAATTAGCCCAAACAACAGTGCTCTTTAATAACTACAAATTTGAGAAATGAATCCGAAATTATATGTATAGAACTGATCTTTGAGATTTATTTCTTGAGATGATTTCATAAAGTCTACCGATCGTACAGAGCCACACTTTCCAGGTAAAATCATCCAAAAAAGCCACCCAATGTTGCAGGAATGCAAGGTTAGTTTTTTTGATTTCGCTAACATCATTATCCTTTCGATATGAATGCGGTTTGCAGAAAAATAATACGTAATTTATCCTTTCGTTACAACATAAGAAATATAAAGTTGAGATTGACGACATCCTTCCCATTCACAAGATATTTCAGAGTTTGGGCAAACAGCATTCAATTACAAAGAGATATGATGTTAAATATCCAGGAAACAACATAATCATAATAAATCAGCCTTTATTTTGTCAGTCTTCTTGAAAACTGCCCTTAATTCTCATCATGACGTGCTTCAATGACTCCTTCTCTGTGATTTTCGAGAGAGATTTCATTTGCTATCGCGTAATTAAGCTCCAATTTCTGAAATTCTCACAAGCAACTGAATTTGCGAGTTTTGCTGGGTCTGCGGAAGACTGCCGATAGCTTCAAGTAATGGCTTTGAAGAGTCTAAAGGAGTGCTGCTATCTCCCAGATAATACACAAGTTTTTTCGCAAAAAGATTGATTCCTAAAATCTTGCCGAAACTCACCTTCATATCATCAAGAATCGCACGCTTTTGGATGTCCATCTCTATGTACTTCGAGAAACTCTCGAAGATAAATTTGCAAGGCTGCATTCTGTCCATTTTCTGTTTCGACAACCAAACTGAGCTTTTGATTTTTATTTACAATCGAGTATTTAACAAAGACTTCCAAGGCTGATTTAAAAAAAGAAGACAATGTATTTTTTTAAGGCATTAATTGATTTGAAAAAACTACTATAAAGGAAAATAAGTAGAACTGATAAGTTATGTGTCTTGATCAGGATTCCTGCCTTTGAAATGGCTTAGTCAGCCATTCTCCACCTTCCTAGGAGTTTCTTCAATTCTCTGAGAGAACACGTATCACAGCAAAAAAAAAAGGGGGTTCTGATAACTCCAAATATTTGAGCTATATTTTCTTCCCTTTTTTTTCTCATCTTATACTCACCACAAAGCAATTAGATGAATTAAAGTCATAGCAAAGACCATCCTTGAGCAATATTGGGTTGATCCAACAAATTTTTCTAAAGGTAGATGAAATCGACGAAATTGAGGGAAAAAGAAGGAAGCCTTAAATGAATGTTCGCTCGACAATTATGCACCCAAAAAAAAAAAACTTCACTCAATGCTTATAGAACCTCAAACTCACATTGAATAATATCAAACGAATTCATCATATCATCAAATCATCACTTTATAATAGTCAAAAAAGTATTGCTCAGAATTTTCAGTGAATTATCCCCTCTATGCCCTGACGAGTAGGCGATATTGTTGCAGACTAAATCCTTAGGTAATTCGATTATTGTTATCTAAATACTGGATCTAATAAATTTCCCATTGATTGCCTTCCAGACCTATTTAACCATAATACAATCAGCTTTACAAAAGCTCCATCCATCCAGATCTTCATTACCCAGACGTCATCATCAAATCCAAGCAATTACGAAATTAACAACTTTCTACGAAATTGAATTTTTAATCCCAGCTTAATAGTTTTTAAGAAAGAAAGAGCGTTCTGAATTCTGCAATGAAAAAAATATTCATCCTCTTCTCACTGCTTTCTCTCCAGCTCACTTTAGCACTTAGACCAAGCAATTGTCCAAAAACTTGCACTTTATGCGTTGGTCCATTCAGAGATCTTTGCGCAGAATGCGCTCCAGGCACATATCTCGACAATGGCGTTTGCTTACCTTGCCACAACACCTGCCAATTCTGCAATGGTCCTCTTACATCCGACTGCCTACCCGAAAACTTACATACTATCCTACACACTCATCGCTTGCTTTCCAGCGGAGATATTTCCGTTCCCAGCGACAAAATCGAGTTTCATCCAGGTTTCACTCTCAATTTCGAATTCAAAAACGACAGCTCAATTGACCTTCTGCTTAATTTTTCCGTCGCTTCGGGTTTTTTCGCGATCGGCTTCGGTAAAGGAATGTATAACTCTGATATGATCATTTGCGAGCTCGCTCAAAGCGAAATCGTCTGTGGGGATTACTGGAGCACTTCTGGCAGGCGTCCGAAATTAGATACAGCCCTTGGAGGCACTAATGATATCGTTCAATTAGGGTACAGCATCGAAGGCACAACCAATATCGTGAAACTAAACCGAAAACTTAACACTGGAGATCAATACGATCACGTTATCATCAACGGGACGAACCCTATGATTTGGGCGTTTTCTGACAGTGAGAAAAACCTAAGCATGCACAGTGACTACGCCAGCGTTAACGCGCAGCTGGTCTCAGGTGGAGCTGCTATCCAAACCGATTATCTTGCTATTATCCACGCGTTAGCGAACTATGTAATGTGGGGTATGCTGGTAGATATCGGGCTTATTTTCCTACTGCTATTGAAATCATGGCGTCATCATATTATGATGCATGCGATCATTATGTGGATAATCGTTATCACGTCTACCGTCTTAAATGTCTGGATATTAGTGCGCAACGGAATCACTCGCGATGTCGTTTATTTCCGTCATTTTGTGGTGGGAGTAACCATTCTAGGCCTCATGTGGCTCCAGCATATCTTGGGAAACACGTTGTACATTATTTCAAACCGGAAAACGCCAACCAATGCCTTCTATAGAATCCGCTTGGTCCATAGATGCATTGGCTTGACGATATACATATTAGGTAAGGTAAATATTATTTTAGGCAGCAGAATGTATAACAATGGAGTCTGGGAAGGGTGGATGGACCCAACGATTTTCATATTTAAGGTTCTCATAGTTGTTTCGAAGCTCTGGCAGCGATTTAGACCCAAAAAATTCCATCCGCTAGTCGCGGCTCCTGCGTCAAAGCTGCAGCTGCATCAGGATCTGCTTAAGGACATTAAGCACGGGAAATCTCGAGAGGAGCTACTAACCAAGTATCCGACCACCAAATTCGTTTATCTCTACAATAGAGTCTATGACCTAACTCGGTTCACTCACCCAGGGGGGAATTTTATGATAAATTCTGTCATTGGACGCGAAATAGGTAGATTTGTGCACGGCGCATATCACATCGAGGATATCCATACGAGGATCAATCAGCACAGATCCTCTGATATCGCGATTCTAAATAAGTACTTCATCGGCGAGGTCAGCCAAGGGAAAAAGAGCATACTCGTTAACAATGCAGGAAAACATCTCGTAACTAATGATTTTGTCTCGTGGAGGTATGAAGGGAAGACCGAGCTGACGACCAGCACCGCGAGGTTCGAGTTTAAGAACATCGGCTATCGAGTCTGCAACGTGCTTCCTGGCATCTCGTGGGTAGGAAGACACTTTTATATCACTAAGGATCTGGTTCATGGGCCAACTAGACCGTACACTGTGTGTGTTAGCCTTGGATCCTCATGGACAGCGTTTCGAGATCTCATGATTGATTTCTTTAATTTTAAAATGGGGCAGAGCCAGACCCCAAGCATAGCCGACTCGGAGCAAATGAAAATCCAGTTAAACCAAAGCAAGGAATCGACTTTTGTTTGTGAACTTGAGCCTTATCAAGATTCCTTGCCCCTGGTAATAAAATACTACCATAACCCTAAAGTGCAAGGCGTATCTGAATACCTCCACTTTTTACCAGAAGAAAGCTCTGAATCAGTCCTGATAAGTGGTCCGGTGGGCCGCGGCATCGAGATAGATGATGATTCGTCGGGGTTGCATTACGTATTCACCGTGGGAACAGGCATTTTACCGTTTATTGACCTGCTGAACTTTATTCTGTTTAAATGCATGTACCTCGCTCTGAAAGACAGGCACGGAGAGTCTATCGCGAATCAAATTAACCCTTTGAGTCAAGATTATGAGGGCGTGCTTTCAAATGATTTTCAGCTTGTGCTTATCGCGGCGTACAAGAATGATGACGATGCGATTGGGTTTAATATTATAAGAAAAACGGCAGAGATAAGTGCGAGGTATGGCCTGAATATCTTCATGGCGTATGTTAGTGGAGCCGAGGGAGACTATGTGGAACCGATTGAGGGTCGAATTGATAAGAAATTTATAAAGAAGAATGTGAAGAAGGGTGCAGCGAAGTATTTGGTCTGCGGGAACCCGGAGTTTAATAAGGATGTACCGAGCTTTTTGAAAGAGATGGGGATAAATCCGCTAAAAATTGTATTAGTATGAGGCTTCTTGGATGATATTAGTATTTAACGTTGGAGATTGAAAGTTCTATTCTTAAATGTTTTGTAAAACAATAACTTATTTTCTCGAAAATATGGCTTTTGTAAAGCAAGATTATTTGGTATAAGAATTTTAATTTTCTGTTGATAACAGAGTTAAAATTGATTATGCAGATTTTTTGAAGTTTGTAGTTTGAAATTATAATAATCTCTTTGAAAAAAATAAATAAATAGAGGTATTAATAGTGTAATGTGTATGAAATCAAAGCACAACCTTCGTTTCAAATTCAAATTAGAAATTGATCTGATATTGCTTCCGTATTTGATGGTATAAACGTGATTCAAAGTAAAGAGAAAAATATTGTATTGGTATTTATTGTATTATGGATTGTCAGTTGATTTACAGAAAGAATGGTAAAGATTGTAAAATAATGGATATGAGGTCAAAAATGGAAAATAGAGGACTGTATATCCAATAGAGATAGGTATCTGTTCAATGCTCTTTGAGCATTCCTTAACCAATCTAATACATGAGGAAATTTCATGAATTGTTTTCTTTTTATCGGAAAATTTTAAGATAGTTTTTCAAATGAATAGTAGTAGTAATATTCTCGGAAAATGTCAATGATACCAAGATTGACATAAGCCGACTACTTTAGTAGTAGCTTCTACAAAAATTGATAGCTGTCATTTACTACAATGATGTTTAAATTGGCAAATCACCCCTGTCAAGTAGTTTGTCAATGAAATTCATTCGGCAAGGCACTGAGAAAAGCATTAGTAGAATAATGCCAAAATACTAAGATTTAGCTATGTCCAACTCTTATGAATATTTTTCACTTAGTCATTCCTCATAACTTCAATCCTGTTCGTTTGAACTCAGGATATCATAACTTACATAATTCACCGTGCATGAAGAAAAAATATGATTTGTTCATATGATTGATTTCCGAATTTAATAGAGAGATCGCAAGTATGAAATATTTTCGATTTCACAAGATGCATATCCATGTAGATATTAAATTAATAAAGAACTTTCAGATGCTTTACAGTTCTAACAATCCCATAGAAATCGGATTTTCTACTAGGTTATAACTATTTACTTTCGAGTTGTAGACCCCAGTGTACGTTCCATTAACCATTTTCTTCTCAACATATGTTCCGTATGCTACCACCATTTTTCCTCGGAAAGGAATTCTAACTGTTGTCTCAGTGTAATCCAGTGTCATCACCAAATTCGATGAAGGCCCTATTTCGATTTCACCATTATACCGCGATTCAACTGCCACCAGCGACGGTGTACCATAGTTCAGAATGGAAGTCCCTTCAGAGATACCATGCTGAACACCATTAATTATTTTAGGATAGCCTCCTTTTATAGTCAACGGAATACCTATCGGCAGCTCACTTTCTACTTCCCAATTTCTTGATTCTGTAGTAAAATAGGGAGAATCATGTTTAATCACTTGTTTTCTCGTTGAAAGGTTCGTAAGATTGACTTTCTCCGCTGTTTTGATATTTTGGCTGACCACTTCCATCTTGCTCCAATCATATTTAATATCAACCAATTCAGCTTCTTGAATGATCGTGGCTTCCACCACGAGTATTTTTGCCTCAGTTGTTTCGAATTCTTTGCCATATAGTCCCCAGTAAGCCTTTTGGTGTTCAACGTGATATTTCGCTGCAAAATATCCTCCTTTTCCATCAGGAGCTTTGATTCTCACGATATATGATCCGTCGATGGGACCAACAGCTCCTTTGGGAATACAATAGCCGCTCTGGAATGGTTTCCATTTCGCAATGAATGTGTCCTTTATGAATAGGAATTCGAAGTTATTTATTTTGTGTTCTTGCTTAGAATAGGGGATTAATGCTTCATTTGAAGCGTTATCGAACCTGCCTAGAACGTATCTTCCAGCCATTGGAACCATTGCTCTGACTGGATAACAGCCACTGCCACAGGACAGAGAGTCTTTTGAGATATTTCCATCGTATTGTAGCCAATAATATCCAATTCTGGGGTCATCTTCTTGATTATTGAAAGACTTTCCTGTGCATTCATAGGAACTGGCACGAATGGTCCGGTAAGCGTGATTGCTGGAAATATCACCAAGGGAAGTATCGCCGTCTTCTTCGTTGTAGACTGTGATGGGACTGAAGAAGAGGAAGAGGGTAAATAGAGCTACGGGTATGAAAAAATGTTTTGATTGCATAATATAGATAGTATTGGTACTATAATTTTTATTCAGTTTTTTAGTTTAGGGTGCTATTTAACCATAAAAAATTATAAGATTATGGCGTGGAAGCCTATCAAAATTACTTTACCTTATAAAGTTTGCCTTAAATCTTGTAGCCTAGACTATACTCATGAGGGAAAGACAGCATTTTTTGATATATGCTCTCCTTTTAGTGTAAAGCGGTAGGTTACTGCCCTTTGATCATTAGTTTTCTTTATTTTCAAACTGTTTTGTGGTGCTTTTGCATAGAGCTTCACGGTCCATTGTTTACTCTTGATCGTTTTCAGAAGCATCTATGTCAGTAATTTTGCCTTTTATTGATGCCCCTTCATCTCCACTCGCATTTCTGCGATTCTTGATTGCTTGTACTTTACTTTAGTTCTAATTATGGCTGATGCTGTAGAAGATTATCTCGTGATTGTGCCTGAGAAATTGTTAATGGTCATGAAATTAAAAGCATTCAAGAAGGAATATATCAATTTATTTTACCAAAAAGGAGACCTAGTTGTCAATGCTCTTTAATCAATATCAAGCAAATGAGGATAAGAGATCTATAACAATAAAGATTAAGTAGGACTGCCTTTCGATTCTTATGTCCCGATTTACGATAGAGTAAATGTAAGACTCCCGCACACAGCAGAAATGTTGCATTTATCAAAACACAATAAACATTTTCTTTGATGCAGTTATTAGAGGTTTAGAAATCAATCACCTTTGAATTATGAATATGAATTACGATTCAATGCTTAAAGTTTGGTTGCAAGCAACTAATGCTTATTCCAAACAACGAAAAATTTCAATTGTATAGATATCTATTGAAATTTTAAACAAATTGTTTATCCTTGCTAAATTGTAACTCCTATTAATTAACTTGCAAATTAGTTTTTCATTCCTGTATTGCTACCAACGATGGCCTCAGGCAAATCACAGAACATCATGATTCAGAACCAAATGAATCAGGATAAATTCCCAGGAGCCACTTCCCTACAGCCGCAAGCATTCGACTTCGATGATGAAGGAATGAACTCTAAAGGCTTGTCTCAAACTGAATTACAAAAGAAAAAAAACGCCGATAGAATCCAAAAGAACGCAGAAGTCATCGTGAGGAAAAAAGGCGGCAGTCGCCAAGCCTCAGCAAAGAGATCCGAAGCAGGTGATACCCGCCAAGGCGATACTAAATCAAATAAAGCGCTCGAAAATATGAGTCCTGCTAGACTCGAAGACGAGATCCGCTCTGAAACAATCAAAGATTTCAAAGAATTCAATTTTGATAACGATGGACTAACAGACCAGAGAACTTTAGACCCTTTGATGCCTGGAAGACTCGATGAATACAAAGGAGAGGAGGAAAATCTGATTTGCTGTCGGTTTCCGCACTTAGATTTCGACCCAATGCCTATTGATGTCAACGAGATTCGCCCTGTTGAGGTAATTTTTATGAATTTTGCATGGAAATTAAGCGGGTTTAGGTCTACGAAAATATCTTCCTTGGACCATTCCAAGCCGCGCTCTGCACGAAAACCCTGCTCTCGCTCGGAATAACGCATATATTGAACGTAAGCGCGATGGAATACACAAAGCGGACGAATTACTATAAATATTTAACACTTGATGTCTACGACGTGCAAGAGGAGGACATTAAGAAATTTTTCAGAATCACCAACCGGTTTATTTCCGAAGTAAAATACGTTATTTGCTGCAGTATTTTAAAGGTAAAATAGGCTTTAAGCAGCGGTGGAAAGATATTGATTCATTCGTTTGAGGGGAAATCGAGGGCTCCAGCTTTCGCTTTGGCTTATTTGATTGGTAGAGAGAGAATCCCGATGAAGAAAGGCCTTGAGATTATTAAGTCCAATATTCCTGAGATCGAAATCAACCCGTATTTCATGAAGCAAATCGAGCAATATGACCTTGAGAAGCTTGCGATTATTAATGTGCCTAAGTAGCGATTACTAGTTTCTTACTTTACATTCATTCCATCTATAAATACCTCGTCATGTGGCTGACTAATTCTCATAACGTCATCGAAAGTTCCTTCAAATTTCTTTCCCATTGAAAAAATTGTGAATTACGGGTTTTTAAACCAAAGAATTTTATTGATTTATCATATCACACTGCTCTCAGAAAATCCTTTGAAAACAAATCATGGAACTCCCTCTACCGGTACTTCCAGAGACTCAAAAATCCACTTCAAGGCATAAGAGTCCTCGAGGCAACCTCAGTCCTTCGTACTCGACCTCAAAGCTAAACACATCGAAAGGTAATGCCCTGGAATTCAAACAGGAGCCAATGCAATCAGGGTTCACGATAACAGGAGTGCAGCAAGCGACACCGGACGCTCAGTCAGAGAAAAAGGACGAAACATCACCAAGCAACTCGCCGTTTGGAATGATTCGAGCCAAGTTACCGAAGCTGTATAATAATGAATTGTATAACGTTTACTCGAATAAAATCTCGGAGGTCAAGGAGAAATACCTCAATATTCACCAACAGCTTCAAAATGAAGAAGAAACAGCGAAAGAGAAGCCTTTACGTGACCTTATCAAGGAAACAGAGGGAATTTTTTCCAAGAGTTATTCGATAAAATACTTCGGGATAAATAAAGACCAGATCGGGATTATGTCTCGTCGAGTGCCGATCAAACAAGTCAACAGGCAGCCGCAGTTGACCATTAACATCAATAGTCCCCTCGCGCAGCTTGAATACGCGAAATGGCAAAAATATAATGCAGCTCAGCAGATTGAGTCGACTAGGAGTAACCCAGCCTTGCAAACGAAAAATGCAAAGGTGGTTTTAAGCTCAACTCGCCTTAGAGGTGCGAAAACGAGTATGTCCTCTGGCTCTGGAGGGTTTAACAGCACACATGAGATCCTTGGTCGTAAAATCGAGGGTGATAGCTGGCAAGGTGAGAGAAAGGAGGTGAGTACAGCTGAAAACCACAAGGATGCCGCAGGCACAAATCCTAAAGAAAATCTTGAAAAAGCAGAGACATTAACGAATTTCAATGCTCAAGACCCTCAAGAGTACCTCCCGCAGCCTGACGCATACAACGTCTTCGTCGTAAATAAGTATTTTATTCCCAAGCAGCTGCATGCGATTAAGAAAAAGAGGAAAAACTCAAAAAGTTTCGAGAAAGTTGAACAGTTGATAGAGTTTCAATTAAACGCCAAATTGGACCGGGTGCCGAAGAACCCGAAAATCCTCACGAATTATGAGAGACTCACAAAAGGACTTACGAAGGTGAAAAGATCGATGCTCAGAGCGCCGATGTCAAGGGGCAAGTTCGGGACTGATCCGACACAGGCTCAAATAATCGAAGCTGATAAATTTAAGACTGAAGAATTGAAGAGATTGCTCGCTGAGAGAGATAATTTGTCTTATGCGAAGCTCATTGGGTCTTTGGAAAAGCCGAACAGCTCTGGGAAATTGCTGGATGGGAAGACGTTGGACCTGCCTAACCTCCCGAGGAAAAACCAGTTGGTGAAGGAGTATAAAATATCTCCTAGAACTGAGTTCAAGTCTCAGTCTGCGCGAGAAAATTTGACTGAATCTGCTGAAGAGAATGTTACGTTCCGTATCAGTCAAGAGCACCCGCTCTATCATAACTATATGAAAATAGCCAAAAAATATAATCACGAGCAGAACGCTTGATGTTGTTAGATAAGTAATGGAGCTTAGGTGTTTTAAAGTTAGCAGTGTTGTGGTGATTTGGTAACTTATTAAGAGTTATTAATGGCTTTTGAAAGGGTAAATATATATTCATGTATTCATTTTGCAAGAATATAAGCCCTCTCTCTAACCAAAAGTCTTTCTTAGGAGCTCATTAACGATTCAATGTATATAAGATAATTGGGAAATTCTCAGCGTCATACATTTGTAAGGCAAACTATCTACGGTACGTCGATTCTGGAGCTCTGGTCATAGATGAGAGGAGCTTGCTCGTTCATGTTAATTTCTGAGCTTCGAATCTGGCCGAAGGTTTTTGAGCAGAATCCGCTTTGATATGATAATGCGAATTAAGTTCAGAAACAGAAAGTAACAGGACTTCTAATATTATAGGGACGATATTAATCCTGAAAAGCTAATTTTGTTGGTAGACCAATTTCGAAGTAGATGCGCATTGGATTTTCTTGCATATTCCACAAGTAAGCATAGCTTGAGTGCTGTCAAGGACAAAGTTTTCAAACGATTTGTAGACAGTCTATCGAGCTAGAGATTGAAAGTTGATTAAGAAATTCTGAATACACAAACAATAATTAAACTCTGGATGATATAGTAGGATTGTTATCAGACCTACTGACGCTTTCTGATTAATTCAAAATGCTTAATAATGTGAAATTTTGTAGAAATACATAATAATCAATAATTGAAAATTATCACAAGCCTCGGACAAAACTCTAAAATGCCAAAATATCCAGACAGTGAACCTCGATTCATGACCTCAGGGTCAGAGATTATCTTTCTAAAGCTTAAAACGTCATCCTCAAATTACACCGTGACTTTGGAGCAACGTACTAAGCAGAAAAGATTAGCAAGATGGATTCGAGAAGAGGAAAACGAAAAACCCAAATTCATGAAGAACCTCCGTTAATTGGAGTCAGAAAGCTCAACCGTTTTGATAGCCACGTTAATGTGGCCTATTAACTTAAAGCCACGTCAATCAAAGTCTATCTATCTGTATACAATTTCTTATTGTTTATACGCTGCTCAGTAATTAGAGGTAGTGATTTAATAAAAAGTGGATGGTTCAAAGTTTATGATTTTTATACTTATTTTTCATATATTCCAAAGCAGTCTCAATATTATTTGTAAAGAAAAACATTATTTTGAAAACTAATATAATAAAGATAATCAAACTTGAAATGATATTGTGAAGAATCTTCGATTACAAGATATGTGATTTAATCATATCACCTTTAATTACTTCTTTGCCAGCTGCGCATTGAGATCGTGATTCTGAATTTTGTTGATGAAAATTTTCATAGTCTCAGCCCGATTGCTGAACAGCACTTAAAATAAATTCGCAAAGTTTAACGAAGGATAAAATCTGACGAAAGATTCATAAATCCGATAGCCTCTCAACATAGCAAACTACAGAATTACAAAAACAATTCATACCGATATACATTAAAATATTCTCCCAAAAGCAAATCTACGCTATTCATTCAAATACAATGGTTGAAAAAACAGCCAATGATGTGAAAGAAGCAACTCGAAAGCGAAATACCAACGATGTCTACATGATCCTGTCTCTATTTTTGGCAGGCGCATGCATTTTCGTCATCCTATATTGCAGATTTCCGACTAACGAAGAGTAATTAATGCCCATACACCTATCCATCCTTAAACATGAATACTCTTAGTATTGAATTCCCTTGGAAATTCCCTCGAAGCCTTCAAGATATTAGAGATCTCGCACATGTCTCCCAAAATTATTACGAGAGAAACCCGACCTATGTGACCGTTCTGATCGCATACCTCTTCGTTTTGTAAAATCCACCTAACGGACCCATAACAAAATTTTATTTAGTCTCCAATCATTTGGAGCACCAGGACCTTCAATACTCGGAATGCTCTGCGGAGTTCTCTTCGGGCCGATCAGAGGATTTTTCATCGCGGTTATAGTAAGAGCTTTATCTCAAGAAATCTAACCTGAATAAATATTTCCTAGTGCGCATGTACAGGTGCGTGCTTGTGCTACGGACTATCAGACATCATTGGCAAAAGCATTGTAATGAGATACTTCCCTGGACTCATCCGTAAGTTTGATCATTTTGTAAATTTCCTTTGTCTACACCTCAGAGCTCAAATACATTCGATTTTTAGATTGGGAAGCACAGGCACAATTTGTTTTGGTATCTTCTCTTCCTGAGGATCGTGCCCGTTCTTCCAAACCGTTTTCTGAACTATGCGTCTCCTATAGTTGGAATTCCTTTCAAACTTTTTGCTGCGTCGGTTTGGTTAGGTAATCTAGTACTATTCAACTCAACAAATAACCTCCTTTCCCAGGGTTTCTACCTAATATTTTTCTTCTAGTCAGAACGGGCTTGCTACTGCATGAGATTACAGAATTCGGAATTAGCAACGAGGTACTCAGTTATCAATAAACAACATTCATCTGAATCAATAGATCTTGGTGGTTTTCCTCGGATTAGGTGCGCTTGCTCTGATCCCTGCATTCTTGTCTAATAGACAGAAAAAAACAATTGAGGAACTAGACGGGGAACCCCAGAAAACGGAATAAATATCGCTTCATTTTAAGTTGATTCGTAATTTAGTCGCACTATTGAAGTTAATACCATTACAATTGAAAACATAAATCATTTCTTTATCGAAAGATTACCAACGAATTTCTTATCGTGAACAGACCTTCCATTGGTTATGTGAAGATATGTGGTTTCTGTCTCAGTAAAATATGAGAGGATTAATTCACTTCAAAGTAGAGTCGAATTAAGGACATCTACATATCAAATTTTTCGGAGAGACTTTCAAAAACCGATTTGTTTGCTAGTGAGTGATTTTCCCAAGTTCCTCTTCCTCCTTACGCATCTTGGTGGAACTTAGATGCCAGTCCTGATGCGTTATCTCCTAAGGCAGTTAGTCTAACTTCTTTCTAGTCTCATAATCAAAGAAACATTCTCTTAGTCTAACCATAGGGCAATACATACAATTTTTTTCCTGTTAATTGTTCACAAGCTAGATATATAATTTTACAACTCTTGAAGACTACTACACATCATCAAGACTATAAACTGTCTTTCTGAATCTTAATTAATCAGTTATGCAGGAATAACTTCAAAATTGACGTATCAAGTCGAGTAGTCGCTCATTTGAGTTTGAGTGGAGAAGCCGTCATCACAATCCAGGACTACATTATTAAAGTACCAGTGGAGGTTCTTTATACATCTCACGATGTAACTCTAGAACTTCATTTCAACAATTTTTTGACTCTCATCAGAAATCTAGGTTCATTTTACTATATCTACCCAGAGCAGATAATTCCCGAATAAAATTAAAAATAATGAACAATTCCGTGAGTGAAACAGTCAAGGAAGGCGTCGATAAGCTTAGGAAACTCAATGCGAAGTTCCTAGCATCACTGATAGAAGAGCAAGACGTTCAGATTTCCCGGAACGAATTTATGGAGTGTTACAAGTAATAATGTACCAATTGTTCCCAACAAAAATCTTTCCTATTTGTCACCGGTAGTTTTGTGTTCGGTCTCAGGCGTACACCGTACAATAACAGGATTGACCTGAAAATCTTTGTTGAACTGTGTCAAGCTTACGCAATGTAACACCCTCGTACTGCTCTGAGTTTGTAAAATATGTTCTTTAGGGATCTCGATAAGTATTTGGCAAAGATAAATGATAGCAACGAAAGTCTGGCGTCTAACTTCCATAAAGCGTGGAAGAACCACAAAGAATACTTGAGTTTTTTGAGGAAAATTTTCATTAATGTGGATGCTGGATACAAGTTTCAGGGATCTCTTGACTCGTGGGTTTTGAGTATCTTCATCCAAGAATGCTTTGCCAAACACATTACTCGGGTCACAAATCTTCTATCGATTTTAATCAGTCGAGAAAGAAATGGCGAGTTTGTGCCTTCTGATCATATCAAAAATGAGATTCAAGTAAATCACATAAATAGTCGATGAAATTCTAAGTCTAACTACCAAGTTCCTCTCAGAATCTGACCTCAGTGCAGAGTGGGATGTTAGCAAGCACTTTCTTGATCCCTTTCTCCAACAAGTTAATTTATGTCTCAAAGTTTATTTGAACTTTTTTTAACAGACAGAGGAATTTTATCTAGCCAAGTCGCAAAAATGGCGACAACTGTCAGTCTCCGATTTCATTGATGAGGCGTTAAAAAGTTTGACGAAGGAGGAAGCTCTCGCAAACAAGTATTATCCAAAATGGGAAAGAGAAGCTAATCTTGCACTCGGAAAGATCTTCAAGTCACAAGAATCATTGATTTCAGTAATATCAACCTATTAAGGTTCCATAATTGTTCTTTTTCATTTGAAATTAGATTGATAAAATCGAGCTCGCAAATCTGTTAAAAGAAGGGGAAACTAGTCTCATAAATAAACTATTAGATTTTTTTGGTCGCATACATGCAGAAGATAAAATACAAGAGATCACAGAAGTGTTTGGATCTTACGTTGAAGATCAAATAGCGCCATTGCTACTTGATCTGAAAAGCAATCAAGAAATTGATCCTATTCAATTTACTTCGAAAATTATTTTTGCGAAGACACAAGTGGATGTTTTCGTAGCGAATTCTCTCAGATCTCATCTCTTGTGCACAAAGAAAGTCGGGAGCCTGTTTGGGAAATTACTCAATGAATTTCCAAAGTCAATTCAATTCTTAGCCACTTACATTGACTTCGAGCTGAAAAAAGGTGAAGCTTTTTTTTTTTCTCTCTCTTTAGTAAATTTGTATGCCTCTTCACATCAACTAGGGTTCAATGGGCTCTTAGATGATGAAATCGAAACGAAAATCAACAGTTATATGAACCTTTTGAAATGCATTGCTTCACGAGACATATTTCTGAAATTTTACGAAAAAGATCTCAGCATCAGACTTTTCATTCGGACTAGCGTAAGCAAAGAAGCTGAGAAGAAAGTCCTGGAACGAATACAGTTAGAATGGGGATACAATGCGGCTTATAAAATAAAGAACATGCTGCAAGATATTGAGACCAGCATAGAAATTAATCAGAAATTCCATAGCAGCTTGCTCTCTTCGGAAAAGAAATTATCTATCCAAGAATTCACTGTCCAGATATTAACTCAAGGCAGCTGGCCAAAGTTTGTGGATTGCAAAATACGCATCCCTGAAGGAGTGATGCCAATTAAAGATGCATTTGAAAAATTCTATTTTACCAATTTTAAACAAAGGTCCTTAACGTGGATCATGTCGCTTGGTCATGCAGAGATTAGCGCTTCCTTCGACAAGCAATATACTCTCGTAGTCTCAAATTATCAATATGCTATTCTGGACCGCTTTAACAGAAAACCGTTTTATAAATTCAAGGACTTAATGGCCCAACTTGAGATGGATAAAGAAGCACTTATTGCTAATCTGTTGGCGATTACTAAAACGGTGCCCATTTTACGACTGGAGAACAATGAGAAGGTACTTTCTGATACCTTTTCTCAGAACATTTTACTGAATAGGTGAAGGATAACTTCTTCCAAGAGGAAACTATCTCAATAAATGAATCATTTACAAATCGCAGTCAAAGGATAGCCGTAAAAGTTCAAAATATCCAAAATGATAAGGTACGAATTAATTACTCGACGCCTTAAATATATCTCTCTAACTCTGTATCAGAAAGAAGCCCAAAGTTTGACAAAACAGATAAATCGAGAGAGAGAGCATCAAATAGATTCTTGTATCATAAGGATCATGAAAAGTAGGAGAAAATTAGATTTGAGCTCAATCGAGGCTGAGACAATGAAACTCATTGCATTATTTGATCCTGAACCAAAAATGATAAAACGACGAATAGAGTCATTGATAGAGAGGGAATATCTTGGGCGAGATGAAACTGAACGGTAAATCAATCAATTAATTATTTCTATCAAACCCCACTTACAACCTTAGAAACGTCTTGATTTACCTGCCTTAGAAGTTCACATATCTCAAACATATCATCGCATTAACATGAAGGTCTAGTTATTTAAATGCTAGCGACCATGCTCAGGCCAAGGATGTTTTATTGGAGATAGTTCGAATCCAATAGTTTCATAATCATTGTTCTAAAGAAGCAATGAACTTTAAATTCACTCATCTAAAACTATTGTTACTGGAATTTCATTTATGCAAAGTGTATTCTTGTATATATATATGCATCCTATTTAAGGTCTTACCTGAAATTGCGCAGAGAAATCGATAAACCCATACCCCAATAATCGTTCGCTTCATTTGTTAGAGTAGGAGTCTATGGTTGATTTATAAAATATCATGAAAAAGTCATTGTTGTATAAATGACAATCAAGTGTTGATAATTTCTAATTGTTTCAAGAAAGTAAAGTGATCATTAAAATTTAACTATGCGTGTGGTTCCAACGCCGATTTTCGGCTCTCAGAATTTGTATTTCTAAATTCTTCATACATGTCCTTCACAGAATCTGGCCGCTGCATTGGGCTCTGTTTTTTCTCTTCTAATTTCCCAACAATGTACTTGCTCAGCATTCCCGATCCTCTGATTGAGGCTGGCCAATAACCTTTATCCAGGGTCTATGGATCTCTGATTAGCTCTCTAAACTGGATTTGCTTCGGCTCATGATGCTCTTGTCCTCGATACAACGGCTGCCTTACTCGGGGAGGGATATCCTCATACAACTTCGATTCATGAGCCTCTGGATCATTATAGAAGAACTTTTGACGCTGTGTCAACGTCATATTATAGAATTTATCCACATAATTTTTTCGGAGCTGGTTATAATAGCCTTTGTAGTGATTCTGATGGTCTGTAAATTTGAAAGTATTACCTTTTCCATTTCCATCTCGTTCTTTCCTCCTCAAAGGATAAAATGTAATCTTGCATAGGCAATGAATGTATATTATCGAGCGTTGCATGCCTTGTAGATGGTAGAGGGTCATAAGGAAAACATGCTCTGCTTACAGATGAGCAGCCATCACAGTCCTATTATGATGAGAGTGATAGCTCCAATAGTTGCCAGGCTGCGGACTGAGAACTTGTCGATGTACAAGAGATTCTCGTCTGGAAGTCTCTGCGTTTCTCAGAGGGTGATGAACGAGAAATTGATTTCTTGGGTCCCTCATGGCTTCATGGCTGCTTGCGGAAAATTTCGCTTGATAGTCATGTTCTTGCACTTTGGTGCAAATTCTTGGTAGGTCCGAAGAGCTTCGAAAATATACACTGATATTCTACAAATTTCACAAGAAGTCTAGCTCTAAAATGATCAAATACTCAAGTGAAACTGAATTTGTGGATATGAAAGATACTTAGAATTATAGGTTAACTTCATAAGGGATGATCTAGTAGCTAAAGATATATGCGTTTTGATCATGAAAATTTTTTTAGAAAACGTACAATCGCTCGTAAAATATCTCTGACGTCGGCGATTTTAAATCATGAGCAGCAGTGTTGAGCTCCGTGAATGTCTCTAAATAAAAGTCTCAGTCGCTTC
>ENA-UOTZ01000372-UOTZ01000372.1-compost-metagenome-genome-assembly--contig:-NODE-372-length-38020-cov-9.590517_pt1 | contig 38020 bp, 23 predicted proteins | sample MGYA00238144_ERZ746983 | MGnify/ENA primary metagenome ERZ746983 (study PRJEB28759, sample SAMN06268863) | compost metagenome | isolation source: single cell | place: USA: California, Emeryville, Joint...
ATCATCTTCAGAGTCGAAACTGCTATCAGAACCCTCAGACGACGTGGGCTCGTCTGAAGACTCCACAAAATCTTCGCCTCTCTCAAGACATTCTTCTTGTTTGGCTTTGATCTTTTTCGCATAATTTTGCCAACTAACCATGCCCATTCGAAAATAAAGGAAAGCGAGCAACGGATTGACTAAGCTCCTTGCAGTTTCTTCCACAGCTCGCGCTTTATTGAGTGTCTACAGGTGAAAAGTATCAGTTAGTTAGCTTATGAATCTGGATTGTGGAGCTTTTTACCTTCTTTTTCTTGGTAAGTCGCTGTATTTGCCTCAATGTTTTTTGCTCTTCCGCTCTCACGAATTCAAGCATCGCCTCGTCTGCTTTGTCGATAATTTGACTCTCATAAGCTCTCTTTAGAGCGCAAAATAGCACATCGTTGAAATAAACAAAATTTTCTTTATCACTATGTAATGAAAAAATGAACAGTTAGTTGCTCCAGAAAACTTGTCAATTTGTTACCATTTCAGATGCATTTTCATAACATACTTCGCGATTTCCTTTTGTTTAGTCGTCAAATCCATCTCAACGTCTCTGAATCCTAGAATCAAATAATAATAATTCTTACAACCCGATTCGGCAATTGATAGATCATTACCAAGTGGCTTCTTTATAAGAGAAAACAAAGTAATCAGCAAGGGCGATTTGATTTTTATTCCATCGTATTTTCTCGACAGGTTAACCCAGACGAAATCAAAAGCCCGGATATTTTCCTTGAACTCGTCCAAAGAAAGCCCATCCTCGCTCGTGAAGTAATAATTTTCAAATTCTTGAATCATAACAGACATAAGCATGTTAATCATCACATACTGTGACACCATCATGAAGACGATCCAAAATATCGGTGCAATGTTTGACCCGCAGGTATTCGTGCCGTCAGAGCACATGATAGGTCCCCAGGTGTCATTCATAATCTTATACCAATCCTCTCCTGTTGAGCATCTGAACAGCGTCAGCATCGCGATGCCGAAGTTTTGAAAGTTCACCATTCGATTATCGATAACGAGTCCTTTGGTGATGTTCTGAAACAAGAACACTGCTAGCACAGAAAAGATGAAATAGACTAGAAACAACAACGCAAGCAAGTTCAGAACGGCAGGCATTGAGAGCCATAAAACCCAGAGGATTTTCTGAATGCCTTTGAGTTTTCGCACGAGTTTAAAGAGCCTGGTCACTCTGAGCACTCTGACGACTCTGATTAACTGCGGACCGATTCGAAGGAAAGAAAGACTAGTGCCTACCAATGAAACTGCTATGTCGATGAGTGATGAAACGATTACGAAGGAGTCGAATTTGTTCCAGCCATCTGCCCAATAATTTAAGAGTCCGATACCTGTGATTTTGAGGATGGCTTCCAAAATAAAAATAGCTGTGAACATATAATTGACATTGGTGAGGTTGCCGTCATAGGTTGGAGAAGAGCCTTCGTAGGTGACAGCCATTGTGATAATATTAGCAAGGATGAAAACGAGAATTATCGAGTCAAAGTAAAGCCCATCTCCCCATTTTCGGGTGAGATAGTAAGCATAAGCTCGGAGTTTATTTTTGGGAGTTGGGATAAAAGTGATCGGTTTCTTCGAAATGATGAGTCGCTGCATATCAACCCACCTCTGCTGTGCTGGAGTTAACGCAGCCCCTCGGCCTTTCTTCTTCGCTTCGCGCTGGTTCTCGTCAAACTTCATGAAGATAACACCGGTAAATAACTGCATTAAGAAAAGCGAGCCGAGTAATAGGAAACTAACATAGTATAAGCTGATGCCCCAGAAATTATTCGGTGATGGTCCCTACGAATCGCATTGAATCAAATAAATGGAAATCGAACTTATTATTACATCTGTGTCGTCAGCAGCATCCATATTCAGAGCCATATAGTCAGGATAGCCTTCGACGGTGGAAAGAACAAATAATGATAAAAGACCGTATCCGACTGTATCAAAGTTGATTGTTTGAGTTTGCCAGTTATAACCAAGATTTTGGCACTGCAAATCAACAATTTGTTAACCAAGGACAGCTGTTTCGAAGAATTACCTGAGTTATGTTGACGTTATAATAGGTAAAGAACGATGGACCCACACACCTTGCAAGTTTCCCTTTCAATAAGCTGACTCCAAAAATCGCAAACATAAGCCTAAATAGTAATACCGTGCATCGTTAATAACATTTTGAGACTGAAGATGTTGTATTACCAAACCATGAAAAGCACAATAAGCACGTTCAATATTGCAGGAATCGAACTTATTAATGCGTTCACAACCAACTTCATACTCTCATTGTGGCTGACGAATCTCAACGGCCGTAGTGTCCTCAGCATTCGCAAGATCTAGGGTTATGTTCAAATTTCCAATGAGGAAAAAAAAATTTTATCTTACCCGTATGAAAGAAATGTTAACAGAAGGGACCGACATGTCAATAATAGACGTCACCACGATAAACCCATCCAGCATGTTCCACTCGTCTCTCAGATAGGACCCTTTATCCAATATCAATCCCAATGAAACCACTTTTAGAGCCATCTCTATCGCGAAGAAGACATTGATAACGTAGTCAAATATCTTAAAGCCGTATGTCACACTTTCATTAGAGTCCGTGAAGTATGTCTCCACTGCCAATTTAATACTGCTCAGCGTGATGCCTATCATTATTACGGTTTCAAACTGCGAGTGAGTGATCACACGTAAGCAAAATCTCCTGATGATGTTTGACTTAGGTAGAACAAATAAGCTGTCTTCACATTCGATTCCCTCGTAAATGGACTTTTTCTTGGAGTTTCTGTTCTTTTTCTCTTCATCCAGATCATCCAGCGTCCCCTCACTATATAAGTCTCGACTGTTACCTGTGCCAGCATAAATATCTACAAGCGTCTTAGTGTTCGGCTTCGAAGGGTTCATTGATTTGGATTTATTAAACCCTGTCGAGCTAACCAGATCCGAGCTAATTCCCGTAGAAGACATGTAATGCGAGTAAAGCTGGCTGTCGTCTTCGTCGTCCAGGTCATTGAGCTCAGCTTCAAGCTCTTTGAGATCATTCATAGCGTCTTGATTAGTGAACTCATCGAGGATAATGGCCAGGAATAAATTGAGAAGAATCCAGTTTCCAATGACAACCCACGACATCAAATATAGTGAGCCAATCCAAGTGTTTACGCCTGAAGCATAGACTGATTGAAGAATGTTATTCCAGTTTTCAGTAACCATGACCTGGAATGAAGCGAGCATCGAATTCACAAATGAATCGTAATTTGACCTGCCAACGAGGACGTTGAGCTTGCCTCCAAGCACTTGCATTCCTAAGAGAGCGTAGATGAATAGCATGATCAAGATAAGCAACGCAATGGATAGGAAATTTTGAAGCGAGCGACCAATGACTCCTACGATTATTTTCATAAACTGTAACGACCGAAGCAGACGGGTCACTCTAAAGACTCTAAAGGTTCGGAAAATACGAATACTGCGGAACGCGCTGATCGCTTTACCAGCTCCACCGCTCAAGAACGCAGCCTCAACTATTGAGATAATGACGATAACCCCATCGAATACGTTCATGATGTCCTTAACATAGTCTAAATCATGACATTATGAAGATCTATTTATAGGAGTAATACTTACCTATGGGACCAAGTCCTACCAACTTGAGACCCATCTCGACCGTAAAAATGATTGTGAATGACAGATTAGCCGCGCTGAAAAGTTCAGTTATGGTGTCGGAGGAGAATATCCCGTCCAGTGCCAAAGTGAGGGTGTTTAATATGACAATCACGAGGATAAAGTTCACAAATACTCCCATCATCGTAATTCCTCGAATGTAGTTCCTCAACGCTCGGATCTAAGAAAGTACATTTTTTCTATGACATTTAAATTTGCTGATAATTTACCAATCCAAAGACTCCCGGATGCCAAATATCGTAATCACGAGTTTGAAAGGACAGCGACTTTCTGATAGAATTTAACTCTCTGACCAGGAATTTGTATTTTAAAATCTCAGGCACCGAAAAATTCTTCTTTGAGATCACTGTTTTGGCTTCCAACTCTTCCTCCTAGAAGCAAATAATGAAAATGGTATCAGAATGCTGGATTGCTTACTCGAGCCTTCAAATAGTTATCTAACACCTCGTTCGGGTCAACTGCTGAACTCGTTATTTCGTCCGTCTCGGGATTAACAGGCTCGTAGCATTTAGCCCTAATACTCTCAAAATCCTTTGGCATTTCGTCTAAAGCAGTGACTTTAAACCCCATTTGGTTCAGACCGACATTCCTCGAAGTGCCCTTTTTCAATAACACCTGACCTTTCTTGCTCGCTGCGGCAAGGTCACCGCCCTCACCCAGCGTCGATGCTTTTAATCCTTCAGACTTCCCTGTCATCTTTTTAGTATATTTCGTACTCATCTGAGTCTGGTATCTTTCTAGAGGAATATCAATCGGCTCTGTCTGTGTCTGCTGTGGATTTAATGGCGCGCTAGTGTCGACCGTAAATCTCTTCTTGCTCCGATTTCTGATTGGTACCATTGAAGTACTCGTCGAAAATCTCGATTTTTCTTCGTTATTATCATCTTCATCTTGAGCATTAAGGTTGTTCCGTTTTTTCTTGTGCTTCAAGTCAGGGTATTCCATCTTAACTCTCGTATTTTTGATTCTTTCTATCCTTGCTTGAAGCGTCTGGTCACGTGTTCGCTCAAAAACTTTTGGTAGCACTGCCTGGAGTGAACTTGATTCGTATGTCGCAGATTTCACAGGGACAATCTTCAGGGTCCTGATATCGAGGTAAAATTTGTCCTCATCGCGGTTATCAAAAAGTTCCTCCTGTATAATCTCGTTAACCTCTTCGATTTCGTTGTTAAGTCTCTTTCCATCAAACCGATCAACAAGCTCTTGGTCTGTCGGGATTACTTGACGACTGTGAAGTCTTGCTTCGAGCTGATTTAGGTTCATTCTCAAAGTTTCTCTTCGTCTGGAACTACGAAATCGGGGTTCAAGCTGGGCATCAACTCGGAACTTTTTTGTGGATTGGCGGTTCCTGGCCCGAGAAGGCTTTTTAGGGATTTCATTCATGGAGGAAGCTATCGAACTGATTTGAAAGGATTCTTCATTACTAGGAATCGAATGGGTATCTTTTGCATGAGTCAGACTGCGTCTTCTATGCTTGTGCCTATGGTGCTTATTCTTGTTTTCCAACTGAGATGACCCTTTCTCGAAAAGCTTCGTTGGAGGGAGCTTCTCTGGCTGGGTCTCAGCAAAAAGGTCTTCGAATTCAAGAGGTCGCATTTCTCTGTTCTGTGGCTTTGTTTTATTAATGCCCGCGATCCCTATCAACGATTGCCTCAGTTGATCCCCTCCAGCAGGTTTAAACAATGTAGTAGAAGCCGTTATTATAGGGCGAATCGGGATAGTAGGGATACCTCCAAATGCGGCTGCCTTTTTAGTGAGTGTGTTCTTTCTTGAGCGAGGTTCACGCTGCTTTTCACTCGTTTTTGAAGAACTATGGCCCGCATGTTCAATTCCATCTTCTTTGATTTGGTTTGCTGTACCTGTGGGCGGAATATTTAATGTTTGAGTGGGCTGCGCGTAGTCCATGTCGGGAATTACTAAGATTTGATTTCCTCCGTTAGGCTCTGCCTGGTCGCGTAACTCTTCTCGGTCAGCAGAAAGCGTCGGAAAGTTTGTTAGTTGTCTTTCTTGCTCCAATGTAGCGTTTTTTTCTACACTCTCTGTTGTAGGTAATTGATATGGCTCAAGATGATCCTCTTGAGTATGCTGTGGATTCATTGTCTGTAATGTCGTTAGAACGCTAGGTGCAACTTTAAACTGCTGCCCTTTTCTTCGTAATTTGCCAAACGCTGTTGATACTCTTCGGAAAATAGATCCTGAGTAACTAGAGCTGCTGCTCTTTGATCTATGATAATCACTAGCGTGCTTTCTGGATGATTCAACCAGAGTCCCGTTCGTTTTCAACTCGTAATATTCTGAGATCATCCCTCGATGCAGCTTATATCTTCTCATCGTGTTCAGAATATTGGCTTTACCTGCCTCAATCAGCTTGGCCAGTTTTTCATCATATGTAAGGTCTTTTATAGTTCCTTCACTATGAGCATTCTGAGAAAAGGTTGCCTTGATGACTGCGAGGAGGATATTGAGCAGGAAATACGCAGCGACAAAAACCAAGAGGATAAAGTATATAAGAGCGATTGGAGTGAAAGAGTCCATGACCTCATACATAACGATGCTCCAACCCTCCAACGTGACGACTTGGAACACAATAATAAAAGCATTCGCAATTGTATCGAAATTGGTGAGATTACTATCCGGGTTATAAGTCATTTTCCCACAAGCATATCCCAATGGACAATCCCTTGCTCCACACAGAATATCTGCGCCTGTCTCAGTTTGATAGATTTTCCCTGTTGACGCATCGAAGCACCTTTTTTTCAAAAGTCCTGCGAAAAGCTGCAGCCCAGCGATCGAAAAAATAAGCAGGACGAAGAACAAAATAAAGAGTGCGTTCACCAGCAATGGAATAGCTTTTAGTATAGTTATCACCACGTTTCTTAAAGATTTCACTGAAGAGATGGTTCGCAGAGGTCTCAGCACTCTCAAAGAACGCAACGCTTTCAGATTTACGCTTCCTGAGTTAAAAAGCAAAGGGATATAGGCTGTGACGACGATAATGAAATCGAGAATATTCCAATAATCTCTGAGATATGCCTTTCGATTCAGAAAAAAGCCCATACCGAGAATTTTCAAAACTGCTTCTGCAGTGTACAGACCAAGAAGCATGTTATCTACAGTCGCTTGCCAAGGAGCATCATCAGCTAAGGGATCATTGAGCGCAAGTAAGATACAATTGACCAAAATAACTGCTAAAGAGATGTTTTCGAAGGCTGGGTGTGTGATTATTTGGTGACAGATAATATCGATTTTCCTATATAAGGGAAATAGTTAGAGATATACGATTAATTATTGTGTTGTTTACCCTTTTAAGAAGAGAATCCTCTTTCGTAATCTGCCGAGAAATACTTTTTGATTAAAATACGCTAATTTTTCTATCTCATTTTTCTCTTCGATCGAAACCAACTTCAATCTTTGATTTAGTGGGATTTTTACTTCATCGTCTATCTTTCGATTGCTTTCTTCAAACTCAGCGGCCACTGGGTGTGTCGGGAGTTCACGGAGTCTGTGGAATCTTCGGCTCATTTCTTCGTGCTGTTGGTCGACAAAAGTCTTAACGATACTGTTACGTGCAACGAATTTCCGCATAATATTGTCCAAAATGCTAGCTCGTGGAGGTTTGGCGCTTGAATCTCGATGCTCTAATTTAACAGTTCGCCTTAAATTCGATTTTAGATGAGATGATATTGCTTTTCATATTATACATTTTGGAGAGCCGGTGTCCAACTCCTCCGTTCTCAGCTTGGGTGGAGTTTCGTTTGCCAGGATAGACCGAATGTTTTCTCTTTTGAGATGATCTGTCATCTATTCAAATAGATTTCTGGCAAGGAAAGAGATAGGGCTATACTGCTGTCATTTGGCACCATAGAACGCCGTTGCTTATCGTATGAACTCTCGGCTTTACTTTTTTCCTTTGAAGCCGACAACCCTTGGTTCGATGCAGCACTCAGGAGATTGGGAGATTTATCATCAATCGAAATGATAGATTTCGAAGGCAAAGACTCATCATTGGGAGTTAAATATATCTGAGATTTCCTTGGAGTTCCAATTCCAGCTGATCGTTCTCCCATAGAATTTTATCTACAACCAACAAAAAATGAGTTTTTATCTTTGATCTTAAAACAAACGCTTGCCGTAATCTAAGTTATTTTGATACGATTCAGAATTAGCATCACCTAAGAATTGATTATAACTATACATCACAAGAGATCAAAAAAACTCATTTTCGATGACATTAGCCTTCCTATACAATCCTAACTCCCTAATTCATCCTTTCCAAATCCTCAGAAAAGGAAGCTTGATCCATGTCATACCGAGGCAGCAGTCGAACGCCTTTTTTCAATTGTGATTATTTTGATGTCAATTCAGTGAGAACAGTTTTGATGAACCATGAAGATGTGGAAAATATCACGAGAGTAATGAATGACGATATTGACTGACTACTCTATCTTAGAGATTTTGAATGTTAGAGAGCAATCTACTTTTTTTCCATTTTCCTAATGGGATCAAAATATGGATGTGCCATGGCTTCCTTAGGCAAGATTCTCTCTGCCTTATCGTAGAGAAGCATCTTGGAGAGCAAATCTATCGCGTCAGTGTCACATCGGTCTTTATTTTCTGGCGTAATGAACTTATTCCAAGGCTTCTTTGGACATTTCTCAATCAATCCATTATAATTTTCATTTAATTTAAGCTTGTATTTGTTCAAATATTTGTAGAGGTCATCTGTCCCCAGCACGCGGGTAATTTTAACAAGCTGGTCGTAATTGTCGCTTCCTTGGAAAAACGGCTCTTTCTTGAATATCATCGAGGCAAACATCGTTCCAGCGCTCCAAATGTCAAGCGAATAATCATAGTAAATATCATCTACAAGGAGCTCAGGTCCTTTATAAAACCTCGAGGCAACTCTCACGTTGTAATCTTGGTTTGGATGGTAGAACTCTGCTAGTCCCCAATCAATCAGCTTCAAGATCTTTTTCTCAGGGTCAACAACAATGTTTTGAGGTTTCACATCACGATGCATGATGCCCCTCGAGTGGCAGTAGTCCAGAGCCTTGAGGAGCTCGTACATATAGAATCGGATGTCCATATCGGACAGGGTAGGGAAGAGAGATTTGAAGTCCGTGTTATTAATAGCCTCAAAGATAAGGCTTGGAGACTTGGAAGCTGGGTCTCTGACGGTGTCAAGCAAGGTCACGATATTGGTTCCGCCCTTCAAGTTCTCAAGGATCTTCATTTCACGTTTTATCTTCTGCTTTTTGACTGGCTTGAGGATTTTAATGATTACTTTTTGTGCAGTAATCGCAGAGATTCCCTCAAAAACGTCAGAGTATTTACCACGTCCTATCTTTTTGATGATTTCGTAGTTCTCTTGGTTGCCCCAGGCGTTTTCGTAGTTGTCGTAGTCGTAATACTCCTGCGGCATCGACTTGTTAACGTCGGCATAGGCCTTTGGAACGTATTGCATTGTGAAATTCAAATTTATTTATTTAATGAATATATATTTATTTAATTTTGAAACAATACGATGATACAATCAATACTACTTTTTGGAATGGTATATTAATATGGAAGTTTAGCCGAATCGAACACAACGCTATCATTCTCTTCTCTTGCTGAATTAGTTTAAACACCACATTCGATTTTTTTTCAATAGGAATTTTATTCCTCATGTAAATCAAAAACTTTAATACATAACAAACAACACAAAAAATTATTCAATGACGACGATAATAGATAAGTGGCTTGTCTCATCAGATTTCAGTATACAGCTAAGGAAAGGAGTCTGAGAGTCCGAGTTTATTATTGATAGGGAAAAAAATTTTAATAAATTACTTTGGAAAAACAAAAAAATTTGCAGATATTGGCTCTTAACTCATATTAGCCACTATTGGACGAGCCAGCAGGGGTTTTGAAAAATTAAAATTGGCTTCAATGCTTCGGGTTAAGCTTTTCTATCGAAGGTTTTTGTGTAATCATAAAAAACTGCGATTTCTTTGGCTGCTGCTTGTCACTGAGAGAGTCTTCGAGACTCTTCACGACCTGGGCAGTGGGAGAAATCGTCGATTTGCTTCCGGTAAGTGCGGGAGTAAAAGGGATCGCAATTTTAGGTTTTTTCTCAGCACTTAGCACCATCCTGTCGGTATGACTGCCAGAATGAGCTTTCCGTAAAGCGACCGTATCGCAAGTCGTCTCTCTGTCCGACGATTCCGTAGAATCCATGGTGAGAAAGGGTACACGAGCTTCTTTCTTTGACTTTCTTTCTTCAATGAAAAATTCGAAGAGATGCTTCGCTACGGGTGTCACATTGTCAAGCTGTTGGAGTTATAGTTAATATATTTGTTCCATGGAGCTTGAGATTATGATACCTTTGCAAGATGCTTCAGAAATGGGAGCAAACGTTTGAGTTCCTGGTCTTTCTCGTCAGAATAAAACCTCTTGATAATCAGGCCATTATTTGGCTGATTCTTTAATTGCAACGGGAAATCCTAGTCACATTATCTTCCATAGGTGGTACAACTATGATTTTACGTCAACAAACACGGTCGCGTGCTCTGGGAAGCCGATCTTGCTGAGGTTTTTCACGTACATATGATCTGAGACTTTATGGCAGTGCCTGCGCGAATACAATCCAAAAAAGTATTTTTTGATGCTCAAAGCCTCCATTATTCCTATCGCATACTAGATTGTGTAAGATAGTGCGCCGAAAGTCATGAATACTTCGTCCTCGCTTGATGTATAAATACAGATATTATAATGTTCTATCAAACTTTCAAGGAATTCGTCAACTCCAGGTCGTTTGATGACATAATATAATGTAATCATCCCTCTAGATTTAATCTAATATGGAGTATATGATTAAATGTGAGGTAGCATTGAGAGTATTACGGGCACAACGATGCTTGGGACTCCAGGGTAATATCTATGGCTATGAAGCAACGTCTCATCTAAGTCCAAAACAAGTGTCTTTTTTTTCTAGGCGAAATTCTGATGACTGGCTCACGAGGAAATGTTTTACTTCATCGAATGTGAGAGTAAACCCGTCGTATTTCTTAAGGGCTTGTACGAAAGGAGGCAGCGTGCAACTTTTTTGTTGTCTGATTTTGTTCACAGGAGTCTCAGGTGATACGTCATTGTCTTCATCGTGACCGTCTCCTTTTATGATTTGGAAAAGTGTATTTAGAGCGCTTGCTTCTCTAGAGGTTCAAAGTATGAAGAGAGGTCTGTAAAAGGATGGTGTTTACGGTTTTTGAACTTCGGTGAAATTGAATGCGATGCTCTTAATGATTGGAGCTGGCATTTCTGTTTGAGTCTCCATCCAGGAAAGCAATTTTTTCAATTTTATTTACCTGGAAAATTTATGAATGAATAATGGGTTTTTATTCTATTGTGATCGTTTCGTGGCTCTGTTGATTAAAAAGAATATAACTACACACTCAAATTCAAATATTCCAGGATTAAAAGGGTTTTTAAAAAATACTTGATTGGGCCTCCTAACTGAGTCAGTTTATTTGGTGTATCTCGAATAACTCTTGTCTTCCATTTCTTCGAATTCATTTCTCGCGTTCGCAAAATGCTCTCCGAATAAGCTCAGTTAGATTATGCATGAGGAGAAGTCGAGCATACTCCAGAACCAAAAACTAAATGAGTGAGAGAGAAAAAAAAAGAGAATTATTATTAGTGAGATTTTGAAGAGTAGGCTTTTAAACAATAGATCTTACCGATCTAAATTTCTCAACGAAAAACCACAATAATATCCCCGTTAATCTATTTCAAATACAATATACATTTTTTAACACTAGCAAGTTTAAAAATAGGCAATCCACAGCATCTTTTCACAGAGTTTCAGTTGCAACCCCAACTTATTTTATAGACGTTTAATGTTAAAGAAAGCTTCAACTTGTTTATCTCCTTCATATGATATAGATATCTTCGCTCGCGGAGGAATTATAAGATAATCGATATTTGATACACCTAAATCACAATAAAACGATGATTTTATTAATCGAAACAACAGCAGCATTATACTTTTCTTGGTCCCATCACCATATCCACTGTATCGGGCATATTTGCTCATTTTTGTCCTAAATCCGTTTGAAATCAATCACAATTATATAATAATAATTACTTTTCTTTATCTTCTTCGTTTTTAGCAGTTGTAAGAACAGCGTTATCATTCACGTATAACGTCACAAGAGCTTTAGAACTTGTAAAGAACCCGTATGTAACTTCATAAAGTCCAGGAGTCACAACAATTATGTAGCGACTATTCTTCTCCCAAACGAAATTTTCAGGAAGCGTGTTGGCAATTTGAATCTCCCATGGAACAAAGCCATCAGTTGTCAATTCAGCTATTGATTAAACAAATTTATTAATTAGTAATTGATGCCTACATGTCGATTTACTTGACTTCCAAGCCCATCTGCCGAGGATATTTTCCGTGCATAACGATTCATTAATCAGAGCTTGATCTTCCAATGCTCTAGCCAGATCTTCGCTCGGTTTTTTCGAGTTGATCTCTCTCTTGATTTCTTTTATTGCTAACCCAAACTCCTCGACTCCTATAACGAATTTTAATGATGGCAGCAACTCTCATTCAAACCTAATTTCCCATCGAGTAGCTTGCAAATATCCTCGATGTTAGCCTTTAACAGCACATCTCTGCGTGTCTCGTCAATCATCTTCTTTATACTACCCATTGCATGTTGAAAGTCTAGAGAGAGAGAAGAGTTTTGAGCAACACGACCATTGATCAACGAAAAGTACCTTTCATGTTTATTTTCTCATTTAATTTAGCATTGATATTCGCTTGGAGAGTATCAATTTTATTATTGAAACTATCGCTCTGTCCAACAGAAGCTGACGATTTTTCTCTTCGCAGCGAGCTAACGAAGCTCATATCGACTTTATTTTCAAGAGCAGCCTCTACATCTAGCACGTTTGCTTTCTTGTTCAAGGCACTGTAAATTTCCGCCTCTAAAGTTCTCAGCTGATTCTTAAACTCTTCTTTCATTTCGTAAGTCTTTTTTGCAAAGTCAGCTCCAAACGAGTTCAATACTCCTTGGACCTCAGCTAGATCAGTCTTCGACTCCAGCCTTTCCAACAATTTCACTTTCAGCTCCAACAATTCGCCCTCATTAATCTTTCTCCTACTATGCGCCTCATTTTCTTGTTTCATCTCTTCTTGTGCCTCTTCTAGCCTCTGAACCTGAGTATCGATGTATTTTTGTAGGTCTTCGATTGCCCCGTTCACGTAGTTCAACATTGCTTTTGGCGGAGACTCCAGCTTTTGCTGCAACTCTGCGATATCGGCCTTCAGGCCATCCATCTCGATGCTCAGTGTTTCGCTTTGGGTGGCGCTTTTTCTCTCATTCTTGGACTGCTCTGCTTCTAGACTTTCTCTTATCGTGTTTACTTCCCTTGACACGTCTTCACGTAGCTTAATCAAAGACATATTGACTTGTTCGATGTCAGGTTTCCGTGACAAAATCTGCACAATTCGATCAATTTCGCCTAAGTCGGCTTTGCTGACGATCTCGTTGGTAATCGTTTGGCGCATTTTCTCGAGCTCGGAGCTGACTACATCCTTCATATCTTCGATGCTGGCTCTCATCTCCTGGAAATCCGATTTTTGTTGCATTACACCTTCAAAAATACTCTCCAAATCTTTTTTCTCGGCTTTTTGCCCTAGCTTTGTAAGCACCAAGGTCATGTCGTTCTTATCGACTTTGTCGTCTAGTGTATTGATAATTTTTTCAACGGCCAGCTCAATATCTGAAACCACATTCTATTGAAATTCCCATTCAGCTTCTTGATAGAAGAGACATTCATATTTACCTTATCAGCTTTCTCCTGAGCCAAAGCATCGATCTCAGACTTGTTTGCTTTTTTCTGCATTGCTTCAGCAACAGACTGCTTATTCGCTTTTCCTTCCAATAAAGCCGTAAACTCTTCATTAAAAGCAACGAAACGGTTTTTCGACTCCAAGCTCTCGGATTCACGTTTGTAAATAAATTCAGATAGCTTTTGCTCGAGAACATTAATGCGGTCTTGGAACCTCATGGCTATACTATCAAGCTCATTTTTGATCTCTCCCATTGATTTCTCGAAAAGACGTTCGTCATCATTAGCCCTGCTATACCCGATTGTATCCGAATATTGCATGTTCTTTTGGCCTGCCTGACCTGGATAACCCAATCTCTGATCTATCTCTGCGTGTAAATCTCCAATAGCTTTGCTCACATCGGTAGTGTTCGCTTTGAGTGCCAAGCCATTGTTCAATTCGGATTTTGTCGCCTTTAATCAACACATAGATTATCATTGATGTTTTACAGCTTGTGCTTTGTTTACTTTCGTAGTTATCTGCGTCTCAAGCTCGAATAACGTTTGTCCCTGCATTTTCACTAGATCTGACAGCATCTTCAGAGTCAAACGGACGATGTCTTCAGATTTACGCCATCCGGACTCATCCTACAGAAGATTATATGAATCCTCTCGACTAATCATGGCATTTACTTGCAGCAATTCCTCTATAAAGGATGTATTGTAAGGGTTCTCAGGCTCTCCAAGAGCTTTTCTATTTGGAGAATTGGGTATGAGAGGTTTATTGTATAAATAAGACATGCTAGCTTCAAATTTGGATTGGATAATTTAAATTTTTTGGGAGTTAGGAATTGATATTTTGGTAATTATCAGAGGATCAACTTTGAATAAATCTCTCAAATAGTTAAGGTGAGGAAGCAACAGACAATCATGATAGCCTACACTAAAAATAGGGGAGTAGCAATGGAGTCGTTATATCTCTCGCGCACTTCGATTTCTTTTTTCTTGATAGTTCTTGACTCCTGAACTGAAGCGCTGGGAGTTTGATTAACTCTTTTTTGTCTGTAGTGAGCGAAGTTCATTTGCAAATGCATGTATTTGCCATCTTCAGTCAGACTCCAATTCATTCCTTTGTGATTGTATTCTCTATCATTTAACTCATTCAGAGCGAGTTGAGTTCTCAAGGCTAGATTCTCGTCCTGGCCATAAACAACGAGATAGAAGAGGACTGGAAGGAGGATAATGAGACTCTTTGATGCGTATGACAAAACAACCAACAGTGGAATCTCAGTCTCTTTGAGAAGAGATGTGAAAGGAGAGAAGGCAATAATCAGCCAAGCGTAAAGAATCAATTCAGCGATTCTCCTCAATCTTCGTGTCGTCTGTCTAACATGATTGAGGACTTGCTCATACTCTTGAGAAGTAACTTTGCTATCAATTGTTTTCTGATCGAAGTTTGAGAGATTGATTTTATAAACAAGATTGCTCCAGCTGAAAAAGTCAAAGGAGAAGTAGCGGAAGTAATGGTTGTCGTAATCAGCTTCTGGCTTTGCTTCACTGATTATTTGCTTGAGGAAACTCATTGGAAGCGCAAAGAGAGAGTTATAGAGACTACTTTATTAAGAAATAAATAAATTCGAGATTAATAGAACAGTTTGCTAACCTTGCCTGAGCTGTAATATAATAAGAATTCACATTAATGTGAATGCTCAGACCAACTTTGCGTTTGTTCAAAAGCTTATGATATCAGTTCACAATTAATATGTCTTCGTTATTGCTATGTATTCAGTGTTTTAGAAAGACTACTCATGGTTTCAGAATGTTTTATTGAGAGCATTGAGAGCGATAAGTTCATTTACAAAATGAATTAGAAATAGCACCAGACACTAAGGCAACAACCAATTAAAGTTGATTCTCTCGCGAAAAGTCCTTCGAAGAGGTTCTCCAGCACGAGTGAATATTCGCTCCTCGTCTGCTTTGATCAATACTGCATGTAATTCTCCTTCGAGCCAGAACTTCAAAAACAGAGATGGTTTCTCTTTCTCATCAAGGCAAGGGTTGTAAAAAGTAGCATTAAGTTGCTCGATGCTAATCTCAATAAAGCCGTTTCTTACCTGATCCTGAAGCATGAGTCTGAGATCCGCAAGTTCGTTGTTCTGATCGGCGACCTTCGATTGTATTGAGTCCATGGCAGTCTGGAAGAGCGCAATAGGGTCCTTGCTTGTAGGAACTCGGTCTCCACCCATTAGCTTAACCTCCACCTTGTAAAGTTTTTCGACATAGTCAGGATTTCCATAGAGAGCCTTGAGAATAATAATTCCTCTGATCAGTTTTTCCCTGAGAAGTTTATTCATTATAGTGAGTTGAAGGGCATCAATTTTCTCCTGGTGAGTTTTGATCTCTTCTTGCATTCTAATCGGACTTCTCTTCAGGAGTTTGCCTTGATTTCCTCTAAATGTCCTTCTAAAGTGCTCGATTCCTTTCATAAACCCGGCCCCTACAAGATTTAGCGTGGTAGCGAATAAAACATCCAGAACACTGTATTTTGGAGATAGTAGCACAGGGAACTTGATCACTAGTCCAAGTCGATGATAGAGGAAGTTTAACGAGATTCCTTGTCCACTAAACTCCGTTGCAATTTTCACAACAGAAATCCCTGATACTCGTAGCTTGAATCCGCTGGAGAACTTAAGGCCACCTCCGCCTTTGCCGATTTCAACCTCTGTATAGTAATGCATATGCTTTGTTAGCTTCTTGCCGCAGTGGACGATTAACCCCAGCGAGTTGCTTTCCAGCTCGAGTGAACAATTAATTTCGTGGCTCTCATCGGGAGGCACCTGTCTAAAGCCCAACTTAAAGGTAGGCTGCCTTGTGTAGCCGGCTTCAGCGCTGATTTCAGCGGTGTGGGAGAGCTTTTTCGATATTTTTGAAGTGAAACTCTGACCGGAACCACGAGAGACATACCCTTGCAGCGTCAAAATGTAATCTTCTTGTATTTTCGACTGCAGATTCACCAGCGCGCTCTGGTCGTCAGTTCCTAGTTGAGTGAACGTGACCAGCAATAAATTCCCATAGCTTTCGAAGCTCTTCTGGAACTGGTGCATTAATCCATACTGCGCGAGGTTATTTTGTGTGTTTTGCTTGACGTAGACTCCAAGCAAATTTTGACTTCGAGTCCAACTAGGAAGATACACCCAATTTCGCATGAAATACCTAGTTACACGAACGGAAGGGGTTATTCCACTCTGCATCATTTGCTTTTGGTGGCTATGATTACGGAATAAGTAATAATGGATGCTCTCGGCCGCCGTGAACGCAACCTCGATCCTGACCTCTCTTTGGAATTTTTGGTTTAAGTCTTTCTCGTGGTCCAGGCAAGCGATATAGAGCACTCTGTCCTTGATGTGCTTCTTCGTCTTGCTCAGGTGCTTCTTTAGTCTATAGATCTCTTCATGCTGACTTATTGCTTCAAGCTCTTCGATCTTGGTAGCTAAATGATTGTATTTTTCCTCAAGAATGATGAATTTATTGGGGTCTTTTTCATAAATCCTGATCCCTTCTTCGCCGTAGTGGTCGAAGAGAAACCTGCGAAAAGGAATGCTGAGAATCTTGTAAGCTTTCTCAGCTTGTTCGAAATATTCTCGAGATTCTTTTCTTAATTCTAATTCTTGTTTGTCAGGGTGGAAGGCTTTGGAGATTGAGTCAAAGGATTTCTTGATTCTGTGCTGAGTGTCCTTCTCTGAGACGTTCAAAATTTCATATGGATCGAAAACTTCTGGCATGACCACTTTGGATATATAACTTTTCTTTCAATTTTTCTTTCGGTAAATGGATATTATTTCAGCAAATTCAAAAAGTTAAAGAAAAGTCCATACCAATTTAATTTTGATTTGAGAGGAGTGTACAAGAATCAACCAAGAGCCAATTAACTCTTTGTAGATATGGAGAGATGAGATTTCTGAGAATACTTCGAATACTGATGAATATCTTATATAGATCATCTGAGTCTCAATGCAAGCCAAAAAGCAACCAATTTGATTTGATAGTAGGAAACTATGTGAATGAATAAAGGACTTTCATTTTGTAAGAGACTTTTGATGTAAAGATGGTTGATAAGTTGACTAATAGATGGAATATTAATATTGAATATCTACTGGAGGATTAATTGAAAATTGGATTGCATACAATGAGAGTATTATTTGTTTGTGATCAAAGGAAGTTAATTTTCAATCTAATAAAGTGTAATTTATTTAAAGTTCGCTTGAATTACAAGTAGTTGTGTTGAATTACTGAATTGTTAGAGTTACTCGCATATTCAATTACCTTACTACTATTTGTTTCAGTTTGTTGATTGGGATTATATTTGAGCTTTTGTTACATTAGTTCCTCTTCTTCGATTCCCATTACAGCATATAAATTCTTCTAAAACTCTAAAGATTTCACCGTGTTAATACCTTTCCCTTTGTCTTATGCCAATTTTGAAAACAATTAGGATCTTTGATTGAAGAAAATATTAAATTATAAATTCTTTCTGTTCAATTCAAGGAAATAAAATCTGGAATTGAATAAATACGGAATATAGTAGCAGGTACTATTAATTGCTCCTCCAAAATAACTTTGAAATAGCGAAAAATTACTCTAAAATTTGGCATTTTACTTAAAGATAGGGGACAAGAATACAGACCCTCTTCAAGAAAGATTCCTCGGCTAGAAGTCGGAGAGTTTGGTATGATCATTGTTAATTCAGGACCTAATTAGGTGGTTTAGAGATGCATTTTTTCTTGTTACAAAATTCCCTTAACAACTGTGATATAGTATCCAAAGATTAGAAAATTAGTGTTCATAACCAATTCACTGATCCACCACATAAATGTGAGGTACTTCATCTCGATTAAATATCCACAGGTAAGAGGAGAGAATTAAATGAAAGCATTTTGCCTAGCCAGGAGAGAAGGCTACGAATCATAACCATGGCGCTTTACTTTCTATTATCAATAAAATTCATCATTTAATGTGCTCTGTTGACACAATCAATGAAAAGTGTCGATACTATCTATCACTCTACTGAAGATGAGAAATTTCAAAGGAAATGATTTTTAGTGTGTCAATAAAATGAGATCTTTTTCGAAACCATTATAAATGCTTTTCTTTAGATGTATACGGTATAAATCGACTCTTATGGGTTCCAATACCTGATCACTGCGTTTGTTCACTAGAAAACTTATGAACTTTCACAATTTTCAATCAAATCTCAGTAGCGCATTTAAAACAAATGTAGAGAAGCACTGCTCGCAAGCTCTCTCTTAAGATTCCCTTTGTTGAGACTGATCGACGGTGTAGGACGACTTGGAGTGATACTCGTAACAGGTCTTTAAGGAAAATTAATTAAACTGGCCTTTCGCAGTCAATAGCTTACTTGAAAGCATCCTTTCTACTTTCGTTCGTTTCAATCTTCCTGACAGCTTGATGGATTGGACTTGCCATGTGCTGTGGGAACGCATGGAATGTGCCTTGTAGGTACTAACGTGAGGTAAAATTAGTCATCTTCAGCACAAAAAGAGAGGAAAAAGTACTTTTTTCTGTTGGCCTGCTGGTTTAAAAGCCTCTCTATGTGACTCATGTTTTACAACAGGAGATTTGGATCGATGCTAACAAAAGCAATTAGATATCAGCAGGTATTATCATTTCTTTACCTCTGGAAGTTTCGTGTAGTCTCTTCCAAACGCTGTTATATTGTCCGAAAATGGATCGCCACTATAACTGGCACTTTTCCAAGGCTCTCGCTGTTCCTTTGCCTTTCCCTCCATTCTCGCTTTCTAATTTCGCATGATGAATAATTATGATAAAAAGCCGACTAAAATTTACATTCTCAGCTATTCTTTTAGAGTCGTAAGGGTCAGGGGCATACTTGGGAAAAGGTCCAAGCAAATGTCCAACTGTGCTGGCATAATGACCTTTCTTTGAAGGAGAAGTAAAAATTCCTCGCTGTTCAGTGATAATCCTTCCTATTTTCATCAGTCAATTGATTATGAATGGGACTCCTGAACAAACATACGGTCAACAACTTTCCAATTTGGTTTTTTTGGAGCGAGATCAGACTCGTGTGGATACAGAGCAGTGGTCGGGCTTTATTAACGTTAGCTCAAAGCCGTTGGATGTAAATGATTACTCTATATTGCTCAAGGCTACTGGTCTGAATTTGTCTTTGATTGGAGACTTTGCGTTTTTCTTCATTTGATACTGTCGTTCAATTCTATCAGGCTCGATGTAAGGATCGCCTTGTTCGAAGTGATATGAGAGATGCACTCATCGATTTTGTTGTTACCAATGCATGTGTATCCAACATCAGTGAAGAATGAGCTCTTTAGCTTTCCTGTCATAGGAGCGCATGCCAGAATGGGTCGAGGCTTCGTGATGACTTTACCATTCTCGTCTCTTCTTGGTTCTGGGGAACGTTATATGAGAGTAGGAGAGCAAGGGTTACGTATAGTAAATTGTGGATCTCCGAGGATGCCAGCTCTGGGAGAACTGAACAAGCCGTATCTTGGTCTGTTCAAATTTTTAATGGTATGCTCTGGGAGAGGTATTACTTATCATCACGGCGCATCATTTCATCAAGAGCCTCTTTCTTGATCTCTTCAAGAGTTTGGGTCTGTCTCATGGTCGACATATTCACAGATAATAATTTATTTTAAAGAAAATTTATAGTTTCAGATTTCGCTTTATTGTGAATTATTAACTTAAATAAACCTTCGTTACATTCGTTGCAGCCAGCTCGCTTGCACTCTTATTAATTAAATGCTACCTCGGAATCCTTCTAAAATTTCATAATCTTCTCCAGTGAACTTACACGCAAGTTTAGAAAACTCATCTCTTCATACTGGCATCATTTTTATTATTTATTCATGATTGATGGGAGGTAGGTTCATTCGTCAGAACTTTACAAAGGGAGGCTTCTTTTATTGAGAGAATGAGAGAAGTTCTATGATTTCTTCTTCGACTAATTTATTGAACAACTAAATAAGTTATAGGATTTGTTGCCTATTTATTAATAATTATTATTTGAAATAAAATTTAGAATAGATCTCTTTAACAAAAATATTGTCTTCTCATTTATTCAGGCTTTTGCCAACCCTATTAATATGGTGGTAGTGGTAGAACCCATTTGACGTGGTAAACACATTCATTGAATTGCTAGACCTTGTGATAATTGTAATGGCTAAATGTGGGATATAATGTAATCGGTACCCTTGAAATAACCTCAAAAAGGTTTATTCTATCTTAAAATTTCGGTAATAAGCATAAAACACTAATTCTGTTAAGACAACAAACACAACCTACTTTGATATTCATGATGAAAATATTCCAAAGAGTGAAACTTCTTATTCGGAACTACCACATTACCAGCATTTAGTGCTATCTATCAACGGTAAGACAACAGATTAGTAATTTGTCATTTCAAAACCCTAACGGTCACTATTTCGAACTATAAATAAATCGGTCTTTAGTAGTGCAAAAGTAGAATTCCCTTACAACAAATTTGTTATTATGTAGTAAATTATAGGTTTAAAAACACTATGGAGAGCCCAAATTATAGAGGGTGGTTACATTTAATGTATTATGTCACAAATAGCAATCAAAGCATGCGAAGAAAATTAAGTGAGCGAATAAAAAACATTTTTATTAAGTCTAAGAAGACATAACTCCACCCTTTTAATAATATCACTCCTTCAGCACATGGCAATGAAAAACCTAAAGGGACAGGCCTACGACCCTCACCGGCCATTGTTCAGGATTACGAAACCCATCCAACTAAATAATACACGCTCTCCGATGCTAATCAAAAAGATCGAGTCACCCTCGCCGTCTCCATCCCAACAATCTTCTAAAAAGTCCCTGGTTCAGGAGTACTTTGACTACTTGAGCGCCGTTGAGAAAGGGGAATCGCGCAACTCGAGCAGAGCGCGAAGCCGCCAATACAGAACGTATCGTCCAGTCGCAGAGATTACATCTGAGCAGGCTCCTACATATGAGGTCAACAAAAACCACTTCACGTTTCACTACGTCGTAGGCGCTGGTGGATTCGGCAAGGTACTAGATTCTCAAAGCTTCACGACTCCTTCTTTTCGTTGTATATAGGTGTGGAAAGTGGAATATCGCAAAACGCGGGTTCTTTATGCTATGAAAGAGATGTCCAAAGCAAAGTACCACGATTTTCCCTTTCGTTTCTGAAATACTTTGCCTTGAACTAGGGTTATCACAAAACGAAGCGTGTCATCAGTGATGAACGAGAGAGAGTTACTCTCTCAGCTCAAGCATACGTAATAAAAAATTCTGCTTCATAAGAATCAGCTAAATCGTTATCCTTTTTATGTGCAGGTTCCTTGTCAACATGATTTTCGCCTTCCAAGATCGAGAGAATCTCTATTTGGTTATGGATCTTATGAATGGCGGTGATTTACGATACCACATTGGAAGAATGAGGAGATTCAGCGAGAAACAAACATGTAATGATATTGGCCTTGACAGCGAGCTCAAAAGGAAACTATTCTAGTATTTTTCGTCGCGTGCATGATGTTGGGACTCGAATATCTGCATAATAATGAGATTATACACCGAGACATTAAACCTGAGAATCTGGTCCTTGACTCAAGAGGTGAGAGTCATCCGCTGGATGGATTAAGAGCATTTTATAGGATATGTAAGAATTACGGACTTGGGAATCGCTCGAAAAATTAGACCGGATAACGCAAGCGATACATCAGGAACGCCAGGCTATATGGGTAAACTTTCATAACGTGCTCCCTGAGATAAAGCTATCCGCGACAACTATATAGCTCCAGAAGTAATGTGCCATCAGAACCATGGGATCGCAGCAGATTATTTCGCAGTTGGTGTTATAGCATTCGAGTTCATGTTCGGCAAGGTACCTTTAATACTTTGTGCATATATATATTTCTAACTTAAATATTCTTCGCATTATAGAGACCTTATCAAGGAAGATCAAGAAAAGAAATTAGAGACCATATCCTCTCCAAGCAAGTTCAGATAAGAAAATCTGACATTCCGGAAGGCTGGTCGCTCGAAGCCGCAGACTTTATCAATAGGGTATACTCTGTTCCTTAGAACACCAAACTAATCGGCAAACTATCAGATGATTCAAAGAAAGCCTCAGAACAGATTAGGGTTTAATGGTCCTGATGAAGTAAAGTCTCACCCATGGCTTGCCGACTTCCCATGGGGTGCGCTGATGCGTAAGGAACTTGAATCTCCCTTCATCCCCCCAGTACAAAAAGCCGGCGTTCACGCTTATAACATGATTTTTTTCTTCTTCTCAATAGTCCAACCAAGATAATTTTGACAGCAAGCAGCAAATTGTCACTCCTGAAGATACTGCAGATTTGATAAAGCAAAATGCTCTCCTCTTGAGACGAAACTCTGTTCAAAGTATTAAAAAAAAAGTATTCTCTGTATCATAACCCTTCTTTCTCCGCATTGAAGATTTATTCAATGGATATTTATTCGATAACTCCTCCAAACAAGTCAAAGAAAGTCCACATGAGCACAGAAAACTTTCCATTAACACGAGTACTTTAAACACTAACGGCACCTTGACGGTTTCAACCAACTTCACACAGAGAAGCAATCTATAACTGGCTTGCCATTTGATAGTTCAAGCTAAAAGTCCCAAAACAAAAGAATTTTTATTTTTTCCAACTATTCACAAAGAGCAGTCTTCAAGTATTATCATTCGCTTTTTTTGGTATCCAATTACCTCCGTCATAATGAAAGTCGCCCCAAAAAAGATTTGTTCTTATATTAATAGAGTCAAGTGGCGGGTGAACTCTTCAAAAAGAAACGAGTGGGTTGATAATTTTTTGTTTTTGTATTAAATGAGCTGTTCTCTGTATTTGCATATATAATTGCACAACTAATATAGTTACTGAATAACAAAGTGTTTCTCTTTTTTTTGTCGTCAAATTCGATCACAAATTACATGTCCTCTATACTGGTTTTGAGAAGTTGAAGAATTTCTTTTTGATTTTCAATACTTAGATCTATCAGCCAATTAATGCGCCATTTGTCTTGGTCCTTTACCAGTTGTTCTGTAAAATAACATGAACGCAATAGTAATCCTTGAATTATTAGGGTTCCTTCTCTCGGGATTTCTCTTAAATCTGAAGAAAAATTATTCAAATGACTGCAATATCTCGAGCAATAATTAGATCTCATGTGATCTGGCACAGTTCCTACGAGGCGCCATAAGCTCTCTGTGTCTTGTTCACAGTTAAACTCTCAAAAAAATTTTCTACAATCTCTATGGGATATCCAAACTCTCATCAATTACTGACATCTGAAAATTTTTTATGGCTTAGAAGTCATCTCGAAAGGTATTAGGTGAAGTTATCATTTATCCCACCAACTACTCTAACATGGCATTCGCGCTAAGATAATCTAGCTAGTCCCTCCTTCTATTAATAATTTATCGGATATCATCATCTACATGACTTACGCGTAGAGAGATACTGGCGACCTCAAGTCTAACTCAATCGCGAGTATGGCAAGAGGCATGGTCTTTCTCGATTCAAGCTCTTCTTCTTTAGTTAGAAGACAATAATTTGTGATGAATGCTAGCTATTCTCCTATCTCCACTAACATGAGATGAGATCTATTGACGCGAAAGTTTCAGACTGGCTAATGAGACTCTTGAAGTTTATTTAAAGAGGGTTTTTTGAAATTTATATTATCCCGGGTGTGACTTTAATAACTTTTGGATGCTTCAAAGAATTTTGGCTCGGTGGACTTAGAAACTGTCGTCTGAACCGTGCACAATGAATTCATCGAATTATTCCTTATCAATAAGAAAAGAGAGCATAATTGCAAGGGTCAAAGAACTAATTGATTCTTTTTAAAATAGATAGAAATCCAAAAGAAGATTTAACAAAAGCTGTAAAAATAGCAGAAAGGAGCAAGCTGCTTCAATTCTCATTCAAGTTAGACTCCAAATAGAGAATAGTGTATGAGGACGTGTGCGCATTACTGTGGTTGTACTCGTAGTAGGGATGAACGGATTCTTCCAAAAAAGAATTAAAATGAAGAAGGTTCATGCTATATCAAAGCAAAAATGGATAAAATGCTTTTTTATTAATAAATCGTGCATTCTTCCTTTGCTGGATCAAGTTCCATCTTTCAGATCGGAAGATTCCTGAGGAAAGCTGCGCTCTATAGGATCGAGAAAAAATTAACTTCACAGTTTTAAGGTTCGATTTCAATTCCTACGAACACTATTGTGCTGCTGCTAATTCAATTAAGGGAGATAAGTGCTGATATTATGCTATTACTAATGTAATACTTGATAAACTAAAAAAAAAATTAATGCATTTCTCAAAAACTTCAAAAACAGATAAATTCCACATTTAAAAAAATTGGGATGAGCGATCGCTCTGTCTTGGTTTGAATGCAACCACCAAGCAAATAGACGTTAAAATTTTATCGTTAATTCAAAGGAGTGGAAGTCGAGGTGATTGCAGCTTCCACTCCATCATTGTTTGTCGATTGAGTTGCTTGAACTTCGTTAGAATTTACATTTTGATTCAATGCGTTTTGGTCTTCCTGGCTAGCACCAGGATGTTTCAGTCTGTAGTGTTGAATCATTGAGGCCTCAGATCTAGTGATGAATACATTAGTTAATTAGCTTTGGAGAATTAGTTTACCCATAGCTCTTGTCGCAGCCTTTGAAAGGACATTTATGCGATCTTTGGATTTCTGCAGCCTTTCTTCGTGCTCTCTTTTGAGTGAATTTAATTACAGGGTTGTATCCACGTTGTGGAAAGGTTGGTGCTGCCATTTCACTCACTCGCTTTGCAGTTTCAATCGCTTGGGTCTGAGCAGCAACCTCAGTTTGCCTTAGAGTGCTGTATTTTTCCAAGAGACCCGAAAGCATGATGGCTTGGTTTTGAGCAGAGATCTTGGCTTCTTCTCTCATGCGTTGCTGGTTGATTAGCTTGGCTCTATTGATCTGAGTAATCAAATTTGAATCGAGCAATGGACTGGAGGTAATTAAAGGATTTATGAGCTCCACTGGGTTGAGAAGAGGTTGGCTAGGCTTCATCATGGCTTGAGGGAGACTGACCTGTGGGAGGCTGATTTGAGATCTTATAAAAGACTGTTGCTGAAGTTCTGCGAGCTGATTGCTTAAAAGTTGTAATTGTTGATTTTTAAGCAATGAGCTCGAGTAATTGCTGCCGCCAAGGGAATAAGCGTTGGGGACTTGGCTTAAAAGGGAAGTTGATAGCAATGAAGCCTTTAAATCGGTTTGAGGGAAGGAGGCTTGGAAGTTCATGTCTTGTTTTGAACTCTGAATATGATGTCTAAAAACAAAAATTTAAAATCTTTTATAAGTAATGAGGCTCTGGAAGTTGTTATAGCAATTCAGTTAATTTAGAAAAAAAGCTAAAAGGAGCTAAATCGAGCAACTAAAGTCTTGGAATCCATTTAATTTTTATAATCAATTCATACCGAACGAATTGGAATTTATTTAGATCGCGAAAATTAATCTTCCGTAGAAAATAGAAGAATATTAGAATCATTGAGACTATTTTGATTAATTAGCAAACCCGTACGCTTTGCTCTAATAAATGGTAATTATTTATTAAAGAAACCTAAACTCCATTCACAATTTAATGAAAATAAATTAGATATAAATTAGAAAGGCCATCATAGTTAAACAGTATATCAAATAAATTATTAACCATTGAATTACGCTTTGATACTTTCTTTGGTAAGACAAGTGAAGGAGTGAGATAGACGTCCCAAAGCTGTCGGAGGCGGTCAACCAAGCTGTAGTTAGAAGGAAAGTATGAATTAGGCATTGTTATCTTGAAAAATTTGGTGTTGTCTTGTTTTTCTCTTAAAAAAGGTGGTCTTGGTATCTGATTCTTGGTTCTTGAAAGCTCACTCTGCGTGAATTTCATGTGCTCGCTTCAGAACATCGATTTCGAGGCATTTCGCTGTGGAAGGAACAGGGCACATGAAATAGAATCTTCAACTAAGAACACTATTATAGCTAGCTCTGAGTTGAGAAATTCTAAGAGGCTTTCTGCTACAGAGACCGAGCCGAAAAGATCAAAATAAGCTCGAAATATCAGAAAAGACTAAGCAAAACAGTCAAAAGCAAGCCAAACAAAATCAACGATTCCTGAGGAAAATTTCAAAGAATTCATAGAAGATGAGTGTATTCCTATGAAATGTGCTCTATCACAATGCATTTTTAGGACAATGATGACGATTTCAATCACGGCAACTTGGTTGAGAGAGAGAATTAACTCAATTCTTTCTGCTTCTTCCTTTCTAATTTTAGAACAAATTCTAATACCCATAAAATGTATCGAATTTAAAGAAGGATTAAAGGGTTTTTTGAATGCTCTGCAACCATTTGAAATAATTTAATTTCAGCACTAATTAATACTGATTCGGTAGATTATTCTTGAAGATTTTGGGAACCTCGACTCTGTTAAACATGATCCAGAGTGAGATGATCCGTAACTTTTCAGCTTCGCTTGCTAATATACTAGGATAGATAATCCCACGATCCCTTCGCAAATGATTCCTTAGTAGGGTATTCAAATGCTATTGCTAGACGTCTGAGGAAATGCTCAAGCGAGCAAATGTAGTTGTAGGAGTCGAGCTCTTGAGATGTAAATCTGCCTTAGTTGTTAATCGCCAGGATGTTGTGTGCAAAAACAACGATTAGAAAAAAAAATGCATTAGTAATTGCGATTGTTATTAGTGAATAGAAAACACAGAGATAGCTGATTTTAGTTGAGTGTAGATTCTAAAATCAGTGAGCTGTCTCTAAATCATCCAGTTAGATTTGAATCTGTGAAGTTTTCCCCAATTAGAATTTTCCATGTCATCACACGAACCTAATTCATTCTTAGAGAACACGATCCAGAATAATAGTACGGCAAATAGTTCTGCAGGGCATGCTACACCTTCTTTGCTGGTTAAATGCTCAACATTAAAATTTTCAAAAGCACAGCTTGAAAGGAAAGCCTGCCCAAAGGAACTAATTTACTCTGGAATTCAGGGGTTTTCAAGGTTCTTACCATGTGAATAACCTTCTGACTTTTATTCTATAACCTCTCGACAAAAAATTGCAATAAGTAATTTTTGAGATTGGTTTCATTCCATAGGTTTTCCCCTCGAAATAATGCAAATCCAGCTTCGCTTTATAGAGCCACTCCTTGGTAGGTAAATATTTTAATATTCTTAAACAAGTCCTCTCTCTCTAGCAGTAATCATTTAGCAGAAACTTTTTCTTACATATCGTGATCATTCTCATGATTCTGAAATTGTTTTTGAATTTCAAAAGCCAGAGAATATTCCTCGCCCAAAACTCAATACAGACTATGTTCGGCCATCCTTTGCGCAAGAGCTGATAGATGCATTGTCTGATCAAAGAAGCAATTCTTATATTAGGAGCAGGACACTCACTCGATGGGATTTCCTATCTGCATGATAACCTATAAATCGCCTAAAGTTCGGTGTTTGAAGGACGCTATTTGATATCTCAAAGCATTTTCCTTTCAAACCACTGAGAAATCAAAATTTCATCACAAGATTGAGTTCAAAGAGGAATGAATAGTCAAGAAACATAACAAAATCAACCCGAGAAGATGCTCACAGTTCAACTTCTAGGCATTGATGGACCAGTCGTTGTGAATAGCTGGTCGAACACGTTTTTTCAGCACAGAATATTAATTGGATTCAAAATTTAAATTTGTATTTGCAGCAGCAGAAAATGACAGGATGGTTTAATCAACGAATTTTTCAACTGTTCTGCGGCTACTATGACAACATTGCAAAATTCAATTTAACCAAAAACCACTGGAATTCTACTAATTTGTTGAAGCGAAGGCAATAGACACAGCAATCCTTAAAATTTCCACATTTCGAGAACTGTTTAATGATTTTTTACTGCTCAAAGCGTCTTACCTATGATGCGGGTTATATAAAAATGATATCTTTACTGATACATTTAACAAAAAAGGAGAATATCAGAAGTGGCATACTCCTCAGCTAAACGCTCAGACAAAGATATATCGTGTAATATTCTGGCTTCTGTACCTTTTGCTTTCCCTCTCCAATTAGAGAGTGTTCATTGCTTATCATCTCGATCATTTCTAAGACCTCCACCCCGAATATTTTCTTTCTGAACTCTCTTCTGCCCTCCATAAAATTCCTCATTCTGCTCTGGACTGTCAAATATACTCTCGTGCATATTATCATTCTGATATCTCTGAAATGAAGAGTGTTCAGGACTTTCGAGGTACACTTTCTCATAACCAGTCGGCTTTTGGAAAGTACCCTTTATCTCGTTTCTATTAGAGGGAGAACTCCCCAGCTGCGCTTGAAATACAGGATTACGACTTTCTGGCTTCTGAGTGAACTGTCTCATTTGCTGGTGCTGCTCTCTTGGGACAAATTTTCCAGTCTCACCAGGAAATCTTGCTTTTTTAGCTGCTTCAGCTGAGAAAGTCGCAATGAATTATGAAATTATCTAAACGTGACATGCTTACTAGGCGCTGCAAATTCCCTATTAAATTCGTGAGTAAGCCGACCTACGTTGCCTGAGTTTCGAGGAAACTTGTTATCAAGATCCAAGCCCAACTCCCTTTGAAGCTGGTTCTTTAATTGAAGGTTTATCCTTGCTGGAGAGTCTTCCCGGTCAAAATTACTCAAAAATGCTGGGTTTTGCGGTCGAATCCTCGGTATTTGCTCTTGTTTTTCAAGCAAGGCTTTCGCTTTTTGAGAAGAAGGAGCCATCTCAGAAATTATTGCCTTGAATCGCTTATCTTCGTTATTATAGAGATGAATCAACTCAGACATCAAATTCTGAATTTCGTTATTCTGCATCAAGATTGTACTGCGCAGGCTTTCCGTCGTCTCCTCCAGACTCTTAAACTTATCGTTCAAGCAACTAATCTGCTCTTGGATTTTTTTGAATTCGGAAGTCTCTTTGTTGAGAGCGGCGTTGCGTCGCGTTCCTGAGTACTTTTCGAGAAACTGCTGGTCCTCTTCATCATCTGATTTATTTTTTTTCAGTTTCAAACGTTTGATTTTATGAAGGGGCCTTCAACCAAGAATCACTTATTAAAAAAAAAAAATCGATTTCCTAGTTTTACGCATCGTCTCTCCTGAACAAATCATGCACGAAGCTGCTCTCAGCCTCCTCAGTCTTTGTCTTGCGGAAACCGTACATGTTTAGCTTTTTGCGTTTCAAGTAAAGAGAGGAAAAAAATTTTTCAAAATCAGTACCTGTCGCACGAATGAAGAGTAATTGTTGTGTTTGAAGTATTTAGGAAGCGCAGTGCGAGAGAATTTGTCAATCTTTGGAATCACGAAAATTGAACCATCTGCATTCCAGTGAATGAGCTCATGACATTCTTCATCCTAATAGGGAAGGTCGGGCTGAGGGCATGAAGAAATAAATAAAGTTGGACAAGGGGAGCGCCGTTTGAAAAACAAATACTGTTGATGATGGATTTATTATACCTGCAGCATCTCTTGAATTTTTGCAACAAAAGATGAAATTGCGTGTTTAGAATTTTGGATTTCTGAGTTTTTTGCAATTTTCTGATTGTCTTTAGTTGAGGCAGTCATGTTAGAGGTGAGGAAGTGGGTAGTAGTAGTACGAAGAATATTTTGAATATTCTTGGAATTATTAAATTAATGAAGCCAATAAAATTAAAAGAACCTCTCAAATCAAAAAAGATACATGAAAAGACAAGAGAAAAATACCCCGATTGAAAATTCAAGCCCTGGGATTAGGAGCAGTAAGACAAGTCGGAACCAAATATGTCCGAAAAGAAAGTTATTTTCTTTTTGGCTCATTTAGGAATTTTTCCATGTTTGGTGACTCAAAAAATTCCAAGATCATCCCAATCTTGCTTCCAATGCTGTGGGATTCAAGCTTAGAGAAATCCACTTTTGGATTGATTCAATGTGTTAAGCTCGCCTTAATCCGGAGCCGAGAACGAACTATAGAGTCATGAGAAAACCGGTTTTTCAAGTAGAAACTGAGTTGGATTGACTTGCTTAGATGCAAAGGGTCCAACTTGATGCGTCGGGAAGCTTGATGATGTTTTCCGAATATAATATGAAGGACTTCTGATTTAAATTTTATGAGAAATAATTTTTTGATAGGGAATGGGGTTTGATTATGAACAAACACATACATGGCACTGCTATTGTTGCTTTTAACTGGGCTTGTACACGCATTTAAGCTCTTTCTTAGTAGTATGTAGAAACGAAAGTCTTGTCTTATATTTCTTTATCAAAACGTCGAAATGGTAGGAGAGAGCCTTGTTATTGGCGAAATATGCAATGAGAGAAAACTAGTTATGTTCGAGAGAAAAGCTGGAAGCTTGGAACTATTAATGGTGACGATAAGAGAATAACAATGACTTTGATCAGAATAGTTTTAAATAGCCTTTAAAGCGATTAAAATTTATTGACCAAAAATAAAATGCGTGGCTCAATTCTTCGCTGTGCTGTAAATTACGCGATGAACCCCTCAGAACCAGATTCGTTACCGCAAATTTAAATACGAAAAGTGTCATTTCTACTTGAACAGACTCAATACTATTTCAATGAAGAAATTTAGCGTCTCAATCGAATATTCGACCGTTAACAAACATATAGAACTGGAATTGATTCTTTAGCTTTTAATCATCTATACAAGAGTCTCAGGATGAGTTGCTTGATCTCATTCGAAGTTATTATGGACAACCATGAACTCAAAGCCTTTATTTTTCTTTGCTTTAGAATCTACTCATCGAAAATTCCATAATTAATCAATTCTAAGCATTAGGATATTAAGTTTAAGTGCCGATAGTGGATTGTAAGCCAATAACTCTGTAATGAAGTATAAGTGACGCATTCAATAATTCAGAGAGCGATAAAGCCTGGATATGTGAGGGTTAGCATATATCTTTTTCTCTCTCTTATAATGTCAATTCCGCAAAAAAGCGCAGATATTCACGACCTTCAAATAATTCTGCAAACATCATCTCCTAACAAAGCAACTTAAAAGAGGCTCTAAATAAAATCACTTAAGCCCTAAGACGCGATGCATATGTGTTTTTAAATCGTTTAGTCTTGGTTGATCACATAATTGGATTTACTAGTGTGTAGAAGTCAAACTTTACGGAAGAACTTAGCACAAACAAATCTAATATTATTTATTCCTTTACTCTAAAATTTGATAGGCTGGATCATTTAGTATTACATCAGGCTTATCTATTTTTTGCACCATGCCCGCATCCAACACGACGATTTTATCGAAATTCTTAAGACTACGGACGCGGTGACTGATACTGAGAATCGTTGAATCAGCAAAGAGTTGCTCCACAATTTCTTCAACGACCTTCTCGCTGTCTTCATCCAACGCCGAGGTAATCTCATCCAAATAAACAACTTTTTTCTTGTTTAAAATGGCTCTCGCAACACAAAGAAGCTGTCTCTGCCCAATGCTCATGTTCGCTCCTCCTCCTTCAATAACCAAGTCAAGCGGTCCTTTGCCCTTCACAGCTGAGGCATGCGACTCACACCAGTCTTCAAGCCATTCCCACATCTTTACCTTCTTCAAAGCTTCGATGATATCTTCATTGCTTTTCACATTCAATGGGTCCAGGTTCTCTCTGAGAGTTCCATCAAAGAGGAAAGGCTCTTGAGCTAAAAACGTGCAGTTCTGGCGCAGAACTCCACTATCAAAGTCCTCAAGATTTTGGCCATCATATTGGATACAAGAATCTGGTTCCAGAGGCTGGATAAAGTTGAAGAGCGCAAGGAACAGACTGCTTTTCCCAGAACCCGTTCTTCCTACAACTCCAACATGCTCGCCTGGTTTCACATCAAAAGCCACGTTCTTCATGACCAGCGGGAGGTTGGGTGAGTAGCGGAAACTGAGATTATTCACGTGAATTCTACCTTCTTTAATCTCTTTTGGCTTCCCTTGCTTCTTTTCTGTGTCGATTTTATTAGTTTTTAGCTTTTGATCTTCCGTAGGGACGCATTCCACGATTTCTTGCAATCTCTGAGCGCTGGTCAATTGGCCGTAGCAGCTCGTCAGATTGGCGAGACCTGCGCTCACTAAGCTCATGATCTGAAGAGATGAGCTGATTGAAATACCCCAAATTAAAGGATCAGCGTCCTCTGACATAAATTTCGAAAAAATGGCTGCGTAGGAAATGAACCCCACGATTAAGCTTGACACTACGTTCATTCTCACGAACACCCAACGAGTGCAAAATGTACTATGCATCAATACTGTAGTCATGTGGTCTTGATGCTTCTCGAACTCCGCAAAGAATTGGTCCTCTTTCTTGTATGCTCGGATGATGTTTATCCCATTGGTCGTCTGACTAACATGCGAGAACAGATGATTTTGAGTCGTGGACTGCAGCTTCTTAAGTGAATAGGTGGACCTGAAGAATCTCTTAGCTGCGGACGCACACACTGGGACCAACACGATCAACATCACAACAAAGACCGGAGAAGTTATCAGATTGATGATTAGAATGATGCTGACCTTGATCATGAAGTGAATTGAATGGAAAATATTCGTGGGAAGCTCAAGGTCAATCGTATTCTGGTCCTTGATGCCTCTGTTAGTAAGCAATCCCGTAGGACAACGCAGGAGCCATGGAAGCTTGCCCATGGTGATTTTTTCCAAGAACTGTTTAAGCAGAGCGTCTCCTCTTCCAAAGATGTATTTTCTGTACTGCAGATTCTGTATGAAGATTAGAAACACACTGAAAATGGAAATCATCGTGTAAATAATCATTCTATCATACTCTGGGTTTACCAGCTGCCAGGTCATCTTCGTGCCGGCCTTGATCGTGCTCAACCAATAATTACTGTAATACTTGAGGAATTGGTATAACACAAATAGACCCAAGAGAAATAGAACCTCCAAAGTCACTCCATTTGGAATGAGCAGCTTCTGCAGAGAGCTCACCGGGTCGTATTTCATCTTCAGCGCGCTGAGGATAACCTCCTCAGTGTTATCTTTCGTAGCCTTCTTAGCTCGGAGCTTCGTAGGAGAAACCTCAGGGGAGATGATACTAGCAGCTTTGCTGATTTTCCTTTCAAAGAGGGCGAGGTCGATTGTGTTAATTTTGTCTTCGGTTATTCTGCCGTTCTCGATGTTCAGGATGCGATCGAACTGAGGGAGCTTATCCTTCAGACTCGTGACGCAGATGACAGTCTTCTTTCCGTATAATTCACTCAGAAAGATATTGGCGAAGATCTCTGCACTGACTTTTGGATCAAGACTCGATAACTGATCATCGAAGATTAAGATATCAGCATCAGAGTAGATTGCGCGCGCAAGCGCGATTCGCTGGCGCTGTCCTCCTGATATCGTCGTGCCTTGGTCTCCGACCATTGTATCCACACCAAATTGGAACACTTCAATGTCTTTCTCCAAGTTGCAGAGTCTTATCACTCTCCAGAATCTTTCTTCGTCATAATCGTTTCCGAAGACAATGTTGTCTTTGATGCTGGCTTTGAGAATCACAGGAACCTGAGAGCAGTAAGCTATTTTCCCTGTTACTCTGACTGCGCCTGAGACTTTCTTTGTCTCTCCCAGGATTGATGCAAGGAAGATAGACTTGCCTGAGCCAACAGGGCCTGTTATAGCAACAAATTCGTTCTTTTTGATGATGAGGTTAACGTTTGATAACAGATAAGGAGTCTGCTTTTTAAGTGGTGAGGCTTCTTTGCTCACTGAGTCTACAGAACTCTTCGGCTTTCGCGAATGGAGATCAAAACTGGCGTTTTCAATCTCAATAGCGTTGCCTTGGTCGATCGTTTGCTCGACATAGTCGATCTTTTCTATCGAATTTGTTAAGAAATCTTGCATTCTTTTCAGTGAGACATTGGCTGAGAATAGATTATTAAACGTTCTAGCTATCTGCTTGAACGGGGTAATAAGATTATTTAAAAACACGATGATTGCATAGATCTGGCTGGGGGAAAACTCCGTCTTTTGCCCAATCAGATAGTAGAACATTCCATTGGTGATTCCGTATGACACCCCATAGAGCACCACCATATCAATAGCAACGTATTTACTGTATTTCATAAGCAACGACTCTTCCACTCGTCTGCCATCGAAAATCTTATTCAAAAAAAACTTTTCCCAGAGATTGATTCTTATCGATTTCAGTCCCCCCAGCATCTCACAAAATAGAGTTCCTCGCTTGTCAAACTGTCTCAGAGTGGACTTGCGGGTAGCTGACACTCTCTTCTGGATAAGGTTTTGAATGAATAACTGACAGAAAAACATCCCTGGAGCAACAAATCCAATGTACCCGACTTGTTTCACAATAAACACGACGCTGATTACTATGATCACAGGGCAAACAAAAAGATGATGGGCGTGGTTGAGGAAGGTGTAAACGCTATCAGCGTCGACGAAATGAATATTGTTTATAAAACCGGGCTCGCGTAGGTCTTTGTTATCAAAGGACAAGCGAAGTACTTTTCGGTATGATATTGCTCTGAGGACATGCAGCACTTGAAACATCAGCATTTCAAGTCGCTGCACGACGTGTTGGTGATAGATAGCTCGAAAGAAATTTGAAAAGAACATCAGACTGGCGATTTTGATTCCCTGATTAAAATCGCGATTGTTCTTGTCTTTGATGAAATCCAAAGCGTCTTTTAGCAATATGGGCCCAATAAACAAGATGAGATATGAGATAATCATGTTGAAAGCGATCATAAGGTATCGCCATAGGAAAAGTCGCTTCATTACGTAGAGGACAGAGGAGTTTTGAGGAAGCTTGAGATCGTTCATCTCTTGCAAAATGTAAGACATCTTATATTTTTCAGACGGCTCGGGTGTCTCTTCAATGGTGAGTGACGTATTCTTGGATGCAATGTTAATGACCTTTTCCGACCAAGAAAAGAAGACTTTCGAGAGAATGCTTGCACGTTCTTCCATTTATGGATTTTAAGATCGACTTTTTAGTTTATTCTTTTCGATTTGCGACTCGCTTTAAATCAGATTTCGCACTTGACAAAAATTCGTGCCTCGATTCTATTGGAATATTGATCGAATTTCACATAGAATTTCTACTCACCATTGCCTGACTATGGAAACAGGAGAGTTCTATATTCTTTTAATAGAACCACGTTTTTTGAGGAATCTTTGGAAATCAATTTTATGAATTAGAATCTTTTTTTTTTTTGCAACAAAAACTCTGTTTCGAAAATTTTTCGAGCGTTCTCACCGACTCTTTACGAATGCTAGTAGCTTGTGTATATATTCAGAGTTGTTGACAACAGAACTAAAACTCTGCTACGTTGATATCAGGATTAATCAGCACGTGTATTTAATTAAATTCACAATATATCAGTATTGATTAATTGACTTTGTTGACTTAGATTTGGCCCTTTTTTGGTCGTTTTATTTATTAAAGAAATCAACGTACTAAGGATTTCTGCTGTTGATTCATCACCAGGAGCACTATGGATGTCGAGAGAGAGAGAAGGTTATGTTTAAAACGTTGTGTAGAGAGGAAGACTTTATCTGCTTGAATAGAAACAGTCGTATACAAGTAAGAAAAAGAGAGAAAATGTATTCTAAGGAGTTAATTGAATAAAAATCAATTTGATCAGTCCAAACAATTTATGATCTTCGGGAAACACACCTATTCAATTTGAATTTTGCCTGCTTTACTATATTACAAGTTTGAGAAGAGGTATTATTGCCTTGGGCAATTTGTGAGTAATTTCGTAATTTAGTCGTATAGATTTCACCCTTCTTCTTATATATAGATAGACAGGGTGCTATTAATCAAACATGGTCAAATAAGCAAGGGGCTTTTGGAGAGCCTGCTGATAGTTAAGGAAAGTGAATTCAATTTATCTATTTTCGAGACATTTTTTTTGGAAAAAACTCACTTTTTCCAGTCAGCTCATTTCACCATATGACGGATACATTCACTTAGGATATCAAAACATGCCATTCAATCAGAAAAATTATGAAAACACTAAACTTTTCTCAGCATTCAGATCTAATCATTTATATTTCCATTGGTTTTCTCCCCAAATCGTTGAGAAAAAGGTCCATCTTGAAGTGTAGTCATTCATAAAGTCAAATCCCACGAAAAATGAGGACGAACACCTCTTCATCACGAGCCTAACAAGTACCTAACCTGGTACTCTCCTGATTATCATTTAAAAATTTATCAGGCTCGAAAATAAAATGAAGGTCATCCTCATTCTGCTAGCAATCGCAGTGACTATTACAGCTGCTCCAAACTGTATGAACCTGTTCAGAGGGAGCAGTACTTATCGAATCTCCATTGACGTGAGCAGAAAAACGGTCTATTTTGAGAACACAGATTCAGATTTCGGATATTTCAATGTAACTCAGCCAACTTGGGATTTTACTCGGATGTATCCCAAAGTTCAGCTCATTCAAGGTGTCCTTGCGCAGCTCAACCCACCCCCTGCTTCTTTAGGGTTTTCATCCTCATATATCTCAAACATTAACTATCTCACCACGAGCAGCAACAACATTAGCATCTATGGTAGCAATTCCAATAGCAATGGCATATATTATTACCATATCACCTTCTTCGGCAACATCTGCGCTGGGTTTGGTTATAATACTGGAACTAATTCAATCATGATATGCCCATATAACGCTCAAACCGATCCAAGTGGCACTTGCAACTCCTATGAATGCTATCCCTGTCACTGTACCTGCTCTCTTTGCTATGGACCAGGCCCAGGTACTTGCTTCCAATGTAATCCAGGCTTCTACTTGCAACCTTTGTCACACGAATGCCACAGTACTTGTCCATTAGGATACTACCCAAATACAACAACAAATTACTGCGGAACTTGCGACCCAAGTTGCTCGAACTGCTTTGCTTCGGGAAATAGCTCCTGCACAGCCTGCGCTACTGGATATTTTCTTCAGCCAAACTCCACAACGTGCTTATCCTCATGTCCTTCCAGCGGCTATTACAAGAACTTATTGACTAATATTTGCACTACATGTGCTGCGGGCTGTAAAGCCTGTACGTCGTCCACTCTGAGCAGCTGCACATCTTGCAATGAAGGATATTACTTGCAACCATCAGGCACGTCCTGTCTTACCACTTGTCCCACTGGCTATTTCGGTAATCAAACAACAAATGCTTGCTCTGCATGCAACAGCACTTGCCTTACATGTTCCGGACCAACGAGCGGAGAATGCACTTCCTGCGGCACCGGCACTTTCCTTAATCCTTATACAAATTCTTGTAACGCAACTTGTCCGGAGGGTACTTATAAGACTGTGTCACCGAATCGCTGTAATATATGCGATCCTGGATGTGTCTTATGCACAGGAGCTGGCAACAGTAACTGTGTCGGGTGTCGTCCAGGTTACTTCAAACAGCCTGGCTTATTTGACCATGTTTGATTAATA
>ENA-UOTZ01000374-UOTZ01000374.1-compost-metagenome-genome-assembly--contig:-NODE-374-length-37995-cov-17.287093_pt1 | contig 37995 bp, 33 predicted proteins | sample MGYA00238144_ERZ746983 | MGnify/ENA primary metagenome ERZ746983 (study PRJEB28759, sample SAMN06268863) | compost metagenome | isolation source: single cell | place: USA: California, Emeryville, Joint...
CATAACGAGTTAGTTAAATACAATTTTTGTGTCTTTAGTGCTACATCCCAAAGGAAATAAAACTCAAATCACAACGAATATTATTCATTACTCTAGGCTAGTACATTATTGAATAACACTCTTCAACCTCTATCGGCTAAGCCTCTACAGAAATGATAGAACAAATGCACGAGAAGGACGCCCGTTCGTTTCTTCTCCACAGCTGGGTTGAACTCAGACATATCCACCAGTCTCACCTTGCTGCACTTTCCAGCTAAGTAGACCAGCTCTGCGGCCTCTTCGTCAGTCAGACCGCCGACAACCGATGGCGAGCTGACTCCAGGGCAATAAGCGCTGCTGATAGAATCCACGTCAAAAGAAAAGAAAATCGCGTCGTATTCCGCCGATAAAGAGTCTAATATTGAAGCCATTACAGTTCCCGCCTGAGTCCACACATCAGTTTTCTTATTGTCTTTGGGCGAGCGTCTGATGTCCTTATCCAGCCAGTAGACATCCGCTTTATTTTTCTTGAGGTATTCAAAGTGATCTACACTGCATTGCGAGCCTTGATTCGCGAATTCGACGAGCTTGCTGTTGCTTTTCTGAAAAGTCTCATCTTCTAACACCAAGCGGAAAGGCGATCCTGAATGAGCACGGCCGTCTATCAGATCCCGGACATCGAAATGAGAGTCAATGTTAATCAAAGCGATTTTTTGGTTGGGTTGTAGAGTGTTCAGCAAACCTTTAGCGTTCGGATAGCTCTGGTCATTGGACCCTCCGATAACGAAAGGAACTGTCTTGGCATCATTCTTCAAAATCTGAGTGACTCTCTCTTCCAGTCTCTGATGGGCCTTTTCCATTGTCAATTCAAGCTCTGTGAGAATATTGCAAACGTTTCCGGCGTCATAGACACTGATCTTATCGATTTTCTCAAAGGGATAGAGTTCCGTTGATTTCAGACAATCGCGGAAGACCACCGGACCTCTTTCCGCTCCAGAGCGACCTCCGATAATTCTGGTGCCTTCATCCAAAGGGAAACCGAGTAAAACTGCCTTATATTTATCGTCTGAGTCGAGTTTTGGGAGCTTGTTCAAATCGAGGTCGTTGAGAAAGCTTACAAAGGTCTTCTCTTTGCTCTTGATGAACAATTCTTCATCCATTCTGTTCTTTTCCATTGCTGCTTTGAATTTATTATGACTAAAACAAAATCAAATTCGAAATTCTAAGATTCGCTTGCTCTTTACTATAGAACGAGCTAGCAACTCGAGCACAAAAAACACCTTTTTTGCTAAGAAATGGATGCAAAATACTCTCTTATTGAAATGGTAGGTGGTCAATTAGCTGGTCAACTCCCCAATCTGAGAGTATTGTAGTCGTTGGATCAGAAGGGATTCCTTTTCGAATTTGCGTGCAATAAACCCTACGTTTAAACTCAATAAAGTTACTATACTCCGCAGAAATACCCAACATGTTAAAGCAGCTCAAACGGGTCGTGGTCACGGGATTAGGTACATATTTCAAGTGAGTGCGGGATTATAAAGCAAAAATAGGACTTGTGTCTCCTTTGGGAGTAAGCGTTGAAAGTTCATGGAAGGCATTGGTGGATGGTAAAAGCGGCATCATTCGACTCAAGGACCTGGAACCTTATACAAACGATCCAAGCTACCCTGATTGCTATATCGCACCAGTTCATAAAGATTTCGATAGGAAAGCCTGGCAGGTCGCGGTAAACTTGCCCATTCTGAATTTCTTTGCAATAATGACTAGTACACCAACAATTTAACGAATTCCTATGTAATGGCAGCAGCGCATGAGGCGTTAACCGATGCGGCGTGGTTTCCTCAGGAGGAAGAAGAGAAAAACCTTACAGTAATGGTTTCTTTGGGGAAAAGGATGAAAATTTTGTATAGGGAGTCACCATTGGAATTCTGAGCAGCAATCTTGAGAATGTTTCTAAATCTTTGGTGAAAGTCGGCCAAAAGGTAAGCGATTTCGGAAGGAAAGAAAGGCTTTAATTCAAATTAGAACAGTTTCGAGCAGATTAATCGCATGATGATGCTACATGTGCTGAATAACATGCCTACTGCAAATGTCAGTATAAAATACCAGTTTAGAGGACCTTCGGGAACTCCAGCGACCGCTTGCGCGACTTCGTCCTCAGCGATTGGAGAAGCGTTTCGATATATCCAGCTTGGCGAGGTAAAATTTAAAAACTGGCAAGCAAACTGACAACAATATGCCAGGCTAACGTCATGGTGGCAGGCGGAAGCGAAGAGGTGGTTTGTCCTTCAACGATCTACGCGTGCATTAAGTAAAAAGGCAATTACTGTGATCATTAACCAAGGGAACTTACTAGACTACAAGCTATGACCATGAAAAAGTATAATCACCCGAGTGAGAGCAGCAGACCGTTTGATACTGGTCGCAGTGGATTTATATTGGGTGAAGGTGCTGGAGTGTTAATATTGGAGGTATTATTTCACCTTAAACACATCAACTGAGGCTTACTAAAGGAACTGGAACATGCAAAACGTAGAAATGCCAAGATATATGCAGAAATCTTAGCCTATGGAAGTTCTGGTAACTCTAGCTGTTTAAATGCGAATTTGTGAAAATTTTGTGTTGTAGCGGATGGATATCACCTAACGCGCCCAGAAGAAACTGGAGACGGAGCTTATAGAGCAATGGCGGCGGCTTTGAGACAAGCAGGTATAAATATTTTAAGTTTATTAGTGGTTACATTGAATTTTTTCAAATTCCTTAACAGAAATTACCGCAGATCAAATCGATAATATAAATTGCCATGCAACCTCTACTCCGGCTGGAGACGTCGCGGAAGCTCGAGCGATAAGAAGACTACTCAAAGACGACGACAGTCTCGTCAAGAAGGTCAGCATTACAGCTAATAAGAGTTCAATGGGACATCTTTTCGGTGCTGCTGGAGCAGCTGAAACAGTTTTCGCAATTAAAACTTTACAAACTGTAAGTAGCTTTGATTAATCTCTTCTTAACCAATACAAAGGGAATCGTTCCGCCAATTTTGAATCTTGATGATCCGATCAAGGAAGTTGATCTCAACTTTGTCCGAGGCTCATCGATCAACCAAGACGTAAAAATGCTTTTGAAAAATTCGTTCGGGTTTGGCGGTGTAAATGCTTCGTTATTGATAAAAAAAGGCTCTTGAGTAAATTAGAGTTTGTATATACTGAGGAAAAAAAAACCCTCTAAATTTTAAGAGGCGTTTTTAGGAATTGCTCATCTGGAAAGCACGAAATTTTTTAGTTTTGACACGAAAATATTTTACAGCAAATGAGTTAATTGTTTTTAGTTCCCTTAAACTACAATCTACGTCGCTACCTGTCCGTTACTGGACAAAGGGTAGTGTCGGCTTAGCAATGTTAAATGGATAAGTTGAATGGGAAACAACATTCTAACATTTAAAATATTCGGTTTTCAAGCTTTTGGTCATTGATTATTCAGCTCATGAGAGCTTGAAATACAGAATATGTCACGGTTTCATCTCTTACGAAAAAGACAACTGTTTTGCCTTCATTACATGCAATTTCATAAAAGAATCAGACTAATCGGATCAAAGAGCTAACATTAGACTTCCAGAACACCAATTTTAGTTCCTTAATATTCAAACTTGTCTTAAAATAGGCCTTTAACCCAAATAAAGGTTCATATAGTCACAACTGCTACCAACACTTCTGATCTCTCTCTTTCCAGCACTAAAATAAGCTTGTTTAATGCTTTTGAGAGAAGAGGCTCTCTACACACGTTGCTACAGAAACAGTAGTGAAAAGAAGTCGAGATCTATGCTGTTAAGATTCGGATCAGGTGTTAATGTAGCAAGGATCGCTGATAGTGCGTCAAAAAAGCAATTTCGTCTACCATAGCGTCAAAAAACCCTTAACGCCTCATTGGAGTGATGCTTGAGATCAAAGGGTTTATTCGTTGATTATTTTCAAAGCGGGTCCTTTCAGAATCAAGTTCAATTAATTCAAACGTTTTATCAGTAGGTTACGCGAACGTTTGGGATTCCAGTTTTTGACGGCCATTATTTCGATTAAAAAAATTTTATTATTTGGCTATTAATCAATTTTGTCTAAAAATCAGACGGATAGGAAGTGTTTCTATATTTAAACTAGCCCCTTAAATTACTTCTACATATTTCTCAAATAAATTTTCTACAAAATCGTTTTTTAAACAGACAATATTTCAGTGCCGGAACATGGAGCAAAATCTCGAATCGTGTTGCGAGAAAATCAAAGACAAACTGAGCTCGAATTCGGACTCGAGACCAAAGAGAAACCAATTTCTCCAGTGTCTTTATAACGCTCTTGAAGTAATCATTTATTTTAACCATGTTATTTACTCTATTAGAAAAAAGAGTACCAGGATGCCATGTGTTGGGAAAATGATGGATTGGCTTTTCGACTCAATAAGCCCTCCATCATTGCTGAAAAGGTGCTCAAAGAGCAATTAGGAGGAATGAAGTTCTCATCATTTATTAGACAGGTAGTAAAGACTATCATAGCACCCTCTAAACCATTCAATAGTTGAGCTATTACGGGTTTAGACGCCTCTCGAGACGAGCAAAGGTCAAGGTATATTCCCATGAGATGTTTCAGAGAGGAAGAAAGTAAGTCAACTTCTAGCTGGTTCCTGATGTAAATCGCATATTTTAGGGAGCTTCTCAAGCAAATAAAAAGGAATAGCAGAGAAGATGACGCCATTCAAGCCATGTTAGGAAGATCTCAAGCGTCGGGACCTCAAAAAACTACTGAATTCGTAATAAAAAACCGCTTTAAAAAACGCTAAATATTCTTTATGGAAAAAAAGGAAAGTGACGTTGTTGCGATTATGCAGAAAAAAATTGATAGTCTGCAAGCTGAAGTAGCTAAACTAAGAGCAGAAAACTCCATCTTCCGGAACTGCTTCAAGGGTTTACCGTAAAATTTGTGTTCTGGAAAATTTCTTCATGTTTTCTTAGATCTCAGAACTCTGAGACCCAATCGCAAGCACCTTCAATCTTTGACTTTGATGAAGGACAAAGTATCAAATACCCTTCCAATATCGAGATCGCTCCGAGCAAACCTTTTTTCAATCCACCAAGAAAAAACGTGTTTGTGACTCCGAATGTAGTGATAAGACAAAACGAACAGCCTGAGTTAATTAAGGTACTTTTTTTAATATAAATTGGTGAATTAACCGAAATTACAGGTTTATCAACAAGATTGTAGACCAAAGCAGCCGAAATTTTCAGACCAGTCGAGTGTAAGATCTTCTGGGTCTTTTCGGTTGGATTCGATGCAATTTCTTCCACCTGAAACTCGAGGTAAAGAAGACAACGTGAGTGTTTTTTGCCCGGATACGATAACGCGGTTCTCGTTCCCGCAGTTATTTGGCTCGAATGGAGATGATGATAAAATTGATGAAGACGTGAGCTTTCCGAATTTTCAAAGGGAATTTTTTGGAACTGAGCTATAAATCCCAGGTAGATGATTGGTAAATAGGTAAGAGAGGTACCAATAAGAGGCCTAAAAGGCGACGATACACAGTCAAACCACTAATTATATAAAATTTTATCATAATTTTAACACTTACGATTTCATTGCTGCTATTGTTGCTGTTGATATTTCATATTCAGGTAGGATATAATTCTGCTAACAAACAGTTGAAAAAAAAAGAGCTTACATCAGAGTTTCTTTTATCCTTTTGTCAAGTTACAGTTTGTTTGTTTGAAGAGGACAATAGCTCATTTTCTTATCAGGATCACTGTAGAAATTGTAGTAGATGCTTCAATTTAGATTAATGAAAGTGGATTTGAAAATTTATCGTATGATGCTTTCAGTTGACGACTTGAAATCGACTTTGCATACTCAATATTGTCCTAGACGGGGGATCTGATTCGATAAGGAAAGAATAAAACCATAAGAAAAATATTTCCATTGAAGGGTATTTTCCTTCTTTTATGTGCGTTGAATTAAAACTATCAAGCGCTCAACTGCTTCAATTTTTCCAGAAATCCGGAATTGTTCTTAACTCAAGCTCTGCGAACTTTGCAAACTCACTATCTGAGTTCGGGATCAACAATTGATATTATCACTGTCTATTAATGCAATGAAGTCAGCTGCTCCACAAATATCTGAGCTCATTCACTAGATTGAGAACTGATGAGGCTTCTAATCACCATTCTATAGACAATTCGAGAAAACGTCACATGATAGGAGCGTATTATAAGTATCAGATGAAGAAACGCCTTTAAGCGCTTGAAGAAGTCACTCATGCGCTATCCAGAGCAAGTTAATGGAATAATTTAATTGACGACTCACTTTAAGTGCACTGACCCTCAAATTCTTCAAATCCAGCGGCTGGTACTCAGATTCTTGCCCAGACAATGACAGCCTTGAATTTAACATTAAAATTGCAACATTATAATTGGGAATTGCGACGAACTTCTTCATTAACACCTCGGATCTCTTGGTTCTTTTTGTTGTATTGCGTCCGCATTGAGAAAGCTGAATCAACTAAACATAATGAGGGTTCTATGAATGGTATATCGAATATCATTGCCATCGCAGTTTTCTGTTGGAATTCAAGCAATCAATCCGAAATCAATTGAAATTTCCGTTTCTTTGAGAAATTGGTCCTGGAAAAGTATTCCGATTACCTCAACAATGATTATAATAATATGGCTGTTATGATTATCTTCTTCTCCTCCTTGAGTCCTTAAGCATGCAATGTCCATCATATATAATGAAGCTTCGAAACCTATCTGGAAAAGGCTATTATTTGATGAGGATATCTGGTCTTTTTAGCAATCACTCTTCTAATGAGAATGGGCTAGGATCGATAGCTCAGTGGTGCAGAGCATGGCTGCAAAAAGACCTTTCTTAGGCCAAGGCGTGAGGTTCGATTCCCACTCGGTCCGGTTTTTTTCTTGCGTAAGAAAGCTCAATCAGTTGATTTCGTTGCTTTTTGCCTATGAATTTGGTTATAATAGCATTATAATAGCCTTTTTGAATTAGAAAAGAATTTAATGAAATTTGAATGGTAGATGAGTCCAGGTCAATTACAGAGAGATAGCTTGATTAACAAAGTGAAAATGCCTCAAATATACCCAGATTTGCTATTATTTTTGCTAAGAAAAGAAAGTGATTGCTTTCGAAACATTATTAAGGCGAGATCCCGAGCAGCCTGGATTGAGTGAGTCATTAAAGTGAATATAAATCTTAAAAAATATATTAATGAGAGAGCTTTTTTATTTCGAACTTCGTTAGGTTTCAACATTGAAATTTTACCTCAGAGGCAGGGAGATTTTAGCTCTCCTTGCTTCTATGCAAGATGAATAGGCCTTCTTGGAACCAAATGGCCACTAAGTTGAGAATTTTCCAACATTCCCAGAATTAATATATATTTCTCCTTGACTTTTAGAAAATGAAGCTTTTTGGAATGGAAGCCTCTTAGCAAAGCAAACAAATGATATATCAAAGAAAAGTTCGGAGTTTGGGTTGGTTATAGTCAGTATCCTTTCCACTAAAGTATGTACTGAGGAAGTTCTGGTTGCCTCCATCCCAAAGAGCAACTTATAGTAACAAAATCTCACAGATAATCCAATATTTCTCTAGAGCAGAGAGTCTTCTACGCAATGAAAACCTTGGAGGGCATACAATAACGTTTCAAAGGAAATGTCAGATGTTAGTTATGCCATCAATCAAAACTATGAAACGCAGTCTATATTTAATTCTGCTCATGTTATTCCCTTTAAAACTCGCTGTTTCACCATATAAAATATCGACAGTCCAATTGATAAAGGCAAGAAACAAGTCTTTGTATTAACAAAATTCCTTCTATCGATACAAAAAAATCGTTATGCATCCCTAACTTTTCAAAAGATCTAAGTTGAAAGTAACCAACAAAGGCTTATTCTTTTTGCTTTATTTCATTTTCAGAGAACGTCGTCGAAATGACATCCTTTACGTTCGTCTGGAGAGAATCTAAAAGTATTTTAAACTTATTTTTGTACTTCAGAAGCTCTTGTTTCGCCTCGTTCATATCATGCCCCAGCTCTTGTATGACCTCATTGAAAACCCTTCCATCGTCATTCCATTTCGTTCTTTCTTTTTTATGCTCAGCCAATAAAGCTTCAAGCTCTGCCCGATGCTTCCGATCAAGCTGATTCGTTTCATCGTAAGTTTGACTAAGGTCTTCTTCTAGCTTTGCAATTTTGCTGTCAAGTCTCATGATTTCTTCCCTCCTTTTCTCATTCTTGCCTATCGACTCAGAGAGCTGAGTCTTGAGACTCTCGTTCAACGCCCTCAGATTCTGCCCCTTTATTTTCAGATGCTCCGACTCTCTATTCGAGGTATCCTCTTCGCTTTTGAGATTCGAATAAAGAGACTCTAATTTCTGAATCTCTTTGTCATACTTCGCTCGCTCTTTCTGCCTGATCTGTGCTTCGTTCTCTTTAAGGCTTTTGTGGTAATGAGCGAGGGTCTCTTGGACTTCATTTCGCAAGCTTTTGACCTGTTTTTCTAGTTTTTCGCTCTCTTGTTGCCATTTATTTGTTATATCCTCCATAGCTGTGTCATCCCGGGTTTCACTGATACAAGCGATCTCTTTTTTCATCTCTTCAAGTTCTTCCCTGAGTTGATCTCTCTGGTTCGCCTGAACACCCGGAATAGTTTTTATTTTTCCGCTTTGTAGGCTTTCCCGAGTGGATACTAGCTCCTCGCTTAATTGCGAATTTGACAGCTGCAATTGCGAGCACTCAGCTGCGATTTTTTTAAGACTGATTTGCAGGTCATTGCAGTGTAGGTCTCTTTCCTTGAGTTCCTTCGATAATGCCGCATTTCTATTTTCAATTTCGAGAGTGCTCTTCCGTTCATACAAAAGCTCTATTTCGATCTGATCTTTCATTAGTTTAGCTAGATTCGCACTTCTCTCCCGCTCTTCGTCAAGCAGCTGCTTCAACTTACGTACAGTCTCGCTTGATTTAACCCACTTCTGGAGATCCTTCTCAGAGATACTGACCTCGGCAACTTTTCTTTTTGCATTATTTTTCGAAGAGGTCGTTGAATAGCCTTTTGGTTGTCCTCTAAGTTTACTCGGGGTTTTACTCTTCATAACTCCAAGACTAAAGTCAGATATCGGCTGCACCGGCTGCTTCGAATGACTCTTTGTTGAAATACTTGACGAATGAACGCTAGACTTTTTCGCAGTTGACCAATCAATTGACTGAGTAGTTTTATTTCGCTTTTTAATGCTTTCTGTTTGACGTTCCCTGCTCTCTATCTTCTTTATGTAAGATTCGTTTAGGCCATCTGCTGCGTCACTCTCCCCGCCTGAATCCAGCCCCATAGCAATCGCATTAATTCCAAGCAATAACTCATTGCTGATTTTTGATCCCTCTAACCGATTCCCTCCCAAAGAGATTTGGATGTTTCGAGGATTTGAACGTAATGCCTCCAATATGTAAACGGCCTCCTTATCGCTGATATCATTCCATCGCAAATCAATTTTCTGTAAGTTTTTCCCTTCTTCAACCAGTCTCGCAAGCGCCTGGCCGCTCCCCTTTCCGATTTTATTATGTCTTAGATCAATTACCCTCAGTTTCGGCAATTCTGATAAAATATCTACTAGTGCTGTAACCCCAACCAGATCTCCCCCTATTTCGTTTTGGTCTACCTTCAGCACTTGCAAATTGCGAAAGAATTTCAGCTCTTCACAAATCAGCGCGAAGTTCTGAGAGCTAATATTATTGCCTGAAATATCGATTGATGTGTAATGCGGGTGCTCTCGCAAGAACCTGATGAGAGTCTTTGTTTCCTGTTGACTCCGAAGCTTATTTCGGATAACTAGTGAGTCATTTTCCTCCTGTGCGCTGAAAAACTCTTGAATAAGCTTCCTTTGCACTTTCTTCGCACTTTGAGAGTAACTGACATTAGGCGAGAGGCTTCGCTTAGGTGACTGGCTTCTTGAAGATTTCCCAAAGGTCCAATTCCTCTCAGGAGTGTTTCTATTGCTCATTTTATTTCGTTTGTGTGATGATTTGATGAATCCGGTACGGCGCAATAAAATTTGAATTGCTTTATAACAGAAAAAATTGGGTGTAAGCGTCAAAGCAAAAAAAAAAAGCGTAGGAAACTGTATTCATCTTAGCAGCTCTCGAGATTATTTCTATTTTCGAGAAGAACTAAAGGAATTTGATATGAGCAAATCCCTTATCGTTACTGACACTCAAACAATATAATCTAACCAATTTCTTTTATAAGACTCTTCCATTCTATTTGAAGAGTCTCTCTTTCCTTCTGATTTTTCACATTCTTCACAATGACAGAGAATGATTGCTGAGACTCAGATAGATAAGACGTTGCAAATTCAAGGTGGATTTTTCTGATGAAATCAAAAGCAAAAACCAAAAATTCGGAATAAATTTTAAAAAAGAAGCCTGTTTCCAAGCAATGATCTACCAAGGCAAGCAGGTCGTATTCGACCGCAGTGAGAAACTTTCGCTTTCAAGGATTATTCTCAGCGAGGAGGAAAACCCCACTCGAGAGGAAGGAAAAACCTCTTTTTCGCATCGTTTAACCAAATACTTCTCAACTTCCGGCATAGGAGACGCATTGGACGTAATCAACGTATTTTGCAGTATCTTCATGACGCTTTGCCATGCTGTGAGCACTTATTTTTGGCCTAGCGTACCCTACATACTCTACGTCATCGAAATCACACTTTATATCATATTCATCACTCATTTCTTCCTCAACGTCTACACAGCAGAAAACAAACTCCTCTTTATCTTCTCGACTTCCGCGCTACTCGAATACGTTTCAGTAATACCCTCTTTCCTCGCGATAGTAAAGGTATATGAGGCTACATCGTACATTTTGCTGACCCGATCATTGAGATTCCTCGTGGCATTTCGCATGGATAAAATCCTCGCAAGGCACTCAACGGAGGTCATTCGCATAATTTTCAAGCTGGTGACGACTGTACTAGCAATTATGATCATCACCGCCTCGTGTCTTTTCGTCGTGGAGAATAGAAGCGAAAACCAATATGCTTTTCACGACTTTCTGTACTTTACCGTGGTAACGCTGTCGACTGTGGGCTTCGGCGACGTCACTCCGCAGACAGGAATCGGTCAATTCATCGTTATAGGGTGCGTGTTGGCAATGCTTTCGTTCTTCCCGACGCAGTCGTCGCAGCTGGCGAGGGTCTTGAAGCTGAGATCTAAATTCGCGAGGCTGTCTTTTAGGAGAACTGGGAATGATCATGACCATATCATACTGCTAGGGAGAACTAATGCAGAGGCGTTTAAAAATTTTCTAACGGAGTTTTATCATCCGGATCACGGCGTGCAAGATACTCATACTGTCATCATGCAAGTTCACCCTCCGAATGATGAGATGAATTTTATATTAAAGCATTCCAGTTTTAATAACAAGATAACTTTCCTTGAGGGAAACCCGATCTACTACAAGGACCTTAAAAGAGCAAAAACAAGCGAGACTAAATGTGTTGTTATCCTTGCAAGCAAGGCTGCGAAGAACCCAATCGCTGAGGATAATCGCAACATCCTTGAGGCATATGCCGTGAAAAATTATGTGAAACAGACCGCCAGCAAAGGCGAAGGCACCAACAAAAGCGTTCGAGTCTGTTTGCAGGTGTTGTTGCCAGAAAACAAGGATTTATACTACTCAAGCCTCTTCTCGACCGACCACGACCAGGTAATCTGCGTTGAGGAGCTGAAGCTCCAGCTTCTCGCAAAAACCTGCCTTTGTCCTGGAATCAGCACCATAGTTACCAGTCTCATCACTTCGGACAAGCCCCCTGCGCCCCAGATTCCTATCACTGTCAAAGAGGGCAGATGGATCAACGAGTACCTCCGAGGGATGCAAAATGAAATCTACCGTATTCCCTTCGAAGCCGAGATCTTCTCAGGGATTAGTTTCTCAGTCGTTTCCCAACATATATACAAACAACTCGATTTGATCTTATTCGCGCTTGAAGTCGAGGTGAATGGAGAGGTAAGAGTGTTTGTTAACCCCTCAGACTACGTGTTCGAGGATATAAGGCACTACGGGTACGTGATAGCCGCGCAGCTCCCAAATATTAGCGAATTGCAAAATTTTAGGTTCTATGAGCAAGTGCAAAGGAACTACATTTACAACCTCCATCAGCATGCTGATACCAAGAAAGGGAAGGAAGATGAAGGGAACGCGAATAAAAAATACGCCCATGATGAGCTCATCGAAGAGAGAGATCAAAGGAATAAGATGTTTTATCAAGGGAAGATCGCCTCGCTGGATCAAGCGACGATCACGAGCGTCAATTATCAGGATTTCAAACTCGAGAATCATATTATCATCTGCGGCATCATACCCGGGATGAAGCATCTCCTGCTCCCGTTACGAGCAAAAACCATAAAGCATATAAATCCGATCGTTATCCTTCACACGGAGCCAATGCCAACAAGTATCTGGATTCAGATTAATCGACTACCAAAAGTCTATTTCATGCAAGGCTCCCCGCTTAAGCTTGAGGATCTTAACCAATTAAGCATAATGAAGGCGTTATCGGTGGTTATCCTCTCGAAAAATGCTGAGGAGTCGCAGCATACTGACGGGACGATGGCTGACGCCGACACGATTTTCATTTATAAAACAATTAAATCACGAAACCCCAGCATCAGGATCATCACCGAGCTCGCTTCGAAATCCACGATCAGTTTTCTCTCGCAGTCAAGGATCGATTTTATTCAAAAATACGGACATATTTGCAGCGAACCGTTCGCTTCAGGCGAAATTTATATCTCCACGATGTTGGATACGCTGATTTGCCAGGCGTATTATAATCCATACATCACAAGCATTCTAAATCAGTTTATTATGGGCGGGACGAATACGTCTCCACGTATGAAGAAGATATTTAGCGCGAGGCGATTGCATCAGAGTAATTTGTTTTTGATAAATATCCCCGTACGGTTCATTGACAAAACCTTTGGGTTTATGTTCGAGCAGATGATTATTGAGCATAAAATGATCGCGTTAGGACTCTACCGAGGCGAAAAGATCGACGGCAGTCTGAGGCAGAACTTCCATTTGAAGCCCTATGTGTATCTGAAGCCTAATGCTGACACGAAGCTGAGCCCTAAGGATAAAGTGTACGTGCTAAGTTCGAAACAGCCGAAAGGATTCGATATAACTGATCTAGAGGAAGAAGAGAAGAATCACATGGCAGCGACGATATCGGAAGGTGTTGCGGCGAATATCCGCAGTAGGTTAACAGGAGAAGAAGGGAAGGTTGATACGGATACTGCGCGTGAGCTTAACAAAATCAATCAAGAGCTCAAGAGATTGTCGGGTGACTTGAAGAAGGTGAATTTAGAGACGTTTTCTAAAGGGCTGATAAAACCCGACTTTGTTCCTCAAATTAGAACTGCTCTTCGTAAAGAGCTGGGCTCGTTTGTATAAACCTATCTAACTGTATGGAAGCAATGTATCTTTACTAGTGTCTTGTAGAAATTTTTCTGAGAGTCTGAAGGCAAGTGAGTTTCATTGTGATTTAGTGATTTAATGATAGCTCATTTTCAACTGAGATTTCCCATTGATTTATAGTTAACTTATTAAATTTATGGTCTATATCTCTAAAACACACAGATAAATTCCTCTTAACTCACAAACAAATAGAGGGCGAATAGAGGAAAGAGCTCCATTTGTTAACAATGAGGGTAATTTAGTGAGAAAGTGGAAAAAAAGGGCCTCTAATAGTTGCTAATCGAAAGATAGGAATTTAAATGAAAAAATCAGTTTCAGAAAGCATTAAGATTAAATAACAAAATTAACTCGAGTTCAAACTCGTCCGTTCCTCAGCAGGCTCAATCCTTCGTCTACAATGAATATATTCTGGAGATCTGAAAACGAAAACACTATTTTACGCTACGACCCTCCCATTGAAGTGACAGAAAACGCACAAATAAAGAAATATAAGGATATTAGCACAGCTCTTGCCAGAAAGAAAACTGAGCTTCCACCTATCGATGAAGAAAACCTCGAAGAGGTCCTAAATGGAATGTTTCCTCCCAGAGAGTTTGAGCTAGACGGGAAAAAGTACGTGCAGTATATTTCTATGGAAAATGCGACGAGAGAAGAATTAAAATTGCTTGATAAACACCTGGATTTCAAACTCAAAGAAAGACAAGCCAGGTAAGGCATTTGTCTCAACGCAGACCCATTAAGCGTGTTGTATAGGCAAACAGGCGTATGTCCAGTGAGGCTTGAGTTGCACAATCAGCTTTTCGATGAAATTATAAGGCAAATCACAATTGATTCTCCTCAGCGAGGTATTTCTTGAAAAAAGAGAGGGTTATCTGAAACGTTTGCTGATGACAGGTTTCTTGCTGCTAAGAGTGAGAGATGAGTGCAAAATGAAGATGGCCGCGTATCAAACCCTGTGCGATAGCTCGGTTGTATTCGCAATCAAGAAGCAAGTGGAAGCGGAACAAGGAATGGCTGAAATGGAGAGTACAATCAAGGAGCTCGAAAGAAAAAAGAGGATTCTTCAAAACAAAGTAATAATGCAATTTTTCCTTCGATGTCTAACCCATTCTGCTTTAGAAAATCGATTTAGAGAACAAATTAGACACCATCAAGAAGAGTTTTATCGAAATTGCAGCCATCAATAAAGAGAAAAGAGAAAACGAGATTAATTTCCTCAAGTATCAGTCACAGAACCTCGAGAAATTCCTCAAAGAGGCCGAACCTTCACATTATTAGTCCTTTACAAAACGTTTATGTTGCTGCTTTATTACTTGTCTTCGAATAAGAAAATCTTCACTGAAAGGACTCTGTTTACTGATACCATAGCATGAAATAATATCTTCCTAAGTTAATTTTTTAAAGTTTTTATCGGAGAGAAGCTTAGATAAATGGAAGGACGAAGCCCTCTCAGAGAAGCATTGGTTATAACGAAAGATCATTTGAAAAAAGTGGAAGCCAATGCGAAAGAAAACCCTCTTTACTCGCAAGAGGTTGCGGAGTATTTCATGAATAGCCAAAAAGAAAGTAATAAGATCGAAAATTCGAAGGCTTATCTAGTCGTGCGGTATAATGAGCTGGAGGATCATATCAAAGACAATGGCTATTACACATTCTGTCTTTATTTTAACATGGTAAACTTATATTCTGAGCGGAAGTAAGTAATATTGCTGATAGATCTTTAATTTTTCGATGTTGCTTGCAACATTGTTTGGAGTCTCTGGAGTGGCCGAGGAAGAGGAAGCGGAACTTTACTTCGGTGTCGCCTTGGAGGTCTGCTGCTTGATGATTTGCGTCGTTGGGATGTACGCGAGAAGGAAGCCGAAACGATTGAGTTTGCAGTTGGCATTTTTATCTGGGTTATTCGTTGAGGAGATTTTATTGAGTTGGTTGGTGCTGGAGAGCGTGATGGGGACTATGCTGGGAGTTTTTCAGATAATTTTGCAGAGCCTTTTGCTTGGGTTTGGAATTTGGATTATGCGAGAGATGATGAGTAAAATTGATTTTGATTAATTTTTCTCTTAACTCACTGTTTTCGCAGAACTGAAGAAATTAGAGTTACAAATACAGAGTGCTTCAATGAATTCTACACAAGAAGGGGATTCTGTCCTTGTCCTTGCATGAGCAAACATTTAGGTTTCAGGTTAGATTTTTTTTTTTAATGTGTATATACTTAGAACGCCTGTGATTGAAATGAAAGTAGGTTGGGTTGTTTATAGCTATAATTTAATGTACGAGAGGTTAATGTGAATTAGAAATGAGTTTTTCGGATGTTGTTCCTTTAGAGATGGAAAATAGTGAGGAGAGTGCTCAAATTTACGAAATCTGAGGAGTGCCTTAGGTATTCACATTGGATGATGACAGCATTAACACACATATAGAAGCCGTTGCTAGACTTATTGATGAAAAGAAAAACGGTGATAGCGTAATTATTAAAAGGGCAAATGCGATATTTGTGGGAATAATTCATTTTTAACTTCAGGATTCATATTAGCACAAATTAACTTAAAAATAGCAAGATGGAAGAAGGTGATCCTCTCAAGCAAAACCCCAAGCCAGCGGCCGAGGCCGGCACGGACAGGCTCAATCCCGTGGATTCTCTTCAAAAGCCCCCTCCGAAAGAAGCAGAAATCTCAACCAGAGCACAAAGCTTCAAATCACCTAAGAGAGTACATCGAAATCTTAGACGTTATGACAAAAACTCAAACGAATGCAATAAAACTCCGTCGAAGGTCGCATTCAACTTGAAGGAGAGTCAGTCACCTGCCCTCTTTTCCCGTAACGAGGAGGTGAATCCTGTCCATGCCAAAAATAGTGACAATTTCAAAGATTCACTAAACAGTTTCCTAAAAAGCAGACAATCAGATGTTTTCAGTCGCAATTTCGTCAGTCCGATGCGAAACGCATCCAAACAGGTCTCTCAGCTATTCCACCAGTTCGCTGCGCCGAGCCCATTGGATCTGAATCCACATTCTCGCACGAAAACACCAGTCAGAGGTGCTAGTCCTCTTCGAAATAGGCCGATATCAGGCCTAAACAGCGTGGTTCGGCCTCAAAGCAATGGATTCACTGAATACGAAAATATAATTCTCAACGTGATGAGACAACAAGCAACTCCAACTCGCTCTAATAAAAGAAACGCCGGTGAAACTAACAACTTTCTGTATATGAGGACAAAGCAAAGGGACACTCAAATCAATTTAACTGCCGTAGTAACTGAACCAACGACTCCAGTCAAACCTATCTTAATGACAAACCCGAGCGGAATAGCGTTTATGGGAATCAACGCACATCCGAATAATTTCCCTGTAAGGGAAAGTGTCACTGGAAAACTCTTGACAAACCCAAGAAGAGACAGTCCGAACGATCAGAGTGTCCTGTTTGAGAGATATCAAGCAGCTGTCAGACCCAAAAAGATATGTTCGAAACCTTTTGCACACGGAAGAGGCCTTAATAACTCCTGCATTCAAAAAGAACGCGATGAAATTATCATCGGAGAGAACGTTCAGCGTTCGCATTCAATTCACAGCTCTCCGCAGAAACGAATGCAGCAACTCAGTGTAATTCGAAAAAGAAGACCAACGCAGGTTGAAATGTCTCGAGCGGATAGCATATGCAGCTTAGAAACGGATTTTTTTTGAATAATGTAACGTGAACCGCTGGGGAGCTCAGCGATGCATTCATATCAATATTATTAAAAAGTATTATTGTTAATTGCATTATGCTAGTGTTAGAAATATCTAATTTGTGCATAGATTTAAATCTTATTCAGGTCGAGTTAGTTTTAGCATTCATTTTCTTAGTGATATTAAAGCAAATCTATCAAAGTATAATTTCTCTCTTTATATTCATGATTATCAAATCGAAATGAGGATACAAGCCGAGTTTTCCTGAAAGTATGCTTCATTCACATTGACATTAAAAAAAAACTTTGTAGCTAACTTTAAATGAGCACATTGACATCTCTGCATTCAACGATACCATCGGTATAAGTAATTATTTGCATATAAGACATTTTAATTATGAAATTCCAAATCAATACGACTTCTTGGCTCTCGGTTCTCTTTATGTTCTTCTGTATGCTGCGGAGTCTGATCATTACTCATTGGTAGCATTTTCGCAACTTTAACTTTCAACAACTCAAGCTGAACCTCAAGCTCGAGATAAGAATCCCTTAAATGCTGAAGAAACTTTTCTTTTGATCTGATAACCTTCACCAGCTTCGGATTATGATCTTCAAGGAGACCAGAATAATCAATAGGAAGATGACGATCGGCGTCTTCAATCCAGTCACGTACATGCTTCAAAACAAGCTGCTTTGTGAGATAGTAGTGTATTTTGATCGCTTTCTCGAACTCTGGCATAGGATTTCGAATCGTATCGATTATCATATGGCTGAGAGTCGCCATTTTCACAACATTGCTATAAGCTCTATTTTGCCGATTGATTTCTTCAGGTGTTCCGCTTATTCTCGCTCTCTCTACGATATTTTCATCTGATAGAAGCTTAAGAATCATTAATATCACATCTGTAATGGTGTTGGTTGCCAGCCAAACCGTCCCTTGAGCAATTCCACCGCTTTCTGATACATAATTTAAATGAACTCTTCCACTTGGGAGGAAATCGGGCCCGAAACGCACGTCTTCCGGTTTGTTGATCAATCTGACTGTTGGAGGGTATGTAGGGTAATTATCCAAGTGAATATCAAAAATAAATGAACCATGAGCGTATGGGGTGCTACTGCCACCTGGGATGATCAAGCAGCGAAAAAGATTAATTTGCTTTTCATCGTATCGAACAAAGGCTGAATCTGAGATTGACAGAGGAAGGTGGCTTTTCATGAGAGAAAGCTCGGTTTCTCTTCGAGCTTTTGTGAGAAATCGAGCAGAATTTTCTAATTTTTCTTCCTCGCCGTCTGTGCCGAGCTTTATCAGTTTTTTAACGGTTGAAGACGTCATGCTTTCGACCGGCGAGAGCGAACATGCGAGCACGTGGTAAGGTTTGAGGAGGTCGATGTAGGTAGCGGCTAGTTTTTTGCGGCTTTGGTACTCGAGGTTGAGTCGTTGGGTGGTTGGGTCAAGGTAGGCAGTAGATTCGATACCTTGCTCGGTGCCGCATGGGGTTCGGAAGTAGGAGGTTTTGTTGCAGATTGTTCCATAATGGCATCCCATTGATCGAAATTAGTTGTTATTTGAATTAAAAATTTATCAGTAGTGCTTTTTTCTGATTTGCAGTGTTAAAGAAAACTCTCAACGAAAATCGAACCATGAAATGTGAAAGTTAATATGGATAAAGCTGTTCATTTCTAATATGATTAGTGCCGCTTTTTTCTTCACAACAGTTTGTTTGCATATTGATATAATTGTTACTTGTGATTCCATTGAGAACAAGTGATTCGATGTGAGTAAGGGTATCTTTCTGATTAATAAATTATTTCAGATGCTAAATTATGGAATCATTGATATTTCCTGCCAATCTGTCCTTTTTAAACTTTTCAATTAAAGCTCGAAAAATGCAAAGAGGCATTATCACCAACGGCATTTTTTTGATATTTATTTGAGGCGGTCCACGAAAATTTTTTAATTAATTCCAAGTTGTATAAGAATTTTGAGTCTTTTTGCCTTGACATCTCAGTGCTTTAGTCATTTTTAGAGCATGGCATTTCAAGACTTGAAATTTATAAATGATAAATCCAAAGGCTTAAAAGAACGTAGAAAACAGCAAACCAGACAATGAAAAATGAAATTTCCTTCCTGGGGTGTAGCAGAAACTAACTTTCCATGACTGCTTTGAGATGAGGAGAACTCCAATTTTGTCATCGCAGCCAGTTTTGTCAAAATTGAAATAATTATTCAATGGAGATGGGAATCAATTTTATTAAGCTTGGAAAAATATACATCTATTGAGAACTAACCGAAATTCAAGAGATTTGAGCACCAGCTTTCAATTTCCCGCTGCTGAATGATATGTTTTTCTTACAAAAAATGAATCTTTGTACATGTACCTAGAATGTCTCTGGCTTTGCGAACAAAAAACTTGCTTCCCTGAATAGTAAAACCGACTCCACTCAACAATGATATAAAACATAATATGAACATTTAGAATGTGAATCAATGTGACGCTGTTCAAATTTCAGCCTCTTCTGTCTGTGTTCTACTGCAGAAAAACCTTTTTAATTGTTCCAATAAAATGTTACTAGACAGAAAATACTTTCCAATCAGTGGATTTAATCATTGTGAACAATTAATAAATATTCCGTTTAGGCTTTATTCCGAACAATCTTGATTTTATTTGAACAATTTAGTCTTCCTTCCGAATTCGAATCAAATGGCGCCAAAAACATCCAATTTGGAGAACTAGGCGTCAAGGCCAGCTAATACCAAGAACAGGACATTTTTTTGAATATGGACATTAGAAAACAAAACAAAGAGCTTTCAGAAACCTGGAATTAGCAGAAGAGTTTATAATGAGGCATTAGTAGAACAAATACAGAGATTGATCCATTGATTCCAACTGGGAGAAACTTTTTCGGTAGTCAAAAGCAATGATTTTATTCATTTAGAAGGGTTTTTTAAATTATTCGCTAATTTATAAAAAATTTATGAGTCTAAAACTTGCCAGCTTTTAATGGAAAAAATATCCTGAAGAATTATAACAAGTATTTAAACACCTCGAGTTTTCTTAGAATATAAATATTTAACATTAGACAAATCAATAAACATCCACCACGAGCGACTGTCAAGCATGGAAAAAAGCAAAACTATGTTAAACTCAACTAAGCCCACCTCAACCAAGCCTGAGATGGTGTTTCCGACTAAGATCACCTTCAAGTATGGTGAAGCGACCAAAATTTTCAAGCTCTCTCAAAAGGAGCTTGAGCAACTCGACGTCGCGTGGCTCAATAAGGCATATGCCACTTGGGCCTCCACGATGAGTGAATCTCCTATTAATCTCAATGAGCTAATCTTGAGTTCTACCGAAAAGCGGGAACCACTTATTGATTATCTCCTCACCAAATCGAACATGAAGTTGAGCTTCCTCCATGAAAGAGTAGCTCTGACCTCATGGGAATCAGTCCAACATGATCAAAGTGAAATCATAAGAGGCTATGAGCAGCTTCAAATGGTCGGGAAAGGCGGTTTCTCACAAGTCTTCCTAGGCCGGAAAGTTAGCAATGGACAATTTGTTGCGATGAAGAGAATCCAAAAGGGGAGACTTGGAGAAGAAGCTATTGAGAATGAATTCATTCTCCATGAAAGATCCAACTTGAAAGCCCTCAGGGGCCCTTTCCTCGCAAATCTCCTTGGAGCGTTTCAAACAGTAAGCGATTATAAGCCTTTACCTGAATAACTCATCTGATTTTCAATAGAGTAAACATTTTTACTTTGTGACACAGTACATGCCTTGCGGAACTCTAAGACACCTGGTCGCCAGGTCCAGAACTCTTTCTGAGGAAGAAATCTGCCACTTTATTTGCGAAATAATCTCTGCGATGGAGTTCGTTCATAAAGCAGGGTATATCTTGCGAGATTTAAAGGTAATTTTACTTATCTCTATAACGTTTCCTAATAATCATTAATAGACTGATAATATCTTACTCGATGAAAATGGCCATACTTTTTTCTGTGACATGGGCCTAGCCTGCAAAGGTCCCAAGGAAGGCCAATTGCTTAGAGGAAGCTGCGGAACCGTCGAGTACATGGCACCAGAAGTCCTAACCCGCAAAGGGTACGATTACACGGCCGATTATTACAGTCTCGGAGTTATCGCTTACGAACTCTCTGAAGGACTTCCACCATTCATTAGACGATCCCGTCACGACGACATTTCAAATTATGTTTCATTCGCAACACCTGTTATCAAGAAGGACCGATCTGATGAATTCAAGGACTTTGTGGGATCGTTGCTGAAAAAGAATCCGAGGTTCAGACTCGGAGCGAAGGGAGGAATCGATCAAATCGTCAGTCATCCTTGGTTAAGCAAGGTCAATTTTGACGATTTCAGAAAAAGAACCAATGTTACTCCTTCTTCCATTACCCAACTCGTGAAGTACTCCGTTAGCAGAAAATACCTACCAAAGAGAGACAGCGAAGATAGCGAGGAATTTCAAGCCAACCTCCAGGGATTTACCATTTCTACATGGCGGTCAGAGCAACTTATCGAGAGCTCTAATGAAATTGAGAGTAATGTCCTCAACGCTAAGGAGATCCTGAAAATCCCAATCCATGAGCCAAAACGCTACTTGGCTTCCACTCGCAGGTGCTCTGCGGTTACCTCCCCTGCTACCAAGACTTCTGACCATGGTAGCTGGCAAGCAGATGGTTTCGATTGGAACGTGAGTCAATCACCACAGGATTTGAACCCTGAGATCAATAACTGCTTGCATCTAGCTCCTAAAGGCAACGCTGAGATCCTACACAAACCAAGCTCTCCATTCAATAAAAAGATTCAATTATAAAGTCTAATTTGGAAGGAGTGTCATTCTATTTGTTTTTAACAAACTTTCTGTTCTATTATCTTATACTTGTATTTCCAAGCGAATATGCCATGCATGCTAGCTCTTTATTCTAAAAATGTATGCAGTAAAGTGATAGTAAAATATTCCAAGAGTCAACTATAGTAAAATTTCTGTGCGTAAAATTTGAAACTGTATAAATTATATTTACATTGTTCTCAGAGCGTTAGTATCAAAACATGATATAACATGTTAATTTACTTGAGTAAACCAAAGAATTAAACCAGCTTCAACGTCAATTTAGAAACTTAGTTAATCTTCAAGATTTTTGGAGATGTCGCTCAAGGCTCACAGTAAACAGATTTCGTAGGTATATCATTTCTAAATTTGACTCCTAAGAAGAATTCATTCTTTGTTTACACATTTTCAGTTGAGTAGAGCTAGTACTACTCCGAAGCAACAAGACTTTTGAGAAATTTATTCTTATCGTGTTTTTGTGATGATTTCTTTTACTTTGTTGAACCAAATATCAGATTTTAGGATTATGTTTTTCTCTACTCAAACAATGCTTTCTCACAGAAGTCGATCGTTGATTATGAACCAGAGTCTTAGGAACTTGTAGGGAAAACGGAGCAGCCCCTCAAAGGTGGTGTTCACCTTGTTTTCTGGCGATTTTGTTCTCATAATTCCAATTTTGGATTCACAGCTCAGAAAAAAACAGAATCTGTGGTGTTAATTTTATAAAGGAGCAAAGCTGCTCTTTTGTAAGCCTTGTGCCAATATAAGGATTTTGGACTTACCAAACTCTAGATGATTTAGGTGAACTTTATCTTTATCAACTGAAAGACCAATCATTGTGAAAGAATCTCATAATTCTCTTCAAGGCTAGTGAATTTCATCTTTGCTTAGACAAGAATGCCTGAAAAATTTCGTGATTCGCTGTTGATTCACATTGTGTTTCCTCTAAGCCTTTCTAAGTAGCTCAGCATTGAGATTTATTCCGAATCTATTAGGGTTTATACACAGATTTATTAATTATCAGTGCTTCATAGAACAAAGATTACCTACCCATTTAGAAAATTTCAAAAACTTCTAAAATTTGTTAATTGGGTTTGTTGCAGTAGTATAAATATCATATCCATTAGGACAGAACTAAATCCTAACTCTTGATCCAAGTCCCTCTCCCATTAAACTAACTTTCCTTTCAGCTAACAATCGTTTTTCCTGCCTAAGGGGCAACTATTGCGACTTCAGATCTGAGAAATTGGTCTATTGGGGTTTTTTTGCAGTAAAAAAAATCATAATTTACCGAAGTATTCCAAACTGTCGGAAACTTTTTAATTAGTATAAAACCGGAATTTTTAAATCCGACGTCAGTGAAGCATTTTATGCAGTTAATCAGGATCAATTCGATGGTCAAAATTTATTGTTCGAATGACTGAAAAATTTTTGAGGGTTCATTACTGCTATTTAACTCCTTTTCTCTATCATGCTATAATCAAAGGAAAATCCACCAACAAATACCAAATTCATCTCCAACTATGAGCAACAAAATGACTGGAGTCGCCTCAGTTAAGCCCAGCTGTAAGACTTTCAATGAAGAGCTTACGGAGATCACTTTCAAGTGCAACGGAGCCACTAAGCTTTTTAAATTGTCGAGTCAAGACCTTGAAAAGCTTGACGTTGCCTGGTTAAACAAGGAATATGCCGCCTGGGCTGGAAGTCAGAAAAAGGCATTAATTAACGAAAAGGCTCTTTTATTGAACTCCGTTCAAAAGAATGACTCGTTGACTAGCTACATGCTCACTAAACGGAACATGAAACTGCATTTTCTCAATGATAAAGTCACATTGAGTCAATGGGAACCAACCAACATTAGTCAAGGTGAGAGTATCCGCGGCTATGAAGCACTGCACATGATTGGCAGAGGAGGCTTCTCGGAAGTTTTCCTCGGCCGAAAAGTAAGCAATGGGCAATTCGTTGCTATGAAGAGATGTCAAAAGGGAAAATTTACTCATGCTAGTGTGGAAAAGACCCTCATTCTTCAGGAAAGACAGAATTTCCTTGAGCTTAGAAGTCCTTTTCTTGCAAATCTCCTTGGAGCCTTTCAAACAGTAATCTATTATAAAATATAACTCAGAAATTAATCTTTCTTCAATAGAAAACTCACTATTATTTCGTTAACGAGTATAAGCCCTGCGGAACTCTCAGGCAGTTGATCGGAAACAATAGAACGCTCTTTGAGCATGAAATCTGCCATTTCATTTGCGAAATACTCGCTGCGATGGAATTCATCCACAAAGCAGGCCATGTCCTGAGAGATTTAAAGGTAATTTCAAATTCCTCTTGATAACGATTCCTAATGAGTTTAACTTAGTCTGACAACATCTTGCTCGACGAAAACGGCCATCTTTATTTCTGTGACATGGGACTCGCCACCAAAGCCCCAAAGGAAGGCGAGATGCTTCAAGAGTACTGCGGAACCGTTGAGTATATGGCCCCTGAACAACTGTTCCGTAAGGGATACAATTACGTCGCTGACTACTACAGTCTTGGAATTATCGCCTATGAACTCTCTGAAAAACTTCCCCCATTTTGCAGGCGATCCCGTGAGGACAATATCTCACGTCAGGTGTTGAAGGAAGTGCCTGTCATCAAGAAGGAGCGATCTGCTAAGTTCAAGGACTTTGTGGGTGCTCTTTTGAAGAAGGACCTTAGGAATAGACTTGGATACAAGGACGGAATCAACGAGATCATCAACCATCCTTGGCTCCGCAACGTAGGCTTCGAGGCTTATAGAAAGAGAACCAATAGCGCTCCATCAACTGTGCTTAAGCTTGTGAAATACTACCTGAGACCTTCCTCTAGCAATTCCCGACAAAAGGTTGATAACCCCTGCGTAAAGGAGGAATTCGCGCAGCTCTCAGGATTTACTGTAGAGCCGCAATCAGAGCATGTTACTGAGGATATAGGCGAAATTGAGGGCGATGGACGCAGAGCAAAGGTGCTGATTGTTCCCAGACTCGACGCGAAAATACATTGGATGTCAAGTCGCAAAGGTTCCGAAGGAGCGTCAACAGACGCGAAATCGCCTCGTCGTGACAGCTTCGAGTGCAATGATTGGGACCTGGAGCTCACGGAGAGTGATTTGCTCCCTGAGGTGAACAACTGCTTGCATCTGGCCCCAAAAAGAAACGCTGAGATCCTTAGCAAGCAAATGGCACAATGCCAATACAAACGATCTAATCTTGTCTTTGCAGAATAAATCAAAGCAAATTGATTCTTTCTTCATTTCTTCTGATTGTAATTAAATTCTTTTCTTTAAATTACCTATTTATCGCAGTGTGAATTCATTTCTTTATGCAAATTGGTGTTAGCATGAATTTATTGAGATTTTTTGCTCTCTCTTTGTGTAAATCAAGAGCCCATATAACTGGCATTCAGAAGTTCTCAAATCATTGTCATCTTAAAGCAAGTTTCGTTTGTTTCTTCAAAAGTGGAGTCAGAAACAAGGGATTTCATAGGATATTTCAAATTTTCTAGGCTTTGAAAGCCAATATGAAAAATAAGAATAATGATACATAAAAAATGCGTCTACTTTGACGAAATACAAATAATCCTGTCGCATCACAATTACAAACAACTCATCTAAGCTATTCTTATTGTGAATAGCAATGGTCTGCACGCTCTTTAGTCGTCCAGTTCATCTTGGAAAGAAAGCGCTTCTCTTTTCTTTTGTAAACCTGCAACTTGCTTTTCCTTGACCATCTTATCTTTGCTTTTCCCAGGATTGAAGCTGGCCTTATGATCGAATGACATCTTAGCCTCTAATTCTTTCTCCAATGAAGGTTTCTCATGCTTGCTTTTCAAATTATCAAGAAATGAGAGCGCGCTTTGACGGACTTTCTCCTCGTCTTCAACAACGTCCTCGAGCGAATAGTACGTGAATCTTTTTTGAATATATGCATCAATATTTTGTTGAGCCTGCAGCGCCTGCTCTTTTCTTATTTTCTCTTCGCACATTTTTAGGGTTGCCAATAGTTTATCTGCTTTCTCGTCGTAAGTCGTAGATGTATCGCTTGCTTTGAGCTGGTATTCTTTGGGTCTGCTATTTTCGTCGTAGATATGACTTAGTTCGCGATAAACTTGTTTTTGCTTGTTATGGTCTACTTCAATCTCTCTAATGGGTGTGATATCTTCACGCTCATCCTTCAGGTCCTGGATTTTTCTTTGTAATTCCTCTCTTTTTGCCTTTAAAGGGTCCATGCTAATTATTCTATTTTATCAAATGCGGAATCTCAGTTTTTTGAACTTAAATACATGCGAATAAGTTAAGTTGATTAAATATCCCTCCTAATTGATTAAAGTTATTATAAAGTCGAACTTTCGAGAGCCGCTGTAAATAGTAGATTCAACAAATTATAGGAGCGAATAATTTCTCTGTAAGAGAGGTCAAAATTGATAATTACCAGGCATTTAAATTTTCCTCTGAAAGCAACAAAATAATGAGGATATGGACACCAATCTGTTCATAAAAATTAGTACGGTGGCAAGAACTGAGCTGAAATTAGCTATATACTACCATCTTGCTCTCGTTAGCTGTAATAATAAGCGAAATATTGATCTAGCGGGATGCTAATGCGCTTTTCGAGTATAAATCTGTCCGCTCATCTGTTAAGGTTTAATAGTCAATAATGTGAATTGAAATAATCATTCAAATGAATCATTTGAAAGCTTTACAGGAGGAAAAATCATATTCTGATCGACGCATTATTAAGCTTTTAATTCTTTTGAAACAATTGAAACAATTGATATTAGACTCAATAGTCTCCAACTAAATTGCACTTTCTGTTCAGAACTTGAGAACAAAATTCGATATCAAAGATCTCTCATCAAATTAAGTGCGCAGATATGATATATTTCAGATAATAAAACCCAAAAAAAACTATAAAATCGTGAATGGTATCGCCCTCAAAGAAATCAGGCTTTGTTGCCCCATCCTTAGAGGAAAGCAAGGCAGCTCTTGGTACTTTCTCCGAAAAGGACCAAGAATACGGAGAATACCTCAGATCCTTGATGGATCTATTTGAGCCGATTCCGCAGCCCGGTCCAGGAGATTGGCTCGCATGTCACAAAGAAGCAGGAGAAACATTTGAAGCGTATTCAAAAGGAAGCTACAGAAAAGTGACTGAAAAGAAGAATGTCATATATCTGCAGCCACTTGAGAAAATCGTAACTGAAGAAATGATTAAAACCCTTGAAAAATTTCTCGGCGCATATTTCGCGGACATGGTTGTTAAGGTCAACCCTTACATTTACTTGGAAGACGAGAAAACTGTGACTTCCCGAATAAATAGCGGCACGCAAAAGAAGCAATATAATGGCGCTGAAATTCTTGAGTATGTCCTCCTTCCTAAAATAAAAGACGACGCCTATTGCACCATCGGCTGCACTATGACCGACCTCTACCCTCAAGAGTCTTGGAATTTCGGTATTGTTTCATGTGACAATTGAAATCTAAACTATTTTCAGTTTTTGGGCTTGCGTCTCCTGAGTATGGGATTGGAGCGTTCTCATTTGCTAGATACGATGAAAACTTCTTTCTGAAAAAACCTAGAGCTCCGACAGATCCTCAGGTGATCATCTACAGAGCTGCAAAGGTATTTATATAATCATACAATAGGTTGTTCATAAATTCAAAGGTAATGGCGCATGAAATCGGACATATGTTTGGGTTACCGCATTGTATTTACTTGAACTGCCTAATGAACGGATCGAACAATTTAGAAGAAACTAATTTGAGGCCGATTGAATATTGCCCGATCTGTATTCGCAAGCTGCAATCGAACATCGGTTTTGATTTGGTGAAGAGATATGAAGGACTGCTAGCCTGCTTTAAAGAGCTAGGCGGGAAATTTGAAGATGATATCAAGTGGTACGAAAAAGCACTATCACTTGCAAAAAAGAAAGAAACGCAATAATTTTCATTGGCTGTTTCTGAATTAATTTCTTGTAATAAATGCATGTGGGATAGCCGATAAAAAGCGAGATGGCTATTCAATTTTGTTACAAGTCGTAATTTCGCTGAAGGAATAAACCATAATTAAGTAAGTCACACATATAACTATTAATTGAAAGGTAAAAAAACATCATGGGCGGTCTTTAAAGAATTAGTGAATAATAAAAGAAGAAACAATGGAAGTGACAAACTAAGCAGGATTTACTATCAATTAATAAGGCTGAAAGTTTAGAGTGATGATGCTTCTATATAGAAATCAGTAATCCGATAGCTTATCTAATTTAATTGACAAGCAATAAAATTAATTAATAAGAATTAAGTAAAGATGAAAGTTACAAGCACATTAGATAACCATCAGGCTTCTCCTACCCGCTACGTCAGTCATAAATACGGATACCAGCAGAATAACTCAAGCAGCAGTTACATCCAAGATTTGAAAGTGGGAAGGAATTACAGGAGTCCTTACCTAATCAGAGGTTTCGGCCAAAGCGAACAATTACCATCGGCAGTCAATTCCGCATCGCAAATCCATTCTCCATCAATTCGATTAAGCACTACTACGGCAACAGATGAGTCTATAGATCTTTCTTCAAAAATCGCGCTGTTAGCCGAACCCTCAAGCCATAAAGAAGAAAACTCGTTCGAAATTCGATTCAATGGTACTCGTTCGACCAGAGAAGAAGACCGTAAAAGCTATGAATATGAGAGAGGAAAGACAACTCAGCAAACCACCACCCTTTATCTTGACCCGAAAGAAATGCAAGCGGTAATTAAAAGGCTTCAAGGGGAGAATGCGAGGCTACAGGATGAAAATTCATGGAAAACGAGCCTCATTGAAGAATTGCAGAAATCCGCGGATGTGACACGCAAAAATTACATCCGGCTCTCAGCATTAGCGTCTAATTTGAGGCTGGGACCCGCAGAAAACGTCTCAAAGAATGAGACGGTCAGACGTCAACCATATATAAATATCCAAGAGTCGTTCGTCTACGATGACAGTCCGGAAGGAAGAAACGAGCTCGAGACATTAATATCGCAGGTCTCATTGAAAGGTTCGGTTATCGAGAGTGATGCTTCCAGGACCAGACTCCAAGAGGTGGCTACGGAACTGCAAAATCAGAGGAAATCTTGCAAATTAGAGAAGATAACTGAGATTAGCAAAGATCACGGGCTGATTATCTTCGTTTGCCCTCATTGCTCCGGCGAATGTTTTGTAAAGGAAAAAGACATAGGGTTTATTCCGAAACCACTTAATGCGGATTCGATAGAGTTATCACGTCCCTTGGGGGATATTATTGGAGTAAACGATGAGGAAATTGATCTGGGTAAAGCTCGAGATAAATTTTCAAAAGAAAACAGAAAGTTCTGTACGTATATTCATTATATACCATCGAAATTCAACTCTCTTGCTCTTAGAAGAGCTTTGGCGAAATCAACTGACCTCTGGCCAGATCATCCTGTGAACAAACTCAGCCAATATGTTAAAAATAACCAGGTTGAGACAAAAATATTAACTACTAAGCCAATACACGAAACCAAGGAGAGAGTCCCATCGATAGCGACCTCTAGACCAACGGATCAACTTGCTATGGATCAGGCTGCTTCTAAAGAGATTAGAGCTACTGAAGAAATAATGATATTTGGGTTAAATCGACAGATTGATAGAGTAATTCACGTCGAGCACGACCGTTTCGAGTCTCAAAGACAAAAAGAGACCTCAACCATCAAAGATCAAGGCGATCTTACCCCAAAAAGCGATCATCAATCGACTATTGGTAGCAGCAGCTGTCATCTGCTCAATTTAGAAGACACTAAAGCCATCGCGTTAGCCTCGGAGAATTACATTAGTTCTTATAATTCCTTGGGTCCGTTTACGCCGAAACAACAGATGACTGACCGCCGAGTTTCTTTTTCTGAACTCGAGACTATGAAAACTACCCTTCATCATACAATCGAAGAATTAAAGGCAGCTAATCAATCGAAAGATGCTACGAATGCGACGCTTGGGGAGCAAATCAAACAACTAAAAGCACAACTGGATAACAAGGAAAGCTCAAAAGAGCTGCTGACTCGAGAAGTCGAGAATTTGCGAAAGCAGTTACAGGAGCAGCAACAGCAGCAACCTTCAAAATTACAAGTCGAAGCTGATACGCAAACCACAAATGAATGTTTCCCCTCTTTAGAATTCAATACGCCTGTAAAATCAAGGAAATTTTACGAGCCGAACTATGCTAGAAGCAGCGTGAGACGAAGAACTCAGTTTGACGACCAAGAAAGGTGCTCTTTTGACCCTGCTGACTTTGAAGACCCAAGGGTCACTGCGCTTCGAGAGAGGTTGAAAACGATGATTGACAAACTGAAAGAAAGTGGACTTGAGGAGTGTAGTTTGGTGCTTGGACTTGACTGTACAGAGTCTAATATCTATACTGGAAAAAAATCATTCGGAAATCGCCATTTACATGAAATATCGACTCGCCACTTGAATTTCTATGAGCAAGTGATGGGCACGGTAGGTAGCATCGTCAATCCGTTTAGTAAGAGCGGCAGATTCCCTGTGTATTTCTTTGGAGATGATCAAACCAGAGACAAGGCCGTGAGGCCTTTATACGTCGACAGATACGATTGCGAGGACTGCTATAGCGTCGAGCACGCTATTGCTGAGTACCGAAAAGAAATTGAAAGGACGGTGCTGTCTGGGCCGACGTCTTTTCGACCGTTGATTGAAAAAGCGGTTCAAATCTGCAAGAAAAAGAAGGAATTTACCTTATTAATGATCGTAGGAGATGGTGGTGTGACTGATATGGAGGAAACTATCAGCGCTATAGTAAAGGCGTCGAATTACCCACTGATCATTGTGATGGTTGGTGTTGGAGACGGAGATGTGAAGCAGTTCCCAAGCGATCCGTGGCTGGGAATGAAGAAATTAACTGCTGAGATACCGGATAGAGTCTTTAAAAACTTCCATTTTGTACAATTTGAGAAGGATATGCTGCCTGAAGAACTCGCTGAAAAAACGCTGGCTGGACTGCCGGACGCGTATAAGTTTTGCGTGGAAAATAATATGATCGAGAAACTGTACTCTCTTGAAGAAGATATTCAGGAAGAAAGACGTGGCGGCCTGATTACGCCGGGTAGGTTGAGTAATAGGTATTCAAGACTAACTCAAACGCCAAAGAGCGCGAAGAAATCGAAAGAGTGGATAAGCTCTTCCGGTAAGAAAAGCGAAGGGATAATTAAACAAAAGAGTTTGATGTCTAAATTTCGAGGAGCTGCGCTAGATGAGTCAAAAGACCTCGAAGAAGATCAAGCAGCAGGGAAAGATACTCTTCATGGGGAAACGCCAAGAGCCTCGGTAAATAATGATGGAAAGGCTGTTCAACGGAGGAGCTGGAAAGCTTCTACTTTAAAGAAAGTAGCAGTATAATTGCTGCTGAGTTAAAATTAATATAACGTAATAAAGGAATTCAGATGTTTATGACAGTGCCTCAACTGTTAACTAATTACTAACAATTATTTAGTTCAATTAAATACCCCCTCTACTTGTTATGAATTGCAGGACTTATATATATTTGATAATACTAATTTGTCATGAATTCGTTCATATTTCACATCAAAGTTACACTTATTCCAAAGAAATTCGCTGCTTAGATTTAATTATATAATGCAATTTCTCAGTTAACATTCATTTAACAGTTTACTCTTAAGTTTTTTTAGTATAGCATCTCTTTCTGCTTCTCGGGTTTGAATAACCGCTTGTTGCTCTCCAACTACCTCAGGTCTTGAAATTTTGTCTTTTCTCCAGTACACAGGATGATCTGATAGCTTCTTCGTAACCCTCGTTTTCGCTAGCTGGAAAGCCTGCGCTTCACTTCTCATTTCTGTGTTAACTTCACGAAAGGAATCTTCCCTTTCAATGGGATCTTCATTTTCAAGTAGATATAGCTGGTTAATTCCAACCTTTTTGAAATTCCGATTGAATGATTTATAGCATTCAAACGAGCTATAATTTGCTGCAAGTAGACTCATCCAGCTCTCCTGCGAATCAATCATTAGCAAAACATTTGGATTCTCTATCATGAACTCCAGACTCGCGATGGTTAACGCGAAAATCTCAGTCGGGGACGTGGACTGCAAAATATTGCTCAACAGCACGAGACTGGCTGACGGCAAGATGCTTTCATTTCTGGAAATTAGTTCAGTGTAATTACGATTTATGAAAAGGAATGAGTTACTTTTTTTGTGCTCGGATGCCATCGATGATGCGATTTATTCGCAGTAGCTCAACAGAAAATCTGCTCATGTTCAACTCAAGCTCGTCTTCGATCCAGAAATGCGTAAAAATTCTTCCTACAGGTTTCAGTACCGCCTGATCACATGGTAAATAGCAGCCTTTATAAGTAATGGGAGAGTTGTTCAGATACAGGTTAAGAAATTAATCAGATCACCAATTTGTGCCATGACGCATAATTGGCCAATCTCTTGGAGATAATTGAGTGTCTGAGAAGAAGACTCGCCAAACAAAATATGCGCGGGGTTCACGATCGATATAAAAAGCTCTTTCTAATCATTTCTATCTATGAGACTTGGAAGAATAGACAGAATACATCAGAGATTTCAGCTTTTCTCATAGAAATATCCATAGGACTTCGCATGCTCTGAAATAGCAAGCAATTCGGAGCGTCCTGTGACAGGAACTTGGGTCGGCCTATTGAAATTTATGAGGGGCAGTGGTGGGGGTGGGTAAGGGACATTTGTGATTGTTCGAGAAATAAAAATCCGCGAACGTGGTGATGAGATCTATCGTTGCTAGCGAATCTGATACTTCATGCAGATTTAATATTCGTTGATGAATCAAGACAAGGATGCTATCAAACGAATTGATCACGTGGATCACCAGCTTTTGAAAAGACTCTGAAAGGTTCTGGTTCAGTCGCAGCAGCGTTTCTGGAATGAAACTCATCGACTGGTGAAACTAAGAAAGCGCAGAGAATATCAAGCAAGCGCCTTTTGTAGAAGATAAAATTACCGTGCCAATCGTGTAGATCGTTTCTTTAAGGATGTTCGGCAGGTCGCTCAAGCTGTGCTTGTTTAGGAATTTCGCCCCGAGCACCAAATAATACTCATTCTGGTCGTTGCTTTTGAGCTTTATGTCTCCGCTGCGAACTTCCACCTTGCATTTTTCATAGAACTGCTCGATTTGCTGTATAATTCGAAAATTTTTCCGCTGCTCCAGCTCAATTTGCTCATCTTTAAACTTCACCGCCCGGAGCAGATGCTTTTTCGTTTCCTTCAAACCCACTTGACTCAGATCAAAGCATTTGTCAATCTCTAACGTAGTAATGAGTGAGGCATGTCTCTTTACAATAATGGTATATACCTAATTTTATCGTTTCTAAGGCTTCATGCGACAGCGCTTGATAGCATTTCTTTAGCATTGGCGTTTTGAATTTCGCTAGAAAACTCGAAATCAATGTGACACTCTGCAATATTTTCGTTAACATCGCGAATCCGTCGAAAATCTTTCGGATTCTGCTCGGGTTTGGAGAGGCAGCATGCTGTTTGAGCATAAGCTCGACCATAACCGTCTCCCACTGCCGAAAATGCGCTAATACTGACCGTATGTCCTTAACATAGCCTTCTCCTTCCTTAATGACTTCATCTAGTGCTGCGAGCCTTTCCTCGATTTTCTCTCGACTGCAGAAGGGCTGGGTGATGGAAGAGCGCAAGAGCCTCCTTCCGCCGTCAGTGCAGCAATAAAAGCACGAGTAGAGCGATCCTTTCTTAGACCTGTTCTCTATGTTTTCAAGAAGGTTTAACTCTGCAACAGTATGAAGATCGATCAGCGCGAAATCTTCTACGCTGAGGAACCGAATGTCGAGCAGCGGACCAGGCAGTCCGATCTTCCGATAGGCCGCTACGAAGGTATAAACGGCTGATAAAGCAGCAAAGGAGAGTTTTCTTCGAGCTTCTTGCAGTAGGGTTTCCCCTCGTGAATTCGCCTCGAAGAGTTTGCGACCTTCATTCTCATCGAAAAAATTCTTTTTCATTAAGAAGATCGCGGCCTGCGGGAAATTCTTCTCAAGCGTGCAATGAAGCAGGGACTTATCAAGCCCTTCCGGCAGTATGATGCATCTTGGCTCATGGGCGGTTAGCGTCGAGAAAGTGTACATGTAGTTTTGAACGTCAAAGTACTCGGATAGCAAGATATGCCAAGAATTCACGTGAAAAGCTGCGATTCCGATGGCCCCGGACTTTTCCTCTTTTATTGACACGTAATACTCGAAATCTTGGTTGCGAGGTTGAATGTCTCCTTTCTTAACAGAAATTCTTGAGGGAATTGCGCTTTTAATCACGTCTTTGAATTTTGGCACCGAAGGAGTGAAAGGAAGTGCGCCGAGGCATTTATCTGAAGGAAATTTGTATTCCGATGGCAAATCGCTCGGCACGAAAGGCTTGCAGTAGGTGATCGTCTGACTCTGAGCAATAGCTTCCTCTTCGGCTTTTGTCTCTATATGCATTTTGGAATCAGGGTATGTAGTTTTAACGAACGACCCAGAAAACTCCTTTGAATATGAGATCTCTTCTTCATTATCATCTGAATATTCGTCCGTTTCGTTTCCAGATGATTCCTCGTTTCGGGTCAAGGTGTGGGTAGGATTTTCTTGCATCACTGTCGGAGAGGTTTCAGATTGAAGGGTGGAAGGATATTTGTTGGGTTTCTGGAAATGGCGATATTTATCCAGGTTAAGCAGCGCATTGTTTTCGCTTACATCTTCTAAGGATCTGGTATTCTCGTTTGGGTATCGTTTTTCTTGGGCTTCACCTTCGTTGTGTTCTCTCTCTTCGATGATAGTGTCAAAATTTTGGTCTAAAGTATATTTATTGATGGGATTTTTGGGGTTTCTGCTTGAGAGATCATCAGTTAACTTTGAGTAAGGAAGTGGGGTCCGAAAATCAACCGATTTGAGTTCGAATTTGTTTTTGGGTTTAATCGTTGAGGTGGCGATGTCGAAGTTTTGAGCTTTTTCGACTGTTGAACTCGGGTTGCTATAGGCTGCTGAGTCGGACTCTGCGAAACTGAAAGCAGATAAATGAATCAGCTATGAAATGGAAAAACGCGCATACCTCCCGTAAGATCTGTTTCGAGAGGCGATCAGTCTTCTATACACGCTATTTTTCGCACAAAATTCGGAATATTTGCTCTCAAACAGCTATGAAAAGTATATTTCAGTTCAAAAAGTATTGGAATGTTACTGCTCGAGCTGGTTCGATCGATCGTCGCGAGCTGGCAGATTTGATGACACGACTATTGCTGCTATAGGCTGACTGCATATGTTCTGTTGAAAAGTAGATTAATAAATTACATCAAAGAAGCGAGTTCGAAGCAATGTGTATCTGAATTTCTCACTGGTGGCCTTATGGCTTCGTATTAGCCAAATCATCTGAAATTTAGTGTGACTACATATGATATGTGCTTTAATTTTAATTAGGTTCGACTAAGGATCTCTATTTGAATTGTCCTAATGAATTTAACTGAACATAAGACTTTAAGCCATTCGGAAGAAAATTGAGTGGAAAATTGGTTTAGTGTTCATTCAGCAGCCACTAATCTGAGAGAGATTCTGGGTGGCAGTGTTTTGTCTTGAATTTTATTTCTAAAAGAAAGGAAAGTCGATGTAACCTCGAAAAATCCGATTCGACCTCTTTATCCAGTCGAAATCATCTCTGCCAATATCTTCGACTCATTTGTGATGAAAAAATAATACTTGAGTATGTCTAATGATGTAAACCTAATTTGGTGATAAATGCATTGAATGTCGAGCTATCTGCCTATCCTACATCCTATTGAATTCATTGAATACGGTTCCGAAGTAGCCATTTCACTTACACAGCTCTGAAAAATCTTGGTCCATCAACGTTCGTAATTTTGATTTCAAATTCACCAGCGATATATTTATTCAATAATTCCTTGAACCCTTTTTATCTTGTAAACAATAAAAAAGTTGATTATCTAAAAAGAGGTTATCTTCAACTCAACGCAATGGCTACCAAAATACTTCGGATTCCCGTTCTTTGGACTGTGTTAACCTTGGCACTCACTCTCAAATGTAAAAAGCAATTAGCACATTGCGTAAAATCTCATATTTCATAAAGCTGTCGATGCCGCTATTCAAATCTTTTATTTGCAAGAGACTCCAATCGTTGCAAACGCCTCGATAAACCCTAGTGCGACAATCACTTCATTTGACTCAAGTTTCACGTCTTCTCAGAAATATGGATGGAGTGCTTGGATTTACAAGACTTCTTGGAACACCGGTTGGGAAAGATACTTCCGAATGACACTTAATACCGCGTAAAGTTGAATTATTTTCTCAAATTTGAAAGTGCATTTCCAGGGCAAGTATGGGTAATGGAAGAATCCTCGGGAGCCATATGATTAATGATGGTAGTACTCAAACCATATTCACTTCGTCATCTACACTTAACAATAATATGGATTGGTCTACATGGGAAGGGGTAATAGCATAAACAAATGACGCCATAAACGAAACTTTGTTTAATTTTCAACTAGCCGGTTGCTTCAGTCATTCCCCTAAACAGCTGGTTTTTCCTTGCTCAGGCTACTGATGTTACTGCGAATCGGCAATATGGATTTCGATATGAGCTAAAAAGTAGCTATAATGTTGAGAGCGTTCTGAACAACCGAGCCACAACGACGGGAACATTTTATACGCTCACTTCAGCTGCTACGTTTATGTGGACAAATGACAATTATAATGTGGATTGCAGATGCAAAATGCAGTACGTGAGAGTATACATTGATTACGTTCCATATAACGAGGATATGATGATCAATTTGGCGATAATGAATCCTCTCAGTAAGAATCCGTTTATTTGACATTGGCTTAATTAAATGTAATATTACAACAGGTCTTCTGTTCGTTTTCCATTTCGCCAAAAACGCCACTGTTAGCAATGGTCAGACAATACCCATCGACATGTATACCCCTTCAGTCACAGGTTCCACCTTTGGGACACTAGGTATCAAACTCAAGCTAAAATTTCGCAGCAATTAAATATTTTGTTGTTTCGGGTTAGGAACGAGCACTGCCGAGACCACATACGATCCGGATTTTGGGCCATGGAATACGGTTCAATGCAGATCCGGCAAGATTCTCGTATTGCCACTCAACCAACAGAACGCTCATGGTGTGGTTGTTGCCATGGACATCTTTCCCTATGCTGGAGGAACTTATCCACAAACGCTCTTCGCTTTTCGAAATCCCTCCAACAATCAGATGAGTGTTACAGTTGAGCTTTACAACAATTTTCAAGTTTATGCATGGCAATATTATGGAGGATCATGGCAGAATAGAGTTCAATCAGTAAACACTTATACAAATGGTAATCTACTATTATTATGAGCTCTTTATCAGCTGTAATCATTATTAATAGGTCAATGGAATCGAATAATCGTAGAATTGATCCAAGCGCAGCCCTCTGAGTTTGAAGTTGGGTACCTGTCTGGGAGGATTTGGATAAACGGGAATCCAATGACAAGCAGAAAATACTTTGGAGATTTTAGTACTGGGGTCTATCTAAACAGAGACATAAATAATGTCGAAATACAGTTATGCTCAAGGAGGGAAAATGGTGATTCAACCCCAGGCGCCAAATCAGGGCATTATGATCTCATGAATTTCCTTTGGTTTAGAGGAGCAGAAGGACTCTACGTGCCAACAGGAGGTAAATGAAGCTTATTCAAATGCCTTGCTAATTCATCTTATGTCAAACAATACAATAGACCCCTCATGTGTTCTTGCAGGATTCATATATCCTAAGGAGACTGCTTGTTTACAGTGCGCTACGAACTACTATCTGCTCGACAAAACTTGTGTGACCAATTGTCCAACCGGATATCTTAAACATGAGGGTACGAAGTCCTGCCAAAGTAAATAAATTTAACTCCCTAATTTCTCTTAATAATACTCTTT
>ENA-UOTZ01000375-UOTZ01000375.1-compost-metagenome-genome-assembly--contig:-NODE-375-length-37964-cov-11.466070_pt1 | contig 37964 bp, 35 predicted proteins | sample MGYA00238144_ERZ746983 | MGnify/ENA primary metagenome ERZ746983 (study PRJEB28759, sample SAMN06268863) | compost metagenome | isolation source: single cell | place: USA: California, Emeryville, Joint...
AAAACCAAACAATATATCTAAATAATAGGGAAAACTTTCTTCGAAGAATGAAAATGCCAAAGAGGTTAGAGTTTCCATAATAAAACAAAATTGTTACGCATAATAAAAAAGAATTTTAAGCATAATAGAGAATGCATCACTAGTTAAGCAATTTTCGACATACAGAAGGTATTTTAATAGAGTGTGGAAACTGAATTTTAAAAATAGACATCCGGCTAGCTGACTAGGGATATGATTACTCTTCTTCCCTTCCAGCGTACATATTGAGTCAGCTAATAGGTATAGAAACTTTCTTCACTTATAAAAATTCGCATTCTTGAGTCGTTTTTCAAAAATTGTCGAATTGGCTCGAGAGCCCCCATTGCACAATTTATTAACGTAGCCTGAATCAATAATAAAATATTGAAAAAAAATCTCATCTCACCGATGCAAAAAAGCGTCCTCATTTCTTTAGCCATTCTCAGTACCCTTACCGCTGGCTACTTCTTCCTCAAGAATAAAACTAGCGAAACTGAAAACTTATCTACCAAACCAGTAACATTAAAAGACCTCTATCAACAATGGAAAGCCGAGCACAAGCAAACTCTTAGTACTGCTGAAGATGAATACAGATTCAAAGTTTTTGTACTCAATTATGCACAAATTAATGAACACAATGTGCATCCCAACAAAACATGGGAAATGGGAGTCAACGCATTCTCCCATCTCACTGATGAAGAATTCGAAGCTATCTATGCAGGAGAAGATCTCGATGATTCTGATGAAATGACCCTCCTTGATGAAGATATTATCGAGTTCCCTGCTACGAACGTCAGAACCAGTGTTGATTGGAGATCGCAAATGAACCCTGTTAGAACCCAAGCAAAATGCGGCGCATGCTGGGCATTCTCAGCTGTTGCTACGATTGAATCTCTCTATGCCGTCAAAACAGGCACCCGTCTGGAACTTTCGGAGCAGGAGCTTATTGACTGCTCTGGCAGCCATGGAAACAATGGGTGCAAGGGTGGCAAGAGGGAAAACGCCTTCGCCTATGTCGCTGCTAAAGGAGGACTCGCTACCCAAGCTGCCTATCCTTATAGGGCGCTTCAAGGAGCTTGCAAAAAAAATCTCCCGAAATACGGCAGAATTGCCAGGTTCCAGGCCATTGCGCCTAGGAATCCAGAAGCTCTTAAGGCTGCTCTTAATTATCAACCTGTTGCAGTTGCGATTAGTTCGAAAGCCTTTAGGCTTTACAGGTCAGGCATCATAAATGATCCCACAGTCCCACAGTCCACACCACACGCCATTATTGCCGTTGGCTACAATATGGCTCATAATCCTCCATACTACATTCTCAGAAATTCATGGGGTCCACGTTGGGGTGAAAATGGATATGCGAGAATCGCGATCACGGATGGAATTGGAGTTTGTGGAATCCATACATCTCCAATGGTTGCGGTTTTGTAACTCGAATTCAGGAATGTGCCGCTTTCCATTTCACAAAAATGAACAGAATCTTTAAATAATTCGTTTATTGCTAACCTCATTTTATCAAATAGCGTTCATTGATTAAATGAGATAGATATACATTTATTCACTCCACACAAAAATATTGATAAAATACATTTAATACCGCTTTCTCACTAGCTAGCCTTAGAATGAAAGAAGTACTCCCACTAAGAACTCTCTTTTTTTTATGAAGACTTTAAGGCTGTTAAAAAATCATAACATTAATTGATTAATTTGGTATAGAATTTAAGCTCAAAGACTGGTAGTTCAATATACCGAATTTTTTTGGTTTCTATTGAAGTATCTTCTTTTGACCTAGTTCGCTAATCATTACGCCATTCTATATCCTAGCAAAAAAATTTCTTCTTTTCCATAATATTACATATAATACATAGAACACTCAATTCTCCTTACTTCAGAAATTCAGAAATTTGACTTCTATTTTTCAGCAACCTGGCTATCCAGTCAAGTGAGAACGATAACTCTCTCATTTGTCTGTCGGTTTGAGAGATATTTCTTTTGCTCGCTATCATATCTATTGATTGAGGATGCAAAACTTCTTTTCTACTCAGTTCAAAACTCTCGTGGTTTTCTGAGGTCGGTCTTCAACCCAACCATGCTAGCTCTAATCAACGTAATCACTACCGACAACCCCACGCACATTGAGAGTATTTAATTGAGAAATTTTCTTGAGAGAGAGAGTTTTCAATTACTTTAAGGAATATACGCTTCATTACTAAAAGAATCAACTGCACTTCTTTTCAGAACAGATCTCAGTTTCGAAAACTAGGTATAAATCTACCCCAACTAAGAACCGATTCAAGGTTCGGTTCATCAATTTATAATGAAAATTTATGCCTCTTCATTAAAATCTAATTAGTACGGATTTAAAAGTTAGTACCCCTGACGTACAAGGCTCAGGCTGGATAAAACTTCATTAAAAATCCTTCCGAATTTGAAATCGGATTAATTCGACAGACCCAGTAACTCCCGTTCATGGAACAGCGCCAAAGTCCGACCCATTCTATTAACTCACAAGGGTCAAAGAAACGACCACTTTCTGCTACGAATGCGAAACAAAATTTTCGAATCAGAAATACCATGGTGGATTCTCATCTCAAAGTTGAATCCCGTAACCACAATCCTCTGATTGCTGAAAGAGATTCGACTTCAAATTCCATAGTGCTAACTGCTGAGAGCACTAACAAGGAGGAGATTGCCTCTGTATCTGGAGAAAAGGCTTTACTAAAGCCAAATAATTCTATCAAGCCCCTTCGATCGTTCACAAATTCAAATTCACCTGTTAAAGCAACGCGATTAGTTATCTCAGAGACCCAAGAAGGTACTTGCTTGAAAAAGGTGGCAGATAGTTCCAATTTGCACCAGTCGAATTTATTGAACTCTCGAAGATTAAGAATAAGATCTAATGCCAGTATAACGAGTGGAAATCGGGCTCGGAATAGTTTCACCCAAGAAAGATCTCTTAATTCATCTAATACTCCTTTATTCTCAAGAAAAATGACTGAAAATTCTTCCGAAAGAAAACCATCTGCTAATGATGTTACTATCACTAACTCAGTTAATTTAATTTCTCAAAAAAGCGTAAAAGAACCGATCGTCTTGCAAGGCACGCTTTCAAATACTCCTTCACCAATTAAACTAAGAGCAACTCGATATACTTTTAAAATATCAACTCAAAGAAAAAGTACTGACTTGGCTCTCTCACCAAATAAATTGAAGCCAGCCAAAAATATTTCTTCTACTGTCATGGCAAGTTTGCGAGAAACTCAGCGATCGCTGGCAAGCCGTCAGAAACTGATCACTCGAAGAGACCCTGACGGTGGGGATTCTTCCAGGAATATTCCTAGTAAATCATATCACACAGAGAGAAGTGTCGAAAACATACTCAGCGTAAACCAATCCTATTGCATCCCATCGGTTTCACCCGATCGAAGACAAACTCAAGAAACTACGAGAGACACTCTGAACGAGAGGAAAGAGTCAATACAGCTTTTTGAAGATGAGGTTCAGTCGCCGATTCTAAAGCCTGACCTCATTCAAAATGACTCCAAGAATCACATCCAGTCTGGAAGACCAACTAACCTTGATCTCGATAATGAATCGTTAAATACATCAAAAATCGACTTGGACTACCCTCGGAGCCAATCCTTGAATCCTACCGTGAGGGCGCCTTATCGTAAATTTAAATACAATTATCACAACTCATAAATATCCTTTAGAAAGACAACCTCCAAGAGTCTCAGCCAGTAGCTGGGTGCTGTTTGATGGCACGAACAGCCGACTGATTTCCGGAAAACAAGAACGAGAAAGGAGAGAGATTGCTAGTCTTACCAAAATTATGACTTGCTATCTTGCAATCGACTTAGCAGAGCGAATGAAGCTTGACTTGAACACATTCTCAGTAACAGTCTCCAAGATCGCCTGCTCTATGTTCGGAACAACAGCGAGACTCAGAGAAGGTGACGTTCTCAAATTGATAGATCTCCTGCACGCACTAATGCTTCCCAGCGGCAATGATGCTGCCGTAGCAATTGCTGAAGGGCTCGGGAAGGTTTTAAAACTAGAAAATGAAAAAAAGCTTGCTCAAGCAGGAGCTAAAGAAAACACAGAAGATCGGCCATTGAAATCCTCCTTTGCGTATTTTATCGAGGCCATGAACCAAAAAGCAGCAGAATTGGAATTGATAGATACCCATTACTCAAATCCTCATGGGCTGTCACACAGCAACAATCTCTCCTCAGCTTATGATGTAGCAAGGCTTTGTATCACGGCGATGAAGAATGAAATCTTTAGGAAAATCGTGAGGAAAAAGGAATATACATGCACCGTTTTCCAAGGAAATAGACTTCGGAGGGAGATGACCTGGGAGAATACCAATAAACTCCTCGGGCATGGTTACGAGGGAGTAAAAACTGGAATTACTCCGACTGCCGGGCCTTGCTTGGCTTCTAGTTTGCGACGATCGAAAGACCGTCATTTGATTTGCGTTCTTCTAAATGCGAGTGATCTTGATACTCGCTTCTCAGAGTCGAGGAGGCTGATGGAATATGGAGAGCGAAAAATGTTCCACAAAGCTTTTGATGATATCAATCCATACAAATAAATCCTAATAAATTATAAAGCTATGGATGAAGGTTCTCATTGGAGAAGAATTATCAACATCTTTGGAGATCCTGATTATTTCTCCTCAATCCAGAGGAATTGCTTTTAAAATAACGCTTTAATTTTGTTACTTGTTACCCAAAGAGATATTTCAAAAATCGAATTTCGAATACAGTAAAATTAATATTCGTGACTTGGAATGTTTATTTTTTTATTATTTTCAAAGTTAAACAGTCACTGATGATTCCCGTAATAAAATAGTTGAGTTTAAGATAATACAGGCGTTGCATTTTTCTTGATTTTATCCCTCAGTGATTAGGAGGAGACCAAGTAGCTGGACTTATTTGTTGAATCCTTTTACTGAAAATTTTCATTAAAAAAGTTAAATAAAATTAATAAAGGGCTTTTATGATGAATCGAACAATTTCAATCTTATAAGCCCCAAGTTAAAGGCCCTTTCTAATTTTGTAAAGCTCGAAGTACTTTCTTCGATTTTTTTTTTTACCCAGTCAATGCTGGCGAGTGACAAAGGATTCCTGCAATTTTATCTTAGCGAAAGCACATACCATTGATTAGCACGCAAAACAACAGCTTTTTGAATTTTCTAACAATTTTATTGTTCTGGGAGTTCGAATATTCGAAGCTTATTAAAATGGGTATTTGGTGATTACGTAATTGAAGGAAGAAAAAATATGGGTAGATACTCCTAGGTTAAAAATGGCTATTTAAGTCTGGCCTGGTAATTCAATTGAAATAACAACAAAATAATCAGAGCTTTCAGGCAAAATTTTTACTGGCTTCTCAAGTTCACAGTCTCTTGAACGCTTCTCGAAAATTATTTCAGCACCAGGCTACACTTGAATTTGATACATTAGCTCTTGTCAAGCTTAAGAATGCTTCTACCCCCTTCTCGCGTTTCATTCTCCAAGCTAGTTTATCTCAGAGTTCATTTCATTTATATCGCGTTGAGTTTTTTAATTTTTATCTAATACCGATCGCGATGATTTTTAGCAAGCAAGCGATCAAGTATTGACGGAAGACTTGCACCCTGAAGCCACAAGCAAGGATCTTAACTTCATCTTTCAATGTTTTCACCTGGCAAGAGCTGACTTTCAACCGCGACGCAGTCAAGTCAAAGCTTACTCGCTTACCGGCTAATCGTCATTTCTGTCAAGGTGCCAGCTCGGCAAATCGGATTTTCAATCAGATCAGAGCCATCTGAAAATGAATCGTGCGACTGGTGGAATGAATGGATAAAATTTGAATGACCAAACAAGAAAAATTTGTTGAAGTTTGCTCAAGTACAGAAGAATTGAATATTTCTAGGGAGTGAGTTCATACTATATGAAAATATGAATTCGCCTTCGTATTATAGGCTTCCAAAGAAGCTATATCGAATCCAGACCCCTACATGAATTAATGAAATCATTACTTACTTCCTTTTTATTTATACAAGATGAATTAATAAGTTTTCCATATTGACGTATTTCTCAACTAATTCATTCTTTCATCCATCTACTTCTAATTATCTAATCAGATGAAATGTTTCATTCTCTAAAGGGCATAACCTCGAATATCGGATAGTTATTTCTTCATATATCAAGTGCTAAACAATTAACCAGACTGAATCCTTTGCAGTAAGAAACATGTCTAGCTCATTAGTGCAAAAGTATGATAAAATGCTCAGCTCTTTCTATTACTCTTCTTGAACCTGTGATATCAAGAGAAGAATCAATTCAGTTCTTATTTATCGTTATCAACATTTTATTCTCACAGAGTTTTTCATCAAATAGTTTAATCTGAAAAAAGAAAATTTCTCATCTGGATGCAATCAAACGGGAAACTTTGCTTTTTGTTTTTTATTTCAATAATTCTAAATAGTAGGTCTTCCTATACACATTTTGTTTAATTTGGTCAGGAAATATTTGCATACCATAGTTGAAGAGATATTAAAATCGATCCTTGTTTTGATAATTATTTACAAACGAGTTTTATTTTCTCATACCCAATCATCTGGAATGGAAAGTCAATCACAGCCTATCCCATTCGTAGAGATCGAGCGAGATGAAGATACCGGCAAAGAAGTCTTCAAGCTTAACGCCCTAGCCATCGCCACTCTGCAATCCCTTAAAGAGAAAAAGGTAAAATCATATTCACAAGAACATCCAATGACTCCAATCCTCCACTCCTAAAGGTCGCCGTTTTGTCTGTTGTCGGCCCACAGCGGTCAGGAAAGTCCTACCTTGCCAATCGGATCTTGCGAAAGTGATAAGAACCCTCTAGCGTCGCTAAAAGTATTTTTTTGTTAGGCAACAAGCATTTAAAATCGGTTCGACAGTCCAATCTTGCACCAAAGGTAGCTAACCTCAACGCCCTGAGAACCCCTGCTTATACCATGGAATTTTCGATTAGGAATCTGGCTTTGGAGCGACCCTGTGCCTCTAAACGATGATGTCGAGCTTCTTCTTCTTGATACAGAGGGAATTAATTCGACAGGTACTTAGCATTCTGACAACGGCCTAGAAGCAGTAATAATACCTTTAGAAAGAGACAAAACAATCGATACTAAGCTATTCTGTCTGTCACTGCTGCTGAGCTCGATGGTTGCATTCAACAAGTGACTTTTCAAACTGGGTCTTGGTTCTAACTACGAAATCATAGTCTTGGACATATCGACGAAACCGCCGTAGAAAACCTATCGCTTGTAGCAAACCTCTCTGAATTTATATCCGTCAGGTATAGATTAATTTTCCTTGGAGTATTGTGTTACCTGGCTGGTGTTTCTGCTAGAGGTGAGGAAGGTGAGAAAACCACAGAAAAAGAACTTGCTCAATATTTCCCATATTTCATCTGGGTCCTGAGAGACTTCAGTCTTGACTTGAAGGGGAAAACTCCCAAGTAATTATCTCATCGATTGATCCGCGAAAGTTTAACCATGCTTTAATTAACAGAGAATATATGGAGGGCTGCTTGGAAGAGGTGGCTTCAGACTCGCTGGAGGCTCAAAGAAAAAACATTATCAGATCTAAAATAAAAACGTTCTTCAAAAATAGAGACTGTCATTGTCTTGTGCGCCCTATTAATGACGAAGAGAAATTACGTCATATCGAAGACCAGCCCTATGAATCTCTCCGTCCACAGTTTATGTAAAAAGAAGTTCCTTTAGCTCATCCATCAACAATTTGATAAATAAATAAGACAAGGAATGAATACGCTTATTGATAAGGTGTGGAGCAATATTGGCGCTAAAGTTATCAATGGAAAGACACTGACCGGCAACATGCTTTTGAGTCTCGCTTTCGACTACATCGATGCGTTGAACGGCGAAGGCGTTCCTGAAATTCTTCCTGCTGTTGAGCGTATTGTCTACTCAGAAACCAGAAAAATCTGCGATGATGTTTTGATCGAATACCATGATGCTGTAAGAAAAACTGCTATTGATGGACAATAACCAATCGAATTTGTATATTGGTCTTAGTCTGATATTGAATTCAACGAAGATAAAATGCCCATGGACGAAGAAGACATGCAAAAGATCTTCAAAGAGCTTTCTCATCGCTGCATTCAGAAATTCGAGACGCTAACAAAGGAAATCGCTGACATCGAACAACAGATTGAGCTTCGCAACGAGATTGTCGAGAAATTGGAAAAGGATTTCGAATCGAAGAAACAGCTGAACAGCGAGCTGAGTCTTTACCTGTGCAAGAAGATCCTAAACGAGATCTTCAACACCTTCAACCCACCAGTCATCGCTACGATCAACGACGTGAAAGAGTCAACGCTTAAGGAGGCAAAAAATCAATTCATCAAGTCATACACAGAATATAACGAAGAAACCAAAGGACCGCATAAATGTAAATCATTTGCTTTCAAGTCGTTAATATTTTACCGAACCTTTTTCACAGATGTTATATTTGCAGATATGGTCCCAGGATTTCTGTTTGATTACTTTGACCGATATAGCAAAGCTGTGCAAAAGGTGATGGATGAGGAAATGAGCCAAGTCAAATACTACTTGCAGAACGCGCGTTCTGGCGAGGATAATCTCAGAAACGTGCTGCAAGAACACGAATCGTAAATACAATGAGAATGATGTTAGCAAATAGGCTAATATTACCAATATTAGACTTATCTTTGAGCTGCAAAAAGACAGAGAGCACTATAAAAGAGAGTTCGAGAAAAGTGAAAGAGAATTTGCCAATGAGTTGAGGAAGAGGACAAATGACGAGCAATTCCTCAACGATAAAATCACGGACCTTGAAGCGAAATTGGATAGAAAGAGAAAGAAGATTGCGCAAATAAAAGCAGTAATCATCAACAAATCACTAACCTTGTTCACTAACGCTTTTAAATTGCTTCTTTCAGGAAAAATCCGAAGCCGAGAAGGTGGCGGACATGCTAAAACTTGAAAAGAGAGCAAATGCCAGAGAAACAGCAACATTACAGCAGCGGGTTATGGACCTTGAAAAAGAGCTTCTCACAGCAAAATCTAGCAGAGTTTCCAACGTAGGAGGTGGCGAAGAATTGGAGCTCACTGGATTATTTTCAACAATCAGATCCCAAATTGACGGATTGAGACACTCAGTCGTTAACTCAAATATCCTCGGTGGAAAAATGGAGCTTTCTGAACAGGTACGTATTTCTCCATTAGGCTCCTATCATGCTGAATTTCACTCTCTAGCTTCTTGAGAAAGAAAAAGAAATTGCTAAATTAAAGGAAGAGCACCAAAAAGTCTTCAGAGACCTTAAGGACGAGTACAAGAACAAACTCAATGAAATCAAGGAGAAGCACAACCAAGAAAAAAACGATTTGAACAAAAAACTCGAAAAACTTATGAGCGAAAATAGCAAATTGAAGGTTCAGGTGATCGATCTTAACAACAGCGCCGAGATCATTAAGAAGAAGGACCAACTCCTTGAAGTATTTAATTTATTTAATCGGTCTTGTGTAACTCTATTACTTTAAAGAACCTCGCCGAAGAGAAGAGGATGCTGACTGAGAGCCTTAATATCAATTCATCGAAGTACGATACAAACCTTCAAGTGCTGGAGATCCACAAAAAAGACGTTGAAGCCAAGCAAACCTACATCGGAGAGCTGGAATTCGAGCTTGCGAATATCAAGGCGCTCAACTCGCAGCTGAGAGCAAAGAAATTTGATATCTTGTATGCCGCTAAGGAAGCTCTGAAGAAAGCTCTAAAGGAAAAGAAGGTCGCAAAGGTCACGCATCAATTGAAATATGCGCTTGAGCAACTTGATGAGGAAGATGCTAATGAGATTCGAAATGCTCTGAAAGAGCTGGGAATCCCTGTGAGATACTAATGTTGTTTGATGAGTGATCATTCACATAATACATAAATAAATTACTCTAGAACTATCTTTTGAAAAAGTTATTAGCTCCGTGATGCAAACTTAAGACTTTTGAAAATTTCTGACGCTGTTTCTCTTTAAAGTAAAAAGTAAAAGAAAGAACCATCCTCATCAATATTTGGGTAAATACTTTCGGTATACATACAGGATACAAAAGGCTTAAAGAAGCAATTTTGTAATGTCTTTTGTGGTTATCAGCTGAAATTTTAGACATAAACAATAATTAGAATAAGTGCAATATATGTGCTACCAATCCAACGAAATCGATGGGAAATAAAAACCATTGTGAACTCAAAGAAATGGCCTAAGCTCCTGGGTTGTTCGGAGACACGCGAGGTATTAAGCCTCCAAGCCATTCGATCACAGGTGTAAGAAGTCCACCGTTTTTGTCATCATCATCGTTATCATCGTCGCTGTCATCTTCATCTGTCTTACTGGCTTTGTTCTCTTCATCGTCTTCACTTTCTTCTTCCCCTTTATTTGATTGCTCTGGATTATCTTCGTTCTTCTTCGCAAAGCGATATATCATACCTATATCTATCCAATTCGTGAGATCTGAAACACTGTTATGATAATGAATTGATGGTCAAGCCCTCAATAATGATAATTACCTTGCAAAATCCTTGAGACAATCCTTGCTCGTGTACTTATATAAAACGAGACCTAACAGTGAAATTTGGCAGATATTTAGCGAGACGTTTGCATTTCTGTCCTAAATTGAAAGAGTTGATAGGATTTTTCAGAGAAATTTCTTTACTAGAAGCCTTAATAATGTTCGGCTCCAAAGTTGATTGTTGAAATTTGCTTTTAAAGCTGCTGTCGGGACTTTCATCAGTGGAATTTTGCAAGATTCTTAAACCCACTGTGATATATATTTGTTTTATTTAGATGTTCGATTTATTCTTGGAGCATAAAATTTTGGAGATTCACTGCAATGTCAAAAGGGTATTACTTTTTTTTTTTTGAAGCCTCTTAGACAGAATTATATTGATGATTCTATTTCGGAAGACATTCTCGTTGAAAAGAAAAGGCGCTCATTTTCAGACAAAATTTGGAAATGAAAAAGCGCTCTAAATTGTTAATAACCTGAGAACTATTACATGAATGCTTATTTCCCATTAGCTGATGAGAGCTTCAACTCGTCAGCTCATTACTGGATTCTGTCCTGGTAAATTTCTGGCATCGTTTCTCACAAGGAAGTAACACACAAGACAAATATCTTCTCCAACTTTTTGAATCAAACAGGACCCAATCAGACACATCTTCGAAGAACAACTCAAAAGAGCCTAATGAGTATCGCTTACCTAACCAATTGCACACTTAATGATTCTGGAAATGTATCTCTCTAATTCTATATTGCAATTGATTTAAATTAATTCATGACAAAACGCATCATCAAGCGTTTATTTCGCTCAAAATGAACAATACAATCTCCTCAAATCCCATTCTCACAAGTCGCAGAGGCTTCACCTTGACAAAAAAAACAGCAAAAGAAACTTTGAAATCGCAAACTGAAGACGCTCCAAAAACTTCCGAAGAAGATTCACCTAGTAAACAGCAGACAGCTCGCGACGCCCCTAGCAATCCTCACATAAATATGACTCTCCAAGAGAGGATAGTTCAACTCCAACATCAGTCGAAGAAAATATCCAAAAACACTCTTCCTGTCAACGCTCCCATCAATAGGTACAGACGGACATGGCATCGGCAGGAGGATAAAAAAATATTAGAACTAATACAAGAGCACGGGCAAAATTGGACTTTGATTTCGAAAATAATCGGAGGAAGTCGCACAGGAAAACAGATTCGTGATCGATATTTGAATAAATTAGATCCTAACATCGTGAACAAAGCATGGACCCCTCAGCAGGACAGTTATTTATTTTTGCTCTACACTATATACGGAAGGAAATGGGCTCAGATTGCCAAACTGTTACCAGGAAGGACAGAAGCGATGGTCAAAAACAGATTCTCGTCGAAATTCAAGCAGTTTTTAATCAATGATCAAATTAAGCCTCTAAGTGACCAAATGAACGCAAATAATCCTCTAATGGACATAGAGTCACTCAACCAACTTTTTGGAACGAAGGAGCAAAGAGATAACGCTTCGGGACAGTTAATCTTCAAGGATTTAAGCCTTGAGAGCTTAAAGGAAATCGCCTTAAATAAAATGAAGGCATTAGGTCTGGACAAACCTCAAGACATTAACCGACTCAATATAAACATAGAATCTCTTTTCAAACTTCATTCTCAGCAAGCAGAGGAGCCTGGTATCCACAATAACGACAAAATATTGGATCAAAGTGGCAGTGCGAATAACCTTCCAGGAGTGAAAATAGAAAATGTTGAAAATCAAAACCCCGAATGCAAAATCGAATTTGAAGCGAATGATGGCAAACTGGTTCAAAACAAGTCTGCGAGCGTTGAAGAAAAAATTGCGCAAATAGAGAAGAACTTAGGGTCAGAGAATTTGGTGAAAGATTGGATAAATTCGGTAAGGAGCATTGTTAATAAGAGAAAAACCCAAGGGAAAGACCCGAAGGCACTGAAATCCGAGTGCACAAGCATTGCACAGAATATCTTAGAAGAGGTGAAAAACCTACAACAGTCTTTTTCACATGTTGTTGGTGATATGAATAATGTTATAGAAGAGCTCAAGAAACGTGTGGAAAATTAATTAGGCTCAGGATGCATCTTTTTTTTTTTGTTGTTGGTATCTACTTGGCTATGAAATATAGGTTTTGATGGTGAATCACTTAATTTCAAAACAATATAATTGAGATTTGTTGGTTGACTCTAAAGAACAACAAATTTATATACATCTATCAAATTATTCAAATCAACAAAGGATTTTTGCCTTCGATCTGAAAAATAGGTTAATAGAATTGTGTGAATTTTAAATATAGATCTAAATATATATATAACTCTTATATATTACATTTATTAGATATATTAACTCGAATTTTTAAAAAAAAACTAATTTAGAAAATTGCATTTCTATCTATCCATCTATCTAGAGAAGCTTATTCTGCTGGAATTCCGAAAGAATGCAATGCAACCGCTTTATTGAGAAATTGGAGGGATTAGAAATTTGCGTTCGCTCTGAGGATTTTTCAGCTTCATCTTCAAGCAATAAGCTTTGCCGACGAGACTTTAATTATTTGACTGATTTAGCTGTCTAAACATGGCTCTGATCTGTGAAACAGATGACGTGAACAACATTTCGAGTTTTGGAATCTCCATTCGGATTTGCTCGAGATCACTAGCATGATTCTCTTGAAAGATCGTGGGGTCTCTGTTCCTGATGTCGCCTAGCTTCCCCGCAGTCTCTTTCAACGAATAAAGAAGAGATGCTGCTGATGGATTCAATGTACACAATTTCTCAAGACATTGGACACGCTCCTCTATGTGAGCAAGAACAACATCATTTGCTGAGGTATTCTTCTCTTTGTTGCTAATGACTCCTGATTTTTCTTGAGCGTCAATTACTACGTCGTTACTCAATTTCTCAGCCCGTTCTTCTACTTTGGAGGCTCGACTTGGATGAAGATTCAACGACCGATCGAGCCTTCTCGATTCTAATTTCTTGAGAAGTCTGAGATATTTGCTGAATTTGGAGGTCGGTTTTTTTGGTTGCTTGGAAAGCTTATACCGGTATGCTGTGACATCTGGCACTTCGCTTCTAGATTGTTGTTCAACTTCCATGCCATTGTAATGAAGAAAACCTGTAGAAAATTTGCCCTTCGGTAGTTTGCTCTTACATGATGCGTTTTCTAACTTTTGCTTCGAGATGTGCTTGGAATGATGTGAGATTAGTTTGCTTTGTTCAGCAAATTTTAGCGGTTGGAGTTTTGTTGCATATTCAGCTTGTGTAGGAGATCTGCTTCTACTTCGATTCTCCTTGAGGCTGGAATTTTCAAGCGATCGAGTGTGAGAAGCTGTTTCTTCTGAATCAGTCATTTGGTGCATTTTGAATTTGGAATTTGGAATTTGGAATGAATATTTATTTATGCGAATGGACTAATGAATTAGAATTTATTAGGGCTTCGGAACTAATTTCAAAGTCCGCCTAATTTTGTTTTCAAATTTTGAATTAATCTTCACGGAAAAAACTTCATTTTAGGTTTTCCAACAAGTGAAACTAGTGAAATAGGTATTGTTCAGAACTATTTTACCCAAAAGGAGTTTCCAAAGGAATACATGAGCGGTTTAGTTCAGAAAAGCACAGGGAGAGATGCAATTATCGAAGACAAATCATCTTAGTTTACTCAAGCCTATGGAACTGAAGCAGCTCATGCTCCTTGATCATACGAGAGAGTTCTATTTCTTGGTTTTTTTTTTTTGGGCTTAGTTGTGCAAGCATGCTTTGAATTGTTCAATTAACGCATTCTTGAAGATTAAAGAATTAATTCGTTACAATTTTTATTTAAATGCAAATAGTTTTAAAAAGGTGTCTTCATGAAATGTAATGCTTCATCTGTAGGTTCTCAATATTAATATTGAATGAGAAAAACCATTCTGTTGTGAAAAATATGCACCTTGATCTGACTTTTCTAAGCCGGACCGAGATTTATTAGTTTTGGAATCTGTAGAAGTATGATAGCCTCTTAGGTTACTCTTTCTTTTCAATACAGCTCCATGAAGAAAATTAAATTAGGTAATGAAATTATTTGGAGTTTGGAAAAGAGATTATCCAATGCTCTGAATAAAAAAAAAAGTATTTCCTTGCTTGTTTTGAGTAATGAACAAATCTCTACAATTATTTGCTTCCATCCGCAAATAAGGTGCACCGCTAAGATAATTTGATTTGAACCCGAATCATAGGTAATTCATTTGTAATGTGTTTTCGCTCTGGTATATCTGCTAAAAAGTTGTACTGCATAATGGAGTAATAGATTTTCTCAAATGGGCTCCAAATCAAATAACCTGAGTCTTTCTTTATTTCTAATACTCACGTTTTTGCTTGTTTGATGAACACTCTTCTCATATAGAAGAAGTTCCAATCGTTCAGGAGTACGCCATTTATCTCAAGATGAGATTGTTCGTAAATACTAATTGGGAGTTAATTTTGCAATCAGAATCATCTATCTACGGCCTGACGCTTTGTAATCTTCAAAGCATATCCTACAATAGCAGAAAACAGCAATGCTTAACCAAAACTAACTAAGGTATCGGAGCTCTAAGACTGTGCTCCGGAAGTAACTCAAACGCATTCGAATAGACACAATACTCTATCGAGAAATAGCCACTGATCCGTTTATCAACTGCTCAGCGGCACTCTGCTGCTCAAAAAGACAGAGCATTATAATTGTTTTTCACAGAAAGATAATTTTTCTCGACATTCGATATTTATTCAATTAAAATCATATCTCAGTCTTCTCGGCTTAGGAAATTGGGATCCGAAAACATTTTCAGAAAAGGAACAATTTAATCAATACTGCATCTATTCCTAAAATGACAACAGACTTCATTTTACCTTGCCCTGGCGGCAAAACCAATCAACTTTACATCTAAGTTATGACAAGGTGAGTCAAGTCTCAATGACAAATAATAACATTCTAAGTATAATACACATGAGACTTTTAAATGAATAAAGTAAAAGTCCAAGGATGGTTATCAAGCTTAGAGCTTCAAAAGAAAAGCTATTTTTTAGTTCAAAAGCCTTTAGTGGGCCAGTGAACTTGATTATCGGAACTTGAACGCAAAACACCGTTTATAAATTTAATCAAGGAATTATTTTTTCCTTCTAATTGTTCAGCATAAAAAGATTCTTAAACGATTAAAAATATTTGCTTCTAATAATTTTAAGAACAACGGAAAATTTTAAGTATTTGGATAATCTGCTGACAAGAAATGTTCGTCATTCTTCCATACAACTCATAGTTTTAAACACATTTCTACCGCTAATCTCCCTTTTAATTATCTGAGCATGGAGCTCATCACATTATATATTTTTAATTGAGCGTGCTAACTCTATTTTTTTCCTTTCCAACAGACCAAATAATTTAATTAAAGTTTTGAGCGCGGCGGCCTCTCCTGAGCCAAATTATTCTTTCCCGAAAAAGAAGCAACCAAACCAAAGGCCACAGAATTTCGCTTGCAATGGTTAGTATAGCAATGCGGCTTCATTTTAACCGCCAGATTCTTTCGAGAATTTTGTAGATCGATCTTATCATCATCAATTTGCCAAGCAACTTTTTTCGAAAAGCGGTAAACATGATAAGAAATAACCTAAAGACAGGAAACTCGAAGCAAAATCTGCTGAATTTTTGATAGTTTTCAACCCAAATGAATGGTTCATTGAGTAGATAATGTGTATAATAATGAAATATTCCGCAAACTTCATTGAAGGATTCTTTTACTTGAGCTTTCAGCTCCCGAATGAAAGGAAGTCTGAAGGTTTGTTGTTTTTGTTCTCAGTGGGGTATTTCGAATTAATCGATTCTATTTTTGAAAATATAAAATTATCAAAAGACCTTTTGTCTTTAGACTTCACAGCAGATTTTGCCAGTATCTCATCAAATCGCTATGGGTCCTTCCAAGATAACGCATTTTGGAAAATTGAAGTTCTGATTGCAAAGAGAATAACGCGATAAAGGTTTTTTTCGATAGATAGTTAAATAAGAAGCACTTTTCTTCCTTTTGGAATTGAATTACCGGTAATTAAATGAAGCCATTAATTTATTGAAATGACCAGTGTTTAACCTCAAAAGAGTTATTTTCCAACGTTTTAGCCGTTGCGCTTAATATTCGATTTTCAAATAATAAAAATCGAGAACAAATACCTATTTGAAAAAAATCGAGTGCGTTCGAAATAAGTTACGTGCGATATTAAAAAGAGTTAGTAATTAAAAAGAATTTAAGGAAAATTTTCAATGCATCAAGCTTCTTCTTTGCTTTTCCTCTTGCAGCATCAGCTCAACGCCCAGTCAGAAGCATCCAAACTTTTTTCTAGCGCAGCCTATATGCCCAGCTTTCCAATCCCCCTTGAAGAGCAATTAAAGAGAATGTCTCCTGCTTACACCCTCAATGACATCAGTTCTGCTAACAATTTGGCAATTTTAGCCAAGCAGGCTGCCTATTCAGGTGGAGCTCCTTCCAATGGTCCTCAGGAAACGCGTTTCGTCAAAAGCACTGGATTCAAGCTGAAAAACCCTAACAAAGGAAATTCGATACCCAAGAGCAGTCACGAGAACGCTGAGCCAAAAACTAAGGAAGAGAAAGCATTAGAGAAAGAAACTAACAAACAAGTCGGGTTGCTTTCGCCTTCCAAAAAGATATCTAAACACCAGGACACAAACGACGAGAATAAGAAGTATAGGTTCAGACGATCGTGGTCTGCAGAAGAAGACGAAAAAATTTTAGCGTTGATCAAAGAACTGGGACAGAACTGGGGAGCTATTTCGAAGAGAATTGGCGGGACTCGCACTGGAAAGCAAATCAGGGACCGATACTTGAACAAGCTCGACCCGAAGATTTCTAATGCGAAATGGACGCAGGAAGAAGATGACAAACTCTTAAGATTATATTTGGCGGAAGGGAAAAAATGGTGCTTGATTTCGAGATCTCTGCCAGGCAGAACCGAAATCAGCGTGAAAAATCGTTTTTATTCTAAATATAAGCACCTTTTCTACAGAGATGGAGGCGGCGCCAACTCGTATCAGCTAGAAATGTCCAAATCTAAGGGTTCTGACGACCAATTAGACTCTGTAGCATCAGCAGGTTCGAATCAGCTTCCAGAAACGAATAGTTCGCTTCGGAAGCTTTCCTTCCAGAAGAACAATTCGAATCCTCACTCTGAATTAAACTTTCAACTTCTGAACAGTTTGGCCACTATTGAAACTGAAGGCAGTAAAAAACAAATCGAACTTTCGATGAGCGGGCAAGAGAAGTCGAATAGTCCGAACCGCAAAACTCAGCAAACGAATGCTGATTGCGTCAAAATCGAGCATGCTGAGGGCGGAAACAAAATTGTAGAGGAGAAAACTGCGCCAAATGTCAAAGGAAGGAGTACTCAAGGGATGGAGTTAGAGAACAGCAGCCTTGCAGATAGAGCTGTTGCAACGTTTGAGATGGCTGATAAGATTGCGCAGCAAATCAGCTCGTTAGAGGAGCTTATGAATGCGAGCCGGTCTGGTCTTGGTTTTCTTATGACAATTAAGCAATTATTGCAATTTAATCAAACTGGTGGAGGGAAAATTCCGCTGTCTAAGTCAGACTGCTGCAATGCGATTCGCTCTGTGATGTCGAATCTCTCGACGTTGGAATCCAGCTTCAATAATACAACGCAAGACACCAGTCGGCTGCTCAACCAGTTGATACTTCAGATTAAAGAGTAGATATTATGCTGCTTTGTCTGAGTATTCTTAAAATTTCACAATAAAAAGTACCTCGCTATACTTTAGTTAGTTCTACCTAATTAAGTTCATTATATATTGTTTTGCTTTGTTGAAAGTGTGTTATGATGCTTGTAAAAGCGTGTTTTGAACTTGTCTAACTGATTTGCTTGGACTGTGTTTTCAGAAAGAAACCTTTTATTATAACCATCGAAAATGTTTAACGACTATTATAATTGTTCTCGTCCTCCTCGTAAAGAATCACCAAATCACCTGAGATTGATTTGTTATTTGAGGTTGTTTGAGATAGGGTCATCAAAACTAACTCGTCCATTCAGAACTTCAAGGATCTGAGATTCATGCATAATATTTGAGTCAACAAATTCAGAATTGCCTGGAAGTACCTGCTGATGGTTGATTGTGGTCTGAAAGCTTCTCTGTAGTCAGCAGGAGTGTTAGCAGTTGAACTTCATATAATACTGAGCAAGTCTTTTGGGAAAAAAAAAAATGAATAGAACCATCCATATTGAGAACTTCCCCACAGCTTGCCGCCACAGAAAGCTCTCATAGGTACTTACTAGTTTGAGGGTTCTACATTTAAATTCCAACCTGTTATGCTCTATAAACCGAGAGGCAGAGTTCTGAAGTAAGACTACTACAAAACAAGTCAAGTCATTGCTGCTTTATTGATTAATTAATTTTTGTCTTTCAGAGCATTTTTCGAGTGGGAGTCAATTGAAAAAAAAAGTAATTAATTGTAAGACCCGCTCCATCGTTCCAGAGATAAATCATATTTTTTTCTGTTAAGTTTTCAAATTTATCTATGATCCAAGTGATATATTTTGAACGTACCCTTCTCCTGATTTCCTAATTAAGAAAAGAGAAAGAAAAAGAAACTCGAAATTGTGAGCTGTAGATAGAGTTTTGAAGATATTCAATTCTTCCTCTCTTTTCCAGCCATTGCTTTTTCAAATCTGTGGACTTGGCACAGACTAATAACTGTTCAGTGCTTGCTGAGAGACTTTCACGCAAAAAATCAATTTTTTTCCGGAGTAAGTAATACAGAAAAAGTTTTGACGCCAACTTTGGCTATTCAGCTTATTGAAAAAATTCATGGATCGGCTAATAAACAAATGACTGACTAGGTTTATGGCTATAAGCAATATATTTGAATTGGTTTATGTTTAAATTGGAAGTAGAACTCAATTAAATTTATTAGGGTCTTCCTGACAAGTCTCACGACTTTCTTCATTATCAGTTATCACCCTCCCTACCTACCTCGGACTGTCTGCTTTTCCTTTCACCATAATATTAGCCAGTAATAATATTGTTATTATATGGAGTCATTCGGAAATAGACGAATGATGAGCAATTCAAGCTAAAATTTTTCCGCGTCGACTCTCGCCCTTGACGAACTGGTCATACACATTACAATATGCTTTACATTCGAATTTTGCTAGCGCTTCTAAATTCAGCAATTTTTATAAATTATTACTTCTCTTCTATTTATAATGAAACAGCTATATTCAATATGCAATGTAAGCCTCTAAGCCCTCTCCAACATCGGAATTTACTTCAAAAAAGAAGCTAGTGTTCGCCACAGCGAAGCAACTATCACCATATTTAACATCCAAATCTTGGAGCTTATCAGCTTCTTCTGGATTGCCATACTGAACCAGTCCCTTCCCTTTCACAACAATCAAGCAGGATGGAGTTTCGAACTTGTGGACCAAACGTTCACCCTTGTCGATCTTAGGGTCAAGCACAACCTTGACAACATTGAATCCATAGGGAGTCTTGTATACTCGATGTTCCTTAACATATTTATGTGAAGCAATGACTTCTTCTCCCATTTGTGATCCAACAGATTTGGTCTCATAAGTCAGCATCTAATCCAAAATAGTCACTATTAATAGCGCAGAAATGCTCAAATATATACTTCAAGGAGCGTTTCTTTGTCCTTAGGCTTCGGGGTGAGACCCAGTCTCACAACATTGTCTGAATTGGCCATAACTAGGAGAAATCGATAAGACCTTGACCCGAACATTATTTAAATATCTTACTTTCAACGCATTCTCCAAATAGATAGCTGTGAGGTTCATTTGGATGAAGGACGACAGCTTCATAGGGCTTTAATTCTGTGTAGTTAAGGAGTAGTGACATAATAATTCCAATGTCATGAGGGAATTGTGCATGCAGTCTCTTGACGAGTTTATCTCTAACTGTAAGCTCAGATTTTTTGGAGATCTCATCGAGCATGGCATCAACGGTGCTCTTCACAACATCGTTTTCCAAATCAACGACCTTTGCGAGTATCTTTTGAAGACAGCTTTTCGCTTTGTCGCTGTTTTCTTCAGCAAGGTCGAAATCTTTAAGATACTCGACCGGAATCAGGTCGCTTACGGGCTTGTAGGTTGTGAGGTTTGCGATAATCTCTGGCTTCGGGCAGAAGTTGCAGAAGCATTCAAAGTTAGTTAATGCGATGGCCATTTCAGGTTTGTGGTTGGGGTCTTTATAGAGATCAGGTTTTTTCTCATGGAGTCTTTTGGCTCGCTCAAGATCAGGGTGAGCTTGGATTGAAAGAGCTTTTTCGATGGATAGTATCTTGAATAAGTAAGGAAGTTCAGGCTTTGTAGTCTCTGCTGTAGCCTTTCCCAGCGCGGAAGGGTTTTCCTTCAAGAAGTCACTAAGAAGTACTTGTTTTCCGTCAACTACGAGTTTTGAAGGGAGAGATGGGTGTGTTCCCATCCACATTTCAGCGTATGGCTTCTCTTCGACTGCGACGCCATTTGTTGCGGCATATAAGTTGGCAATTAGGGCGTCTTTGCCGAGTTTTCCCCATTCATAGTTTTGGATACCATATAACAGTCGATACATTTTCTGAGAACTTTTTATTAGAAATAATTTAAACCTGATTTTGAAAAAGAGTTGAGTGTAGAACCGACACGTTTAGCATAACCTTTGATAGAATTTCGGATTTGTTAGATGTGTTACGAGATAAGGAAATCTAAACGGGAACATTATTTATGGCAAATTAGTCCAAGAAACTGATTGAATAACCATTCTTCAAGAGAGCGATTCTTCATGTAATATGTTCATAGTTCCAAATCGAAAAAGAACTAAATTAAAATCTGGAAACTGCCTATTTTCGAATCTCAAGAGCCTTTTCATTTCTACTGATTTCCATTGGATTTTCAATTATTTTGCTAATTGACAGACACAGACTCTATAATCTTAGAATTAGTAATGAAGAGCCACGATGTTGATAAGAATTCAAGGCATAAGTGTTATCACGTTCAGTTCCAATTGATTTATCCATACATGCATATCAATTGTAGATAAAAATTTCCCCTGCTGAAATCTTCTGTTAGTTTTCTCAGACTTCATTAGAGAGTAAGAGAGTAACCTCTCAGAGGCTTCCAAGCTGATACCCAGTTAAAGTACGAGAAATGTTGAAAGATATAATCAAGTGCTATGCTCAATCACTTTATTGACACAGAAAATTCCTCAAAACAGCGATTTTTTAACGGTGGGTTCATATGAACTAGAGTTATAAATGAGGAAAGCAATTAGTCTGAAAATACCCTGAACGTATTCGAAAATGATAAACCTCATAAAGATTGAAATTTAGTCATGCATTAAGATCCTAATTGCCCTTCAAATTAAAAATAAGGCGAAAGAAATAGCATTAAATAAACAATCATTCGACAATAATTTTTCTAAATAAAGCGGTTTTAGTTGCTCGCCCAAAGAGATTTTCAAGCTCAATAAAATCAAATGGCCGAAAAGAGTACAATTCTATTGTCAAGCATATCTTCACTTGATAATATTCTCCATAGCAGTAAAGATTCAATTGCAAAAGTCTCCATTGTCAAACAGGAAGACGAAATTACAGACTACATCCACAAAAGCAATATCAAACATCAAAACTCCAGACCCTCTTGTCCAAAATCCTCATCAGAGCAATGTTTCAACGCCTAAGAATGAGAGCTTTTCATTTTCGGAACTGTAAAAGCGGTTTCTCTCCTTATCTTTACTGATTATTCAGACCTATGTCGAGCACATCTTCCGTTAATTCGCCGTCAATTCAAAATCTTTTACAACCAAAGTTTCATCCTCCAAAGAACAACGAAGAACCTCCAAGGAGGAGCAGGACGCAAATTGGAGCCACTATTAACAAATTAAGTTCGGCCTTAATGGAAATTGCCCAAGGAGGGTCTTCGAAAAATTCACCAACATTAACGCCACGAGGAAACAGAGAAATCGATGGAGGTAAATATCTTTTAGAAAGTATTTTATACTTAATGTTGGTTTGCTAGTGGGGAAAAGGTCGTTGATATTTAATCCAGCGCAGCTGAACAATATTCTTACAAAAAAGCTGCATCCTGAAGGACGAGTAGTAAACACAGAAGGGTCAACAACCAAAGCGGAAGAATCTGCTATCAATCGTTTTAATGAAACAACGAAAACTGTTGAAAATAAAAAAGAAATAATCAAAAAAGTGCTGGATTTGTCCAAATTTCGAAGTGATATTGACAATATCAGTGAAAGAGTTTTTAGAAAAGAATACGAGTACTCACCAGAGCGTCGGAAATCAACTCCTCTAATGGTTCAATCTGATAAAAAAATAACTCGCAGAGAATTTATGCAGAATTTAATCACAAACCATAGTCCAAAAAACAGCCTCTCGCCACAGCATAAGAGAGTCTTATCGGTCACGATAAGCAATGTAAATGTTAATTTTTTAGCAAAACTACTCAAAGTGAATCCACGTGTCATTGCTTCAAAAGAAACCGTGCGAATGACACTGGCAAGGGGGAAGTCGCTTGACGCTTCGATAAAAAGCAACCAAAATACCCTAATGACGTCTCCAATAAGACACTATAGCACTGATAAAATAACACTGCCAGACCGGCATTCGTCTCTGGAGAGCTCGCATCGGCAAAGAAATTTGTCACCAGAAAATGCTCAGCAGAACATACGCTCACCAAAAAAAGGTGCAACAGTGGCAGCCTTTTGGAAAAGCTTCTCTCATTCAGATAACACGCCTACATTTTACCAAAGTGATTCGACTGCTGGAAGTTTAAAGCATCGGAGCAAGCATAAAAGAGTTGCTACTTTTATGAATACCCTAGCCGATGATAAGAAAATGCCAGCCCCTCAACAGGGTTTCAACCGAAGCTCGGATAAGCACCTCAATTTCGGACCTTACAACTGGGACATGCGGAAGCAAAGCCATGATAGTGCAAGAATGATGCGAAGTGAATTTTCTGCAAAGTCTCAGGAGAAACAGACGAGCATCGTCAAATCTTCGACAAATTTATTACGCAAAGGTTCTCTGCAACAAGGAAAACCTCTACTTCATTTACATCGTCCCAACCTTTCTTCATACTCAGAAAGCAAAAATTCTCACTGGAGAGAATCACAGTCAAAAGGTGGTTTTGCCTGTCCTAGGGTAAGGCAACAGCGGCACCTCAATTGATGAAAAAGTTAAAACGTTTGTACATACTTACTTGAACATCTCATGAACGATTTTTTTTTGTATTGGATACATTTTTATTGGTTTTTTGTTGTTTTTGTTGAAATTACAATAGAGATTGATGTATTTAATCGCCTTAAGCTAATATCATCGAGAACAAGTGAATTTGAGAACTTACGGTTACATGGGAAGGACAAGTATCACATTTAAATGTTTATTTTTAACGCTTATTTGGTATCCAAAACTCCTGACTTTTAATAAAATAAAAAAAGAATAAGGCAAAATGGTCTCAAAGAAGGAACTTCTTAAAAACGAAGAAGCTTTGAACAAGCAGATACAGACTGTCTTTTCCTTTTATGACAAAGATTCGTCCAACTTCATCGAAAGGGGCGAACTTCGCAAACCTTTGGAGGATTTTATGAAAACTCTCGATGTCAGTGCTGAAGACCTTCCTGAAGGAACTCTCGAAAAGGCTGTTGAAGATACACTTGCCAGTCTCGATGTGAACCACGATGGGAAACTTTCTCTTGAAGAGTTTAAGGATTTTATCCTCAAGCTGATCAAGAATGTCTCGATCCAAGATTTATTGAAAGATTAGCCAGCATGTACGAGACTTGATATTGCTTTTTTGTTTTTTTGAAAGTATTCTATCAAAACAAAAGTATGTGTTTGCATTTCCTTCTTCAGCAAGAAACGAACTGAATTAATAAAAAAAATTCAATAATAAAATGTCAAATAACATCTCTATTAGAAGTGTAGCTTGCTACTAGAGAGAAACCCTTTGATCCAGAAGACCTTATTTACCATCCTAAGCTCTACTTAAATGCCAAAACGCATGAAAAATTATTTTTAATTTATTAATGGAGATATCTTGATGTGCCTAGTGAAAAAGTGGCTAATGGCTCGATATTAAATTTCAACTATTCTCAACAATTAGAATCCAGAAAAGATGATGTTTAAAAGCAAGTTGAACTATTGTAGTCAGATTATCAGAGATGTTGTGATACAACTGATGAGATTTCTGGCAAGGCAAGATATTACTTGAATTCTGCAACTTGAGACTCAAAGTCAATTCTGGGTGAACGAGAAAAGTACCGCGAATAATAGCATTTCTTGTTGTAGCAATAATGAACATGTTCACATTTTATTCATGATAGTGAATGCTACCTCAAAATGGCAAAAATAAACATTGAGAAACACGTCAATCATCTTCAAATAGTGCTAATGAAAGAGAGATTGCTCATAAACCTGATTAATATTAGAAATGAACAAAATACATATATTATCAGAGTTCAGAATGAATAACATTTAAACCAATAGATATATCTACTAAATGTTCGAGCTTGCTGCTATAAACACCATCCACAGTTCTACTGCGGAAGAAATATTCTAATTTGTAGAGAAATAGAGAAATATAGCACTTGAGTTTAGACCTTCATATATACATCTCGGAGTTCCTCCAGAAAACTGATTTCTTAAGTTAAAATCATCATTCGAGCGTCTGATTGAGAAGTATCCGCTTGAAGAGCGTTAGGATTCGTCGTAGAGGCAGTCCAATTGTAATTGAATTCGAAGCTATCACTGATAACTTCACCGAAGATGACAGTAATATCAGGGAGAGACAGTGCATCGTAAATGTTTATCAATGTCTCGAGATGAACATCCTCAAAAGTGCCCAACTTTAGTCTTGGGACCAGATCAAATAATTGTTCTGGCATAGCATTAAAACTCATTTCCACTTCTTCCCGACAATCCGCATAAATCAAGTTTTCGACGATTTTGGCAGAAACTTGCTCTTTAAAGTTTGAGGAAACTTGGGAATTTTCCTTTTTGCTGATCACAAACGGCGCGTCTTCATCTTCTTTTTGATCTCCAAACAAATTGTCGTTTTCCATTACTCTATCACTCATTTCTAATCGTTTGCTTTGCTCTGAATAAAATTTATCAATCAAAGTTTATAGATAGTACATTTCGCTTTATAATATCACCAAAACTCAAATCGTTATCCATTTATTCATTCAGACAAGACTTAGGCTTCATTTGAAAGCATTTATGAAGTGGGCCATTGAAACAAGTCCTCAAGAAAAAATCCCAGGGCATTTTTGAGAAAGTTTGCTAATCTGGTAAAAAATTATAAAACAGTAGTATCATTACAAGTCGATAAAATATAACTTAAGACCTAAGTTTCGTGTTTAAGCAAACCATAACTTCGACATGGCATCTCTTATCTCAGCACTAACCCACCTTTCTGGAAAATCTCAGAAAGTCCTGGAGGAGATCAGCAAAAAGAGCGAGAACAAGTAAAGACTCACCAGTCGCATTAGATTCATTCCATCATTTTGTTAGAATCTTCCGAATGGAGGGTGATTACGATCAAGAGCAGCTCAACGCCGCATGGACCGCTCTAGGTAACCCAGCTCTGGTCCTTATGTCCTCTTAATATGAATCTAAGGTGCTTACCTTTCCAGACAGTTAAGACTTGGAAGAGGAGTAACGATCCCCAAATTCGGTGTGATTACCTTCACTGCACCGTCTTTCAAATTAGAGGTACATCGATCATTCCATATAAAGCCTAACGTCGATGAAAAAGGGTGTCACTAATCCGAAAGAGAGAGACATTAGGAAAAGAAGGCCGATATTCATCATTTCGAAAGACTTCGGAAGAGGAATCAACTGCAAGCCCGGAATGTATACTGAGCAAGGCATCCGCCCGCATTCAATGACGGGAGTGGTTTCTGGGCTCGGTGTCGCGAAGATAAATTACACGGAAATCGGAAGCTACTGCAATATGGATAAAGACGAAGCGAAGATCTGCGTCGAGAAGTTTATCTATCAGCTCTCTGAGAAAGCACGAGCGGTAATAAAATATTTTAAATGAAATATGTATGTGATCTTGAACTAGGGTCATAATGTTGAAATGGACATCCCGAACGTTGGAACGTTCTACATCAGGAGGAACACAGCAGCTATCGCGTTTAATGATTTCCTTGTGAACGATGTGCTGGTAATGCCATTTCTCAGATTTTTGTTGGAAGACAAAATACCTATACAATAGGATATCACCAATAAACAAGTTAAAGAGCAGAAGTTAAAGAAAGACACTCTAACTGTGAACAACTTGCAAAAGCTGTTAAATGATTCCAGAGCGTTTGGTGAAAGTGAACTCCAGAAGAGCGAAGTTTATTCTATCGACGCTGATGAAGGAGGAAAAACTTACCTCAAACTGGCGTACGGTATCGATATTGATAAGATCAAAGGTAAGCATTTCTTGTCAGCTTGCAGTGTTTAACCCCTTAAACAGCAAGCAACAGACCAAAGACAGCTGGAGCTGGAGGCAGGAAAACCATGAATGGCTATGACGATCTTTTTGAGTCAAAGACCGGCAAAACAATCACTGTTCAGCCTTATTCAAACGGACAAATCAGGTATGTGTAAAGAAATAACCAATATTCATAAATTCTTCAAAAGACCACAAACAGCGCAACAACGCTCTGAGATCAAAAAGCAAGTCGAACCTGAACGTGCTGTTCAAAAAGTGAAAGCTTGGATCGCAAAAAGAAAATTCTTGGCTGAAGAGGTAAACGACATGGCACGTTGTCAATTTCTAAATCACCATCGCTAGGCTTTTCTGGAACTTGCGAGCTTTTCACTGGGATCCAATGCGAATATCAGAGTGAAACTAGCTCTTGAAGAATTCGAAAAGGGTATTGACCGAGCCTTCGGCCTTGAATTAGAGAAAGAGGAGGTACTACTATCCAATTCTTTTGCATTATTAGTTATCTGGTATATGTGTTAGATAATAGAGGTGTTCAAAACTTTGGATGTGAACAACGAAGGAACCGTTGACCTCGCCAAATGGAAGAAACTGTTTGTTGAAGAGAGTAATATGACCATCTTAAATCAGTTCCTTAGCTTTACCCTTTCAAAGGACCTTACATCAGCTACATAAGAGAATTCGTCGCTACTTATAACCTCCAGACTAACGATGTGTTGAGAAAGATGGCGCTCAATCCCAATCACCCTGCTATCAATCACAAAACCTTGATGGAATGTCTCATCATTCTTGACCCTAAAATCGGCTCTGAACGAGCATACAAAGTTGCTGAGGAGCTTCTGAACGGCCGTGAAGAAATCACGATTCGATCCCTTGTCCGTGCAATGGGCTGTCCTCAAGGTACCTTCTAACTTTAATTAACCTTCTCTCATGTGATTTGAAGAGATTGGACATGTCTCTGATGAATGGTACCACTCACAGCTTAGAAAAGTCAAGAAGAATCTGAGAGATCTGGATAGCCTGAGAGTAGAGTTTGAAAAGGTCGATACGAAGAATCAAGGGCTTGTCGACATTCCTCAATTTAAAGAAGTCCTTTCAAGATCTCAAGCCGGCTTAAACACTGAGGATTTGAAGAGATTCGTCAAATACATCGACAAAGATCTGAACAATATGATCGATTACTACAGGTTCATCAGCTCTTTGGAGGATATCCCAGGAGATGAACAAGAAATCTTCTCGCCGACCAATAGAGTATACGACAGAGTCCATAACCTCTCGCTCATCCTTTGGAACTACTTACGGTGAGGACCTGCTTTAATTTTGCGAAAGCTAATGTGTTTCGATTTTTTTAGTGATACCAACTGGCAACCAGGATATATCGTTACCAAAGTCCAGATTTTCAAGAATTTAGATACGAATCATCCTCTTAAACGCGTCCTAAAGAAAGACTTTGTTGATTTCATTGACAATAAGGTGTTCAAGGACACTGCTCCAAGAGAACTCCTAGAGCAACTCACAGAGCGAGTCGACATTGATAGAGACGGCTACATTGGAGAGTTTGATATTGCCACGTTCCTTTCTAGATACGCTTATGCTGAATCGAAGCAAGCGATTCAAAAAACAGTATTGAAAGGGTTTTCGGGGCAATCCGAGATCTTCCCGAAGGTCCCGCTTCCTGAGGAGAAAGTGGATACTATCCTAAGAGACATCCGAAGCGCTTTGGCTATGAAGAATATCACTTTCTATGATTTTGTCAAGTCAATGGACCCAATGAATACTGGATTCGTCGTTATTAACGATTTCTCTACAGCCCTCGATAAAGTCATCAAGCTCTCTCAACCTGTCAAAGACGGACTCTTCGCTTATGCAGACACGATGAAAATAGGCATGATCGACCAGACCAGCATGATTAACTTCGTTAAGCGAACTGTACTTGATAAAAAGAAGGTAATAAGGGTTTTCCTACCGATTATTCTCATAAACCTCTCTTTCCTCCCTGAATAGGAGACACAAGAGGATAACTTCGACTGGCAGTACGGCGTGATCGCTCAGATGCAGAACTGGGTGAGAGAGAACAGTAAATTAGAGAAAGCTGCCTTTGCTGACTCTAATCTTTTCATTGATAGAGCTGCGAGTGGAAGAAGCGTTCAGAATTATTGACACTGATTTCGACGGCTTTGCAAGCATAAAAGATATCAGAGATTTCCTGAAAAACGTGCTGAAGATTCCTGGTGATGACATCACGTCCTCGAGACTGGACAGACTGTTCAAATTGATGGACCTATTCAAAAGAGACCGTATTCAGGTTGCAGATTTCAGAAGAATCATCGAAGACGATATGAAACACTCAAACAATGCCACGATTAGCGGAGGAAAAAAATTGATTGGCAGATCGACTTTCGATTGGAAACTGCATGCAAGACAGCAAATCGGACTGTTCGTTTCGAGAAACAGCACCAGCACTCTCGAGAGTTTCAAATGTAAGCCCCCAAAGCGTTATAGTTATTGATTATTTTTCTCATTAAAGCTATCACTGGCAACAGCCCTCGAATGACATTCAAACAGTTTACAGACTGGATTGAGAAAAACCAGATTCTCCATGGCTTCAACTTGACCGAGAAGCTAATGCAACAACTGTTTGCTGACCTAGATCCTCACAAGAAAGGATATTTGTCTGATCTTGACTGGGAAAACGGATTTGGTAATTATTTTGGCAGACTATTCATAGAGGCCTAAACCCAAACTATAGGCGCTTATGACTCAAGACAGCAAGTGATCGCTGAGATTCTTGAAGCTCTCGTCGCACAATTTGGTGATGTCACAGATGCATTCAACTTCTTCTTGTCCTATGAACAAGAAGACCACGGCCCTCTGAGAAAGGAGTTCGGCATAGAGAGCTTGAGCCGCGGACTCAATGCTTTATGTCCTAAGCGGTTCACAAAAGAGGAGGCTATCATGGTTTGGAAAAGATTGACTGGAGAACGCGATTATGTTGATTTGATCAGATTTGGCAATGTCTTCAGAAGCAGCCGATACGCTGGAACCAGAGTCAATCCTAATGCAAGGTAATGAATCTTATCCATGCAAACTAGAAAAATAATACAATTATTCATTCAAGAACGATCAAAGAGATCGACACAATAGGAAGAAACACATATAGTGTCCAAGGAATGAGAAACGCTTTGCGTGAGGAAGCTAAAAGCAAAAACGACTGGCAGGAAAAGGTCGTGGATAGAATGAGACATATGCTGGCTGCCTCCAACATTCCTCTTGAAGAGTTCGTCCGATCTATCGATACAGATGGCGATGGAGACATATCTAACCTCGAATTCGTGAATGCTATGAGAAAGCTTAACCTCGGACTTAGTCTTAAAGAAATCGACGAACTGCTGATGTACTTTGATAAGAATCAAGACGGAAAGATCACATTTGATGAAATGCTTTCCAGGCTCAAACCACCGTAAGCTATCGAATCAATTTGCACCACGATACTTATTTTAATTTTATTTTTATAGAGAAACCGACTACCAAATATTCGACCGCTCGAAACATCGATTGAAGTTGATCAAAGACAACATCTACTCTTATATGCTATCCCCAAAAGACGCGTTCGTTAAAGTATCTTTTCTTCTTGAGAACCAATGTTTTTAAAGCTATTTCTCCTCTAGTTCAATGAAGATAGAACTGGAAAGCTCACCTACTTGCAATTTAACAAATTCATCAATTCTCTTTGCACCTTAGCCAGAGAACCTGTCCCATCATTCAGCATCATCAAAAATCTCTTCGACTTTATCGATATTAGAAAAGACGGAATCATCGATCTTGGAGAATGGATGCAATCTTTCCGCATCGTCGAGGTAATTTACAGCACTATGCCAAGGGACCTATTTTCACCATTTCTCCCAATAGAATGAACAGAAAATCCCAACTGAAGTGTTCAACAAGCCAACCGCCAGACCACAGACAGCAGGAGCAGCCCTTTACCGAAATCAGAGCGGTGGATCTCTTCAAAATACATTGCTGAAGAGAGTTGCTGTGAGCCCAAAAAAGAACGACCTCATCCCTTCACCAGAAGAAATTCGTCTGAAATCGCTAGAACTCTCGAAATGGGAATGCTCTAAGGAATACGATGAGGTCATCAGATGCATCGCAAGAAACCGGAGAGTGCTGATGACATCGTTTAAGGATCTGGAGAACGCGAACAAGCAAATCACCATAGACACAGTGAAAGGCTTGGTGAAGCAAGTGCTCAACAACAATAACTTGAAAATTGATGAATCTTTCTGGCCATATCTGCTCCGGTTTGCTGAGAAAGACGGGCGTGTGGATTACAAATTCATGTTTGATGTCTTCAAAGAGAGAGCACAAAACTTCACCACACATCCGAAAATAAGCACTATCAGCTATTCGTAAAGATTTACATATTATAAAAAAAATAATAGCAGCATAAGACCACATTTCATGAGAAAATCAAAAGTACGAATTTCATAACAAACTTTTAGAATGAATTTTGTTTGCGATTTAGCTTGGTCTTGAAAACTTAAACAAATTAAATTTATTTTAAGTTCTGAAGTTTAAGTGAATGAGAGGCTAAACTAATTAGATACCGTCGTGGCAGTTCAGTCCCGAGGCTGACTTCCTCGTTCCTCGTGTTATGATATTACGAGTATGTGTCAATAAGAGTTATGTGGTGTGCTATTTTAATTTTGAGGTTCTTTGTAGTTTTATTGTCTTGTTTTGTGGTACTATGGAAGGATGCGAATAATGTAGACTATATGAATTTGTTTGTTTATCCAAAATGCAACATTCATGACCAGACACAGTTTATAATAGATTTTCCTCACTAATTTTTCTTTTTTTTTGGTTTTTTTTTTTGAGACTTATAAGGTTATATCTCAGCAGGATGAAGAATTTAGAATGAACGACGTAATAGAATTCTTCGTTCAAAGTTGTTATATAAACAAACTTTGACATTTTCCATTATGTTAATTCATTGGATGGCTCTTTTTTGTTTTGACGTTTTCAGTTGAAATTTGCAAAGAAGTTAGAAAGTTTTATTGTCAGAGTAGTAAGATCCTTCACCCCCGCTCTCTCGCTCTTTTAATATTTGGATTTATCGACTTCCTTAGGCATTGGCTGGATCTCAGTGTCCAATTCTTTTTCTATGCGGAGGAAGTTCTCCTTATCATCCTCAGTGATAAGGTTGATAGCGAGACCAAGATGTCCAAATCTTCCACTTCTGCCGATTCTGTGTAAGTATGTCTCACTAGTCTTTGGGAAATCGAAATTAACGACAACATTAACGCTTTGGATATCGATTCCTCTTGTGAATAAATCTGAGCTCACCAAGCATCGACCGTTTCCGTTACGGAAGTTATGGAAGACTTTATTTCGGTCGTATTGAGTCATTCTAGCGTGAATATAGTAGCAAGCGTATCCAAGTTCTACAATTTTCTTTGCCAAGAGCTCGACACGAAGAGCGGAGTTACAGAAGATAATGGCCTGGTTGATGAGCAGCTACAAAGGGGGAAATTATAAAAGGAAAAGGCAAATGAACTGGGTACCTTGGAGAAAAGAGCGTTCAAGCAGTGAACTTTTTGTCTTTCTTCAAGGAAAACGTAGTATTGGGTGATTCCTTTGAGAGTGAGTTCCTCCATCAAGTTAATAATAGCGCAATCGGGCATGAACTTCTCTTGGAAGGTCTTCACCATTTGAGGGAAAGTTGCAGAAAAGGCCATGATTTGAGGATTTTTTGGAAGGACCTTAAGGACCTTCTCAACGACAGGACCAAAGTCGACTGAGAGAAGCTTGTCTGCTTCATCAAGCGCAAGAATGTGGCATCTGCTAAGGTCGGCGATTCCTCTGCTTGCTAAATCAAGAACACGGCCCGGAGTGCCGACCAGGACATGCACTGGGGAGTTAAGACGCAAAATGTCTTCCTTCAAGCTGGTGCCGCCAGTTGACACCATGGATTCTACCTTCAGATGTTTACCGAGTTCTTTAACAACGGCTGAGACTTGTAAAGCGAGCTCTCTTGTTGGAACCAGAATCAATGCTTGATAATTCGATTATAGGCGGAATCTGAAAGAGTTCTTTACCTTGAATGACCTTCTTAGAAGTGTCAATTAACTCGAGGATAGGAATAACGAACGCTCCGGTTTTTCCTGTGCCGTTCTTCGCTCTGGCAATTAATGATTTGCCTATATTCAACAAAAAGATGGAGTTTTATATGTAAATTGAAGCAAGGGTAGAGTACCTGCAAGAGCAATAGGGAAACATTCTTCTTGGACAGGAGAAGGCTTGTCGAATCCTTTCTCAACGATTCCCATCATCAATTCTGGCTTTTTGATGTAGTCTTCAAAGTCTGTGCCTTTAGTGGCTGTGACATCCTTAGTAAGACATTAGAGAAGTTTGTCAGGTGGAGTTTACAGCTGTTTTGATTCGATTGTCTTTTGGAGGGATTTTCGCGAGCGTTCTCCAAGAGCTATCTAGTTTAGGATCGATAGTGGTTTTTGGTTGCCTATGTGAAGGATATTAGCGATTAGAGGGATGCTGAAAGTTAGATGGAGGTGTTTACTCTTGTTTTTCGGTTGGCTTTGACTCCATGGAATTGGTTTCTTGAAAATTCGAGTCGGAAAAAGTTATGCAAATTTAAATCTCAAATTGTATTCTAATCTCAGTCTGCATACCTTTTTGATTCGAGATCATTCAATAATCAAATTTCTCAAAATTTCGCCAGAAACGATCGTTTACACGTGTCGAATTAGTCGCTCTGTGCTCAATTTAGGCAAAGGACGGATCTGCGAAGGTGCTGATGGCTTTTAAATAATATTATCATTTCTTGGGCTGCTATTTGGTAGGCAGGAAGATAGAAAATATAATTAAAATAATGAAAATGCTCTGACACTGCAGCCAAGCTCTCTGAGTGAACATAGGTCATTGTAAAAGCAATTTCTTTGATTTTCTTTCATGAAAAATCTGAGTTGTTTTAGGCTAGATTCAAGTTCAACTTATGCCATTATAATTAATTCCTCTGTAAAACAGCAAATCACGTTTTATTTGTAATAGGTAATAAAACTTTCAGAGTTTACTTAAAAAAACAATAATAATAGACATTGCTCTTACCTTAAATATTTCAGCTTTGAATAATTTCTTTTTGAAAAACGGCATTGAAGCTTGCAAATAAGCTTCATATCGAAGATATGAATACTGACATTGAATACTATGTTCAACTACTTTTCTCCAACATCTCACTCATAAATTGGCCAGAATGAGCTCCAAAAAAACTTTAATTCAAGCTTCCTGGACTAATTGGATCTACAGAACAAATAATCGTTCTAAGGTCAGACACATAATAATGAATACAAATTTTCGTTTCTATTATCATAATCATTTTTTCCTGGATCAACTGCAGTTAGTTAAGATGCTTGCTTGCATCTTCTGCTGATAAAATACGGATTACTTTTATTTTGATTTGTTTCTTTGGTGAGGATTAAGAATAAACTTTCTTTTTATTCTATGTCTTGTCCTTTTAGTTATTCACAAATAACCATCCAAATATAAAAGTGATAATTAAATCTGTTCTGCTACAAAATTTCCGACAAAAGCAATATAGACGTTGTCTATGATCAGCAGAGAAGAGAATTAAAACCGCAATCAATTGGGAGCAAGCCATAGATATCCATGGTGATGAAGGAATGTTTAAAATGATGGTAGAAAAATTTGAATCACTAACACTTCGTAGCAGTTTGAGAAATCTCCATGATGCTGTTATCTCTTTGAGGCATAGTTATTTCTAATTATTTTAATTGATATGTCCTATTGATGAAGGTACATAGCCGCCCTTCGAGTAACTGATGCTGCAAGACAGTGTCAAAGAAGGTGCCAGACTTTTGTAAATCATCTAATGACATATTCTAGACACACGACTGCGATTAGCACCAAAGAGGTTTAATTTCTGTGTTTGTTTGAACGTGTTAGAGGAAATACGAATCTTTTTATACAATAATAGATTCTCTTTAATAGTAGTCGAAGCAAAGATCTACAATAATGGTCTACAAAACTTCTGAGGCTATTTTATTAAAGCTATCTTTCCCAGTACATTTTATTTCTTGCTGTTATCAAAACGTATGAATTAATGAAAAGTGTTACTTTAAATGGCCTTTTTTGTCAATATTAGAGAAATCTTATTCCGGGGATAGTAGTAATGGTTCTCGATGTAATTTAAAAACTGTTAGTAGTCAGTATTATGCTTTTTACTAGAGGTCAAACCAAAAAAAAATTAAATCTACTAATAGTTCAGTTCAGTTTAAATACATATTCGAATCTCGCATTCTTTCACTTCAGATCTCTATGAAGTTAAAACAATTCCTTGTTCCTTCTGGAAAGATTTGTTCTCTTTTCACAAATTTCTCTCGTTACTTTGGACTCTTCCGAAAATTAAATTCAAAAATTCCTATCATTAGGTTTATATTACCTTATTAGCATGTGCTTGGAGACCTCCGATAAAATTCCATTTCTTCTAGCAACATCTGAACAAGCAAAAATTTTGACTCGTTTTGTTGTATTAATAAAATTAAGGAACACTTGCATTAACAAATTAAGATTCAAAGTTATTCTCAACGAAGAAATGGATTCGGCCGATGTCATCGATACAAAGAAATTCCAGGAAGGATTCAGTCTTGGACGAAAAAGCAAGCTCTCGAAAGCAGCTGATGAAGACTCCAGCAAGGCTACGTCATCTTTTGAAGGTAGGAAAATGGAACGTTCCCATACATTCACCGACGAGCTAGACAGCCACTCTGGAAATAGTTATGGTAGTTACATTTTCTCTCTCTCCAGTTATGCTCACTCTGCCACAAGATCCTAAGAAAGAACTGATGAATGAATTGAAAAAAGAAGATTTTTATCCGCAAAAAAACTTGTCGACCTCGCCGAGCCTCACGACGATCAATACCAAAGACACTGCTTCACCAAATTTGAAACCTAACGGGAAGGACAACCCAGCTTGTCTTCTTAATGGAGACGGTAATAAAAATTCATCCAAGGTTTTTTCTAAAGAAATGTAGATGATTTTTCAAAAGAAGAGATTTTCTTGCGACTGTGTCCGAAGTCTAAATACAAGGACAGCGAGGGATGCTTTATATGCAAAACCAAATTCAATATTCTACTAAAAAAACGCCGCCATTGGTAATTTTGAAATAATTTAGATCATCAATCTTAACTTTTTCGTTCTTAAGCAAATTTTGTGGTGAATCAATCTGTGATGACCATAGCAAAAAGACTCGTCCTGATCCTGAAACTCCAGGCTCATACGTTAAAATCTGCGATGTTTGCGACAGAAAATACATCCAGAGACTCATCCAAGAAGAGTTCAAAACAAAAGTTGATAAAATTGATGAAGAGATACAAATTTACGATCAGCAACTGGCAAAAGCGCTAGATACTCTCAAAAAGAAGCAGCAAACATACGATAATCAGCTTTCTGAAGTAAGCAGATAAAATCGAAGCGTCATGTAAATAACCGTTTAGAAAAATCGTCGAGACAAGGAATATAACGAGCGTATCACGAACCTCATACAAAAAACATCGTACGTCAGAGATGATATTAAGCGAGTGGAAAAAGAAAACATGATTTTGAATGAGAAATACACATCATTGCAAAAAGAAAATGCAGAACTGGAGAAGAAAATGAATGAATTAGATCTCCAAGACCGTCAGCAGTAAACCAACTTTTTTTGATTCAAACGCGAAGTAATCCTCAATTGCTTGTAGAGAGAAAGAAGGAGATGAGTTAACACATAAGCTCAATGCTCTAGATCAAGATATCGCACAGATGAGCAAAACTCTCCGAGGATATGACAGAACTGCATTACATAAGATTCGGAATAATGAAGATGGGAAGAATAGAGAGACATCTTATTTCGCAAAGGCTGATGTGATGGATGCTGCAATGGATAGTCTTGTATCACGGCTGAGTGATAGCAGATTTGTTGACTCTCGAGTTGAGACTACTCCGCCGAAAAAGCATAAAATAAGCCCGAGAAGATTCCCTAAGAATCAGAAAGCAGATCCGGGCACATGCAATACCGGTTGTAAAATATTTTAATAGCAATCCTTGCAACGAGGAATGAGTGAAAGATAACCAAATGCAAGTGTTTGTGTTTTTGAAGCTTTAAAGAATTTATCATGAGCTTTCACTAATGAATTCGCTTTTTTTAATGAAATAATTTGCTAAATGAGAAACTAATGCTTTACTTATTTGTTTTTAGGTGTTTGCGTATGGATAATAAATCGTCGCCATGCATATTGAAATTTTGTTCTAATGCAAACTTTAATCTATAAATAGGTTCAAGCGAAAAACTAGCTGATTGCTGTGATGTGGGAAATTTGAATGATCTAAAATAACTATTAGCTGTCTATCTTAAATTTAGAAGTGAGCATCACCCTTGATAGTAAGCGAAATGATGTATTGACTAATAATAAAGCGATTCAGTAAAGCATAGCTAAAATTTTCAATCGAGTGCGAATATGCTTAATTAGGTGCGGTTTGATGTAAGCTAACTTCGATCAACTTATTCACTCGACTTAGAATGCTTTACAAGAGAGAGATAAGGATTGTTTCCAAATACAGAAAACGGTTTAAATTTGAAGTGGACTGTAGGTGTGAATTCTAAATGAAATAGGCGATTTGTATTCTGTTTGCCTGCTAATATTGAGTTTTATATTTCCGACTTTAATATGGTGTTATGAAGTAATAATTGTTCCGCAAAGATAAATGCGAATAATTTTAATTAATCCAATAACCTTCTGCTCCGTCAAATATTGCCATCAGGAGTTTTTCTTGAAGCATCTCTTTCGATGGGTATTCAGGCAAATCGATACAATTCGAACT